>Ga0134125_10000272_pt1 | contig 73072 bp, 60 predicted proteins | sample KB31751_FD_96464 | JGI IMG/M metagenome (GOLD analysis project Ga0134125, IMG submission 96464) | Terrestrial soil microbial communities with excess Nitrogen fertilizer from Kellogg Biological Station, Michigan, USA - KB3-175-1 | ecosystem: Environmental > Terrestrial > Soil > Unclassified ... | reverse complement strand
TCTCCGAGGCCCGAATAGCCGTAGCCCGGCCTGTCGACCGCGTACATGGTCGCCCGCGACAGCAGCACGCTGTCTGCCAGGTAGGATCGCCAGTAGCTCAGGGAACTGGGCGCGCCGTGAATAAAAAGAACGGTCGCGTCCGTATCGTTGCCGACGCCGATGTACCGGATCTTTCGGCCGCCGGCTCTATAGTAGCCGATGGCGGGATGGATGTGCCGCGCGCCGAACCACGATGTCAGGTCCTTGTCGTTCATCCGGAATTGCACGAACCGGTCGCCGATCAGCAGCACCAGGATCAGGAAGATCACCACGCTCACGATCACCTTGAGAAGGATCCTGGCAATTTTAACGACCATACGTCTTCTAACAACGGTGCCTCCCGATGGTTCGGCGCTTTTGGCAGATTCACGGAGTAGAACAGGTTTCCCGCGCAGTGCGGTTTTTGTCGTCAGCGGCTTCGCACGGCCCGCATTTTGCGAAAGACAAGATCATGCACCAGTTGTATCGTTTTCGGACATTTTGTTGGTTGGTTTCCGGGTTAAATTATTGGTTGTTAATTTCTTGGAATTTCGGAAAAGTTTTTGCCCTCCAACGTCAAAACAGCTCGCATGTACAGAAGTTATCTGAAATTCGCCTGGCGCAATCTCCTGAAGGATCGTCAGTTCTCCCTGCTCAACTTACTGGGGCTGTCTGTCGGCCTCGCTTGCGCATTGCTGATCGGCCTGTGGATCCGGAACGAATTGGATATGGAGAAGTACAACCCCAACGACGCGCGGTTGTACCAGGTGATGACCAACAGCAAGACCTCCAACGGCATCCAGACCGGTATGTACACGCCCGGTATCCTGGCGAGGGCACTCAGGGCGGAATTCCCGGAGGTCGAGGATGCCTCCACTGTTTTGCCCGGATCCTGGTTCAACGACCCGACGACGCCAAGCGGGGTGCTGTCTTTTGGGGAAAAGAAGTTGAACGCGACGCCACAGCTGGTCGACAGCAATTTCTTCCATTTGTTCCGGTGTCCGATCCTGGAAGGCGACCGCCGTAAGCTCTTCGCGGATAAGCAGGGCGTGCTCTTGTCCGCGGCCATAGCCCGGTCCCTTTTCGGTACTACCACCGACCTCATCGGCAAGGTCGTGCATTTCGAACAGTATGACTTCACGGGTAATTACGAGATCAGGGGTATTTTCGAACCCAATCCGGCAAATGCGACGGAGCAACCCGACCTGCTCTTCAATTTCGATCTCGCGCTCGAAAAAAAAGGCCCGGCCTGCAACAGTGGTATAACGCCGATCCGCATACTTTTGTCCTGCTGCGGCCGGGGGCGAGTCTACAGGCGCTGGATGCCAAGCTCCGGCATTATATCCTCGCCAAGGAAGGCGGCAAGGGGCGGGACCCGGAGTTATTCCTCTCGAAGTTCTCGGACCGGTACCTCTACAATCGGTATGAGAACGGCAAGCAGGCCGGCGGCCGCATTACCTATGTGAGATTGTTCAGCATCATCGCGATCTTTATCCTTATGATCGCGTGTATCAATTTTATGAACCTGTCCACTGCGAGGGCGGCGCAGCGCGCGAAGGAAGTGGGGATAAAGAAAGTGGTGGGCGCGGGCCGTATGACGCTGGTCCTGCAATACCTCGGCGAATCCGTCCTGCTGAGCTTCTTCGCCCTTGCCGCGGCGCTGGCGATCTGCGAGTTCATGCTGCCTGTCTTCAACGGGATCACCGGAAAACAATTGGACCTGCGCCTGGCGCCGGGTCTTATTGTAATGTTTTGCAGCATTTCGCTGGTTACCGGGCTCTTCGCCGGCAGCTATCCCGCGTTCTATCTTTCCGCCTTCCGGCCGGTGTCGGTGCTGAAAGGCAGGATCAAGCCCTCGCCGGGCGAGCTTTGGGCGAGAAAGGCGCTGGTCGTTTTCCAGTTCACGCTGTCCGTCCTCTTCATTGCGGGCGTCCTCATCGTCTACCGGCAGGTATCCTACATCCAGTCACGGGACCTGGGGTACAACCGCGACCACGTGATCGATTTCAATATCCCCATCCGGTTTGATTCCGGCTATCTCGCGCATGCGGCAACCTTTGTCAGTGAATTGAACAATATTCCGGGCGTGGTCAGCGCCGGCAGTCATGCGCATAACCTGACCGGAGATCACGGTGCGATCAGCGGCGTGACCTGGATCGGGAAGGACCCTTCACTCGACATCGAATTCGCCAATATCGAGATCGGCGCGAATTTTTTGCCGACGATCGGGATCAGGCTCAAGGCCGGGCGGTATTTCTCCCGGAACATGCAGCACGAGATCATTATGAATGAGACGGCGATCAGGGCGATGGGATTGAAAGACCCCATCGGAAAGGTGGTGAAATTCTGGGACGAGACCCGCGAAATCGTCGGGGTGGCTGCCGACTTCAATTTCGAATCCCTGTATCAACCGGTGAAGCCGGCCTTTTTCCGGTGTTACCCCGTCACCAATTGGGTCAGTGTGCGGTTGAAACCGGGCGCCGAACAAACCGCGATCGCCGGTATCCGGAAAGCTTATATGCGCTTCAACCCCGGCATGGCCTTTGACTACCGCTTTCTCGATGAGGAGTACCGGAAGCTGTATTCCTCCGAGATCCGGATCGGCATTCTTTCCCGCTATTTCGCGGGCCTGGCGATCCTGATCTCCTGTCTTGGCCTGTTTGGCCTCGCGGCGTTCAGCGCGGCCCGCCGCCAAAAGGAGCTGGGGATCCGCAAGGTAGTCGGCGCCTCGGTGGGGCAGCTCGTGTACCTGATGTCGAGGGAATTCCTGTGGCTTGTCGGCCTCGCGATACTCATTGCATTTCCGCTGGCGTGGTGGGGGATGACGGAGTGGCTGAATGGGTTTGCCTACCGGACGACGGTCACGGCGGGCCTCTTCTGGCTCACGGGTGGTGCGGTTGTCGCGATCACCCTGATCACGATCAGTTACCAATCCATTACCGCCGCACTGGCCAACCCCGTCAAAACGCTCCGGAGTGAATGATGGAGGCGCAAGCGGGCACCGGCGTCGCAAGGGCCACCCGCGGCCGGCGCAAAGGGCCTATTCCCTGGTAATATTGTGGATGGGTATGGGCGGTGTAAAGGCCTGATCGTTCTCGGGCATGCCATAGATCAATTTGACTACGTTCATCCCTTTCACGACCCGCCCGAATGCCGCATAACCCTGCCCGTCGGGGTTGTTGGCGCCCCCGTAATCGAATCCGGGCTGGTCCCCGATGCAAATAAAAAACTCCGTCGTTCCGGTACCCGGCGCCATCCTCGCCAGGGACACCACGCCATCGGTGTGTAAAATATGCGTCACGTTCGTCGGCTCATGGGGTACCCCCGGAAGCGACACGGCTTTCGCGTGATTGGTCTTCCAGATCCCTCCCTGAATCAATTGTGCCGCATCGGTCCCGGTCGGCTGGTTGTCCTCATTGAGAACGCGGTAGAACGAGCCATTCCTGTAAAAGCCCGAATCGACATACGAGAGAAATGCGGCGACGGTCTTTGGCGCCTGTTTCGGGTAGAGTTCCACTTCGATATCCCCGTCCTGGCTATGGATCACCACGTGCGGCTTGCCGGGATCCTGCGGCGAATGGCAGGAAGCCATTAATATCAACGCGCCCAAAAGGTAGGTTTTCATAATTACCATTGAGACCCGCAAATTAATGTAATATTGTTTATGCATTTCGACCTGCCATTCCTGCACCTCATCTTCTTCGCCTTCCTGTCCCTTTTCCCTGCCGTCAACCCGATCGGGTCGGCGTTTATCGTGGAGCCCCTCCTTGGCAATCTTTCAATGCCCCAGCGGAGAAATGCATCCAAGAAGATCGCCTTGTATTGCTTTATCATCTGCACGGTCTCCGCGCTGATCGGCAGCTGGGTGCTGAAACTCTTTGGCATTTCCATCCCCATCGTGCAGGTGGCGGGCGGCGCCATGATCTGCCGCATGGGCTGGCTGCTGCTCACGTCGGACAACGAGGTGAAGAGCAAAAAAGAGACGGAGCATCCCGATGCGAGCGCCGCGATCGGCGACATCCTGTTCTATCCCGTTGCCTTTCCCATGACGACGGGCCCCGGGACGATCTCGATCATCCTGACCCTGAGTGCGCAGGAGAACGAGGCCTCGATCGGCGAACATTTTTTCAATCTTGTCGCGCTGGTGACCGCCATCATCGGCATTTGCGTGCTCGTCTATATCTGTTATGCCAATACGCCCCGAATCACGCATCGGCTGGGTCCGCGCGGCGAGCAGGTCGTCAACCGGCTGAGCGCGTTCCTCGTCTTCTGCATCGGACTCCAGATCGCTTTTTCGGGCATCCGTGTGCTGGCAAAAATGGTTTGAGTGCCGTTACAGGCAATCCTTTATCTCGCGCACGGTTTCTCCGAATGCCTTCTCCTCGCGAACGGCCCCCTGCCAGGCAAGCCCCCGCTCCACGAGGTCGATCTCGCGCACGATCGTCGACCCCTCTTTTCCCCGCTCCCGGCCCAAAATAAAGACGGTGTCGGAGATCGCCACCGCCGTGGCAATGTCATGCGACACGATGATGAGCGTCTTCAGTTCGTCGGACAGCGATACCTGCAGGAGCAACTCCACCACTTTGTCGAGCACGCAGAGGTCGAGGCCCGAGAAAGGTTCGTCGAGCAACAAAAAGTCGCTCCCCTTCAGCAATTGCTGGATGATGCTCACCCGCTGCTGCTGGCCGCCGGACAACTGCATGGGGTAACGGTTCAGCACATCGGCGATCTCGAACTGGCGGGTATACTGCCCGATCGCTTCTTCGCAACGGCCCGCGAGCAACGGGTTGCGCCGGGCAGCCATGAGCAGGGACTGGCGGACCGTCCGCCATCCGAACTGGTAATAGTTCTGAAAGATCACGCCCATATCCCCCGGCCTCACGGCGCGTTCCCGTAATACGTCGATCGACCCGTCACCGTTTTCGACGGGCACCCGTTCGCGGATCCTGATGCTTCCCGATTCCGGTTGCTGCAATCCCGACAGCAGCCGGAAGAGCTGCGTCTTTCCGATGCCGCTACGGCCCACCAGCGAAACGACCTGCCCTTGTTGGAGCCCCGGTCGCACGATATCCCGGACGGAAAAGTTGATATCCCTCAGGATGCAGGCCCGGTCGTACGACAGCCTGACACCCTCCACTCGCAATAAGACATCTTTCTTTGTATACGTGTTCATGATTTATGGTTTTGTATATGGGAACAACCAATGACGCAGCCTGCCAAGACAGTAGTCGAAGCCCAGCCCCAGCGCCAGGATCACAGCCTGGAGTGCAAGGATATGCGGCAGGTCGTTGTATTTATTGAATTTGATCATCAGCGCGCCGATCCCGCCTTCACTCATATTGAGCCCCTCGACCATCGTGATCATCATCCAGGCGATGGCGAAATTTTGCCGCACCACTTCAAAAACCTGGTCGGCCTTACCGATCACGATGACCTCGTACAGGCATTCCCAGCGGTTATACCCGAGGGTCTGGCAGAGTTCGAATTCCTGCGCGGGGGTATGCACGATGACGGACAGGAAGGAGGTCACCAGGAAGGGAACGATCCCAAACAACAATAAAGCCAGCTTCAGCGCCCCGCCATCCTTCGCAAGCAGCGTAAAAATGAAGATCAGCCCGGTCAGCGTCAGGTACCGGCATTTGACGATGAAGTGAACGAGCGGCTGACAGACCGGGATGACGGCGGCATAGGACAGGACCAGCGTGACCAGCACCGCATAGATCAGCGCCTGACCCGTCAACAGGAAACTGGTGAGCAGGCTGTCCGCGAACAGCCGGGTGGTCAAAAGCTGTCCCAGCGCGCCCGCGACGGCGGTGGGCCGCGGGATCAACGCGCCTCCTGTCAACTGCCAGAGGACAAGCGCCACCGCCAGTTGCGTACCGACAAGGATCAGAAAGGTTTTGGAATTTATTTTTTCGAAAGGTTTGAACATAAAAGAGAGGAATGGGGCAGGAGGCGCGCCAGCCTCCTGCCGGTTAAAAATTCGGTTACTTCCCTGGTGCGGGCCGTACGCGTCGAATGCGATTACTGCCCGAGCACGATCTCCACCCGGCGGTTGCGGCTTCTGCCTTCCGCGGTGGCGTTATCGGCCACGGGTCGGGTGGCGCCGAAGCCCTTTATCTCGATCCGGTTCCTGGCCAGGCCCTTGCCCGCCAGGTAATCCCGTACCGCACCCGCCCGGCGCTCGGACAAGGGCAGGTTGATCGCGTCGGAGCCGTTGTTATCGGTGTGGCCATAAACTCCCAGCTTCAATCCTTCGGCGACGACCGCGGACTGAAAGATCTCATCGAGCGTTTGGTACGAATCCGGCCGGATCACCGCGGAGCCGGTCTCAAACTCGATGTGATAGGACCTGGAGCTCACCTCCGACGTGATTTCGGCGGCATATTCCGTCTGGATCGCTTTTCCTTCCAGCAGTTCGGGGTGATTGGAGATCACGGTCAGCAAAAAGGACTTGTCGACCGCCTTTTCATAGGGCATGAAGCTGGGCATCAGCCCGGGGTACATCCTGACCATCAGGTTGCCAAACGTATTATAGACGGCCTTGTAGCGGTCCACCTTATCGGGGCCGAGCCCGAACGTATTGGCCATATCTGCGAGGTTGAAGACGGCCGACCCGCCCAGATGGACGGGCAATCCCTGGATATCCCGGGTCGATACGCCGTTGAAATATTTCAGCCAGTAGTCGGCATTCTGTTCCTGGTAGACCTGCGCGCTGACCTCCGCGGCGAATTTCCTGGCCTCGGAGAACGACCGTACCTGGTCGCCGGCCTGCGCGAGGGCAACGATCATATCCTCGACAGCTGTACGATGGTCGTACGCCCACTTTTTGATGGCGATGGTTTGCACCGGCATCTGCGAGGCATACTCGCGGGTATTGGCGATCGTCACCAGGCCGCCTTTTTTGGTCGCGACATTGACGTCTCCCGGCGTCCAGGTCGCCACCGCATCCACGCCGACCGTAGTGTCACGGCCGGTGGTCTTGCCATCCCGGATGACCTTCCTGGTTTCGGTATACCCGGTGATATACTTGTTCGGCGCATCGAGGAAGTCGCTTGCGGCTATCAGGTTGACGGCGTCCGCATCATAGGTAGTCTCGTCGGGGTTCACCTTGATGCCGTTGTCCCCCGCCCATTTCAGCAGAATGTTGACGTCGCCGTCCCGCAGCACGCCAGCAACGCATTTTCCGACCGCGTTATGCGGGTCCTGTTTCCAGGCCGGCGGTCCCATGATCTGGTCTTCCCCGAATGATTTGCCGTGCGCGACAGGAAGGATGATGGGCTGATATTCGGGGCCCAGCGGCTCGAGCGTCCTGGCGAGCGCCGTCATGAACGCCGGCATGCCGTCGCCCATAAAAGACACCAGCACCCCCGCGGTGTTGGGGCTGCTCTTGTATTGACTGGCAAACTTTACCAGGTCTGCCATCTGTTTGTTACAGTCGTCCTGGCGGATATAGGTCACGTCCAGCTTTGCCTTGTCGAAAAGGCTGCCCCTGGTGGTACGGACGCCGCCGTTCGCGTACATTCCCGAGAACTGGGCGTTCCATGCCATGCGTTCCCAGGTGATGGCGGTGCCGCCGTTGACGGCTTCGGTGTTGGATGGCAGGGGCATCAGCACGGCATGCTCGTTCAGAGAGGCTTCGGGTGCGTCCGGCAATACGACCTTTCCCACCTCAACGGCCTTTTCGGCTTCCTTCGGTCTGGCCTGGTACCATTTTATGCTGACGATACCTACGGTGACGACGATTGCGATCAACAGCAGTTTCCCTGCCGGTTTTAATTTGACTGACATATAGATGATTTTGATGGTTAAAGAATTCTTTCTCCTGATGCCCTCCGGCGTTTAGCCGGGGAGCTTATTAACCGGGGCGTTTTTTAGTCGAGGAGCCTTTTATAACGATCCACGGACACGTCCTTCAGGCGACCGTTCTCCCGTCCCGCGGGGGATGCGCCGGCATAATGGAAGTCCTTGCCGGGATCGAATTGGTTGATCAGTTCGATTGCCTGCGCGGATTTGGCTTTGTCCTCCAGGACCTGGTCGTCCATGAACCGCGAGGTCACGTCGATCGCGGATTTGATATGGCCGATCTTTTCGCCGATCCGCACCTTCAGCAAGGCCAGGGCTTTCTCCGCGTCGCGGTTGAGTTCGTCGTCGCCCCTGAAGGCACGCATCGCGCTGGTGACCGCCGACAGCCCGGTCGTGACGGAATAATACAGGTCCTTTTTTGCCTCCAGGTCGAGCTTCGCATCCTCCAGCATGATCCCGCTCTCCTCATAGGCGGCGTCGGCAAAAAGGATCAACTTGTTCAGGTCGCTTACGATGGGCGTTACATTTTCGATGTACTCCCTGCACCGCATCACGTTGTTAGTGTACAGGCTGACCTGTCGCGGACCGCCTTTTTCGTTTTGCAGGATCTTCACTTTTTGAATGTTGAGCTGAAGCTCGTTTTCCTTTTCGGCCAGTTTGGCGGTCAGCTCGCTTTGTTTCCCCTTCAGGCGGCCCGACTGCCGGTACAGGGTCTCCCTGTCCTTATACCCCTGTTCGACCTTCGCTTGCAGGATCGCAAACGGGTTCAGCTCGATCGCCAGGCCGATGGAATAGTTGGCGATGAACTCCGATAAATATTTCAGCGCCCGCCAGAATTTCCGGTTCGTCACCGTCATCAGCAGGAAGCCGCATACGACGCCGCCAATGACGAGGTTGACCATATTCCAGGTCACCCTGACGAGCCAGGGCAGTACATAGGTGAGAAAGCCGTAGCTCAGCCCCGCGAGCATGGTCAGTCCCGCAATGGCGGTTGCGACGTGCTTCGGTTCGCTCCACCAGCCAGGGGTCTTTGTGTTCCGGATCAGCTTGTTCATGATGGTTGTTTTTTTTATTTAGTGGATGTATTGGTTGATTCTTTCGATGTCGCGGCGGATCTCCTCCAGCCGGCGTTTGCTCTCCGCCTCGTAGGCGGTGGCGCTTCCTGCCAGTTTCTCCTTGCCGGCGCGGATATCTTCCTGCAGCCCGCCGATCTGCTCCTGGAGCTGGAGGATCTCCGCCGACAGCGCGCGGATCCGGGCGGCCTTCTGCTCCGCCTCCGCTTCCCTGGCCCGCACCTTTTCGGTATAGGACGCGTCGACGGTAGACTGGAATTGCGCGGCATCCGCGGCGAGTATCCGCAGGTATTCCGCGGCCGTATCCAGCAAGCGCTGCCTGTCGAGTCCCTGGACCTGCAACCCGGCAAACGCCGCGTTGTACCGCGCCGTCTCGTCGGGGATCGTCTGCATGACCGCGATCATGCGCGCGAATTCATAATAGTCCGGACCGGGAATATTCGCGTCGCCGAGGAGTTTGTCAAAATGTCCCGTGAAACGGCCGTCGGGAGGGTCGCTGCGAGGGTTCAGGTCGGCGAGAGGGTCCGGGTCACTGCGAGAGCTCCCGTCGGCGTGGGGTTTCGTGTTGTCGTGAGTCCCGGGGTCGCCGCGACCCGCGGAGACGGGCGCCCCGGCCGGATCACCTGGCGTATGTACATTACCGTTAGATATTTCGACAAAAGCTGAGATCAGTCGTTTAGCAAGACTTGGCATAGTTGTATGTGTTAAGTTCTTTTTACGGCGCGGCAGCGCGCGTTGGGGCGCGTTGGGACGCGGCAGGCGCAGCCGGTTTGGCCGTTGCGGCGCGCCGATCGGATGTCTTAAGGATTTACTGCATCAGCAGGGTGAAGATCACCAGCTGGTCGCGAAGTGGCACGCGGGTCGAAACCGTTTCCGGCCTCGTCCTGGTCTGCCTGCCGGCCAGATGACGATAAATGATGCATGCGATCAGGGCGAAGAGGATCGCTATCACTCCAATTAGCTTTTTCATATGAAGACAGTTAGAAATAGGGATGTAGTCGGCCATCGATACCGGTCAGGGTATGGGCGACCTTTTGGAAAGAATGTTGTTTACAGCCTGGAAGTACGGGGAGGCTTGCCTAGGGAAAGAAGATTTCCGGTTTCATTGTAGTAGGAGCTGGGCTCCGTTTGATTTGATGAAGTAAAGATAGTGCGGCCCGGCGCCGGCGCCCAGCACAACCGGCATGGGCGGCTGCTTTTGTCGAATGGCGGCAAAGCACCTTGGATGAACGGCAAAATAGATGGTTGAGTGTCAAATATCGGGTCTGATCGGTAAATTTAGACCAATCAGCGGCTGCCGGGCCTGAAGAACGGCAACACCGGCGGCCTAACCCCGTTAGTTCTGTTACATCGTTGCAATTCCCTGAGGGTCAATGGAGCCGTTGCCGCGGGCATTTGTTTGATCGCTATCTCCTGGCTTGCCTCCTTTTCGCTACCTTCCGGGAAACCATCGTCATGTCCCGATCCTCGAGGCCGAGCGTTGCCTTTATTGCCGGTTGTTTCGCATTTCGCCGCGCGCGACACCTCCCGGCGTTCCTCATTCCGCTTACTTGTCTTTCCATTTTCACGTTGCCCTGCCGCGCACAGCAGCCGCCGCAAAAAATGCAAACGACCATGCGTGACACCGCCATCCAGATCCCGCTCTGGCCGAACGGCGCTCCCGGCTTTGAAAAGCTCAAAGACCAACCCGAGCAGGCAAAAGATTATTGGGTAAAGAATATCCACAACCCTTCCATCACCGTCTACCTGCCTCCGGAAGACAAGGCCACCGGGGCGGCGGTTGTCATTTTTCCCGGCGGCGGCCATCGCCTCCTGGTTTTCAACGCGGAAGGCCGCGACCCCGCGCGGTTCCTCAATAGCATCGGTGTGGCGGCTTTTATCGTAAAATACCGGCTCTTCCGGGAGGATTCCACGATCTACAGTTTCGAAAGGACAACCCGCGACGATGCGTACAGGGCGATGCGCCTTGTCCGCAGCAGGGCGGCGGAATGGCATCTGGACACGGGCAGGATCGGGACGCTGGGATTCTCTGCCGGCGGAGAAGTGGCGGCCTTGCTGGCCTATTCGCCGGGGCAGGGCGATCCGGCGGCGGCGGACCCCGTCGACCGCCTCAATGCCAAACCAGATTTCCAGCTCCTGGTCTATCCGGGCCCATTGGGAATTCCCGCAGTTGTCCCTGCGGACGCGCCACCCGCATTCCTGCTGGTGGCGAATAACGATCCGGGCGCTTCTCCTGTCATTGTGGACCTGCTTGAGAAGTACCGGGCGGCCGGCGCTCCCGTGGAAGCGCATATTTTATCGGGCGGAAACCATGGGTTCAACATGGGTTACCGGAGTGAGTTGAATTCGGTCCGGCACTGGCCTCAATTAATGGCGGACTGGCTGGCGGACCGGCATATCCTGAAAAAAACAAGTCCCCGGTAGGAATACCAGGGACTTACTAATCAAAGTGTTTTTTAACCATTAAACCTTATCCTATGAAAAACCAAATCTACGGCGCTTCGGGTCTGTTTCCACATTTTTGGCCGTACAAATTCTAACTTTAGGAAATAACTTGAAAAAAACGGTAATATAAACTACTTAAATTCCGGTTTCGGCCCCCCGCCGGTTCCCCCGCCGCGGCCAATGCCCTGAAATCGCGTTTTTTCCGTACCTTTCCGCGCTCAAATGACTAGTGACCTATGCTTAAAAGAACTGATTTTGTCTATTCCGATAAGTCGGAACCGCACCGCCTCCGTACCAAAAAGATTTTGCAGCAGCACCCGGAAGTACGGCAACTGATCGGAAAGAACAAATACACTTTTTTCGCTGTCCTGGGCCTAGTCATCTTTCAAATCGCGCTGGCTTATTTTGTCCGGCACAGTTCCTGGTGGATCATCGTCGGGTCGGCTTACCTGATCGGGGCATTTGCCGATCATTCGCTGTTTGTAATGATCCACGAATGCGCTCATCATTTGCTCTTCAAGAGCCGCGCTGCCAACCGCCTGGCGGGGATCCTGGCCAACCTGCCGCAACTTTTCCCAAGTTCCATCTCCTTCGAGCGATATCATATCAAACACCATTCTTTCCAGGGTATCCATGAGCTTGACGCGGATCTGCCGAACCGCTGGGAGGCCAGGCTGATCAACAACTTCTTTATCGGCAAGTGTATCTGGCTGCTTTTCTATCCGCTGTTCCAGATCTTCCGCATCTCCCGCCTGCGGGAGATCCGACCGTTCGATGGCTGGGTTGCCCTGAATTTCGCCGCCGAGGCGGTCTTCATCGCGGCGGTGTGGTATTTCCTAGGGCCAAAGGCGATCGGTTATCTCCTGCTGAGCTTTTTCTTTTCCGTCGGGCTGCATCCGCTCGGCGCCCGTTGGATCCAGGAGCACTATCTGACCGACGACGAGAACCAGGAGACCCACAGCTATTACGGTATCCTCAATGTCGTCGCCTTCAATGTGGGCCACCACAACGAACACCACGATTTTCCGTCAATTCCCTGGAATAAGCTGCCTCAGATCCGTAAGACGGCCCCTGAATATTATAACACGTTGTACTATCATACTTCCTGGACGAGGCTGTTCTTCCGGTTCCTCTTCGACCGCGAGATCAGCCTCTTTCACCGTATCATCCGCAAGGAACGCGGTAAGGTGGCGCTCACCGACCAGTCGACCCCCGACAGGGACCTCGTTAACCCGGGGAATAAATCGGCCGTGCCCGTACGGTAGGATTCCGGGCGCGGGCTCTGGTCGGCGAAAATAATTTGCGTAGGCTTTCTCTGAAGATTTTGGCGTAGGTTTGACATCAAATTACGAAAATATTACGCCATGCGGACCACTGCTTTCCGTCGGACCTTTGCCCTCTTCCTCCTGATCGCCACTACCAGTCTACTGACCGCTCTGAAGCCAAAAACCCAAAAAGTAATCTTCTTTGGTGACTCCATCACCCAGCAGGGCGCCCGGCCGGGCGGCTATATCATGAAGATGAAGGACGAGCTGGAAAAGAAAGGGCTGAGCTCGGACTACGACCTCATCGGCGCCGGGGTCGGCGGCAACAAGGTCTACGACCTTTACCTCCGGATGGATGACGATGTCCTCGCGCAAAAGCCGGATATTGTTTTTATCTGGATCGGCGTCAACGACGTCTGGCATAAGACAACCTCGGGCACCGGCACGGACCCGGACAAGTTTGAAAAATTCTATTCCGCGATCATCAACAAGATGCTGGACCAGCATATCAAGATCTTCCTCGTCACGCCGGCGGTGATCGGCGAGCGGACCGATTTTACCAACCAGCAGGACGGAGATCTGAACGCCTATTCACAGATCGTCCGCAACCTCGCGCAGAAATTCCATACGGGGCTGGTGGATCTTCGCGAAATTTTCCACACGTATGAACTGAAGAATAATCCGGGAAACAAAGAGTCTGGTATCCTCACCGTCGACCGCGTGCACCTGAACGAGGCGGGCAATCAATTTGTCGCCGACACTTTCCTGGATGCGCTTTTGGCAAAATGATTTAACCGGCGGGTAAAATGAGAGCGGCCGGCGCAACGCGCCGGCCGCTCCCGATGGAACTGAAAATGCTTTCAAACCGTCAAAATGCTGTTCCATCCCGTCACGCCATCCGGCTCCCTCAACCGGTTCTCGATGTCCTCCATCCAGACCTTGTCGTCGATGAAGAACTTGTAGTAGTACTTACCCTTTGGTAGCATAGGAATGGAAATCTTCCAGCACCCGTCTTCGGCCGGCTGCAGTTTCAGCTCGTCCGGGGACCAATGATTGAAAGACCCTGCCAAGCAAATGTGGGCTGCGGACCTGGAACTGAGGTGATGAACGTAGAACTCGATCGTCTTCTTTCGCCGGTTGATGTACGGCGACTCGTGAAATTTCATAGCAACCCCCTTTTTTAAGATTTTAATTCAGGCTTTAACAGGGCGGAAATGATGGACTTCCGTACAATGGAGGTTTGGGGCGGCCCTTCTAAGATTCGGGGCGGGCCAACAAAATTTACATTTTTTTTCCGGATATTGCAAAAAACCCGCAACTATTTTTGCTAAATCGGTTTAAGCGAAAAATCTGTTTAATTTATTTTTAATCGAACAATCCGTAACTCGTCAAACGGATTAGATATATTTAAGCTTCATCTTTACCCCAAGTATGGCAGAAACCAGGATTTTGTTGGTCGAGGACGAGAAGAAAATCGCCGAATCTTTGCGAAAAGGCCTTTCCGAACACCACTATGAGGTCGATGTGGCCTATGACGGCGCTATCGGGAGGAAAATGTTCGAGCAGAAAAGTTACGATCTGGCCATCCTGGATATCAATCTCCCGTTGATGAACGGCTATGAACTGGCGCGTCACATCCGCCAGTCCAACGAGGAGATGCTGGTGATCATGCTCACCGCCATGAACACCACGGAGGACAAGATCGAGGGTTTCGAGGCGGGGGCGGACGACTATATCGTCAAGCCATTCGACTTCCAGGAACTGCTCGTCCGGATCCGGGCGCTTCTGAAAAGGCTGCACCACCAGTCGGTCCCGGGCGCCAACGTCCTGAAGGTCGCCGATCTGGTCATGAATCTCGACAGCAAGGAAGTTACCCGCGAAGGTCGCAATATCCCCCTGACTGCTAAGGAATTCCAGCTGCTGGAATACTTTATCCGCAACAAGAACAAGGTCGTTTCCCGGGTCGATATCGCCCTCAATGTCTGGGACATCGACTTCGATACCAAGACGAACGTGATCGATGTCTACGTGAATTTCCTGCGAAAGAAGATCGAAAAGGACTTTTCTTCCAAACTCATCTATACCCAGGTAGGGATGGGCTATGTGTTGAAAGAAACCCCCTGAACTTTTGAAGATCCGGTACAAAATAATGCTGCTTTTCACCCTGTTGGTGACAGGGATCATTTCCCTGCTGACGGGGTCGATCTATTACGTGGCCCGCGCCGAGAGAAAGGCCGCCTTCGACCGCAGGTTGAAATCGCGGGGGAACTACAATACACAGCTGTATGCCCTCATGGGCGACAGCGCCTTTTACCTCTTCCACCGGATGGACACGGCGGCCATGGTTGGGACCGTCGCCTCGCGCAGCATCGGCATCTTTTCCGAGGAAGGTAAGACGATCTACTTGTTCAATATGCCGGGTACGCGCCCCCTGGCCATATCCGATTCCCTGATCCGCGAAGTGAAGCAAAAGGGGGAAAAGGATTTTTCCATGGACGATCGTGATGCGGTGGCATTGCACAAAGTGACTACCCGGCGGAACTTTATCGTAGTCGTCGTCGGCCGGGACGATGACGGCCTGGAACGCCTGGATACACTCCAGAGGATCCTTCTCACCGGCCTGGTGACCAGCGTCTGCCTGACGGCCCTGATCAGCTTTCTTTTTGCCCGCCAGCTCCTCCGGCCTATCGCCCTGATCATCCGGGAGGTCAATGATATCTCGTCGTTCGATTTGTCCCACCGGATCCGGGCCGGGTCCGGCCATGACGAAATGAGCCAACTGGCCAATACCTTTAACGAATTGCTGGCCCGGCTCCAGGAATCTTTCGCCATTCAGCGACGCTTCATTTCAAACGCCTCGCACGAGCTCTCCACCCCGCTGACGTCGGTTTCCAGCCAGGTGGAGGTTATCCTGCAGAAGGAGAGGTCGGCCGAAGAATACAAGCAGGTGCTTTTTTCCGTCCGGGAGGACGTCCAGCAGATGCGCCAGTTGACCAAGAGCCTCCTCGAGATTGCCAAAACGGGTTCGCAGGGCGGTATCGAGCTCAATGAGGTCCGCGTGGACGAGGTCCTGCTGCGGGTCGTGGGAGATGTGAAAAAGCTCAGCGCGACCTACAACATCGAACTGGATTTTGGGGAATTCCCCGAGGATGAAAAGGACTTCGTAGTTTTCGGCAACACCGATCTTTTGTATATTGCCATCAAGAACATTGTAGAGAACGGCTGTAAATATTCGTCCGATGCGACCTCGCTGGTGGACCTGAGCTTCGAACACCACAAGGTCTTTATCCGGGTGATCAACCGGGGAAATGTCATCCCCGGTGACGAGTTGCCACAGATCTTTCAGCCGTTCTATCGCGGCAGCGGAACCGGGAGTTCCCGTGGCTTTGGCCTGGGGTTGTCCCTTTCCCAGCGGATCATCGGGCTTCATAAGGGGACGATCCTCGTGCAGTCGGATGAAAAGAACGGCACGCGGTTTACGATCGAGCTTCCCGCCATCAAGATATTCAACTAATGCCAACCTGGACCCAAGTCGTCGATCCCTGCCATAACCGGCTGGCCTCCCTGGCGATTGCCCTCATCCCGATCCTGGTGATCTTTTGGGCGCTGGTGATCCGGAGGATGAAGGGATACCTGGCAAGCCTGCTGGCGATCGGGAGCGCTATGGCGGTCGCCATGCTGGTCTACCGCATGCCGGTGCTCCTCGCGCTGCTGTCCACGGCAAATGGAGCGATCTACGGTCTGTTCCCCATCTGCTGGATCGTCTTCCCCGCCGTCCTGCTTTTCAATGTCACGATCAGGAGCGGCCAGTTCGCGCTGATCCGCCAGTTCCTTGCCACCGTCACGGATGACAGGCGGATACAGGCTATGCTGATCGCGTTTTCTTTTGGCTCCTTCCTTGAAGGGACCGCGGGCTTCGGCGCGCCGGTCGCCATCACTGCAGCCATGCTCACCGGGCTGGGATTCGAACCGCTCTATGCCGCGGGAATTTGTCTCATCGCCAATACCGCGCCCGTCGCCTTTGGGTCCATCGGCATCCCGATTTCGGTGATTTCCCAGGTGACCGGGCTTCCCGAGCACGCCATCTCCCAACTCGTCGGCCGCACCCTTCCCCTGCTTTCCGCAGTCCTGCCTTTCTACCTCGTCGTCCTCATGGCCGGGTACAAGGCCGCCCGCGCCATCGGTCCCGCGGCGCTGACCGCCGGGCTATCCTTCGCCGTCATCCAGGCGCTGACTGCCAACTTCCTGGGACCGACGCTCCCCGATATCCTGGCGGGCATCGGTTCCATTATCTGCACGCTCATCCTCCTGCGCTACTGGCGGCCTTCGGCGATCTGGCGCTTCCCGGCGGAGGGTGCGGCGGTGGGATCCGGGGGTCCGGCGACGTCCGTCGATCGACCGATCTCCGCGGCTCCGGCAAACCCAGGCCGTGTGCGGTTGACCCGCAGGCTTTGGTGGGCACTCGGCCCATATCTCGTGCTGACCGCCGTCATCGTCATCTGGGGACTGCCGCCCGTAAAGGACTGGCTGAATGCCCGCAGTTCCCTGTCTTTTGCCATCCCGCGACTGCATAACGCGATCCTCGACCAGAATAACGTCCCGATCCCGCATATCTATCGCCTCAACTACGGCTCCGCGGCCGGCACGGCCATTGCCATCGCAGCCTTTCTTTCCTGGGCAATGTCGGGACTTTCCGTGCGCGAGGGAATGAAAGTACTGGGCGAGACCTGCCGGCAAATGAGTTTTCCGATCCTCAGCATCACGGCCGTCCTGGCCTTTGCATATCTCGCAAACGATTCGGGGATCACCCTCACTATCGCCAGGGCGCTCGCCAGCAGCGGGATCTTCTTCCCGATCTTCGCTCCCTTGCTGGGCTGGCTTGGCGTCTTTATCACCGGTTCCGATACGTCCTCCAATGCGCTGTTCGGCAGACTGCAGGCCAGTACAGCCGCATCGATCGGCGTCAACCCGCTGGTGACGGTTTCCGCCAATGTCAGCGGCGGCGTGGTGGGAAAAATGATCTCGCCGCAGTCCATCGCCGTCGCGGCCGCGGCCGGCGGGCTGGTGGGCCGTGAATCCGAACTTTTCCGGTTTACCGTCCGGCATAGTTTCATTTTGCTCAGCGCGATCAGCCTGCTGGTCCTTGCCCAGGCCTACCTCATCAAATGGATCGTTCCGGTTTATTCGATGCTTCGTCACTAAGCCCGCGGTCTTTTCCCGGCTTCAAAATGTTTTCGGCGCATCCCGCCACCTGCGCCGGAACTTAAATAGTGCGAATTCGCACCAATTATACCTGACACTATATCCCGCCTCCAACCTGCGCGAAATTCTCCACGGCGGCGATTTCCTTGTTCAGACTTCCCGAAAGCGCTCTACCTTTATGAATCCGGCTATGCAGTTCAATCTGGCTCATGATAAACCCATGCATATTCTGATCGCGCCAAACGCCTTCAAGAATGCGCTCGCCGCTGACCTGGTGGCGGCGGCGATCCGGCGCGGTCTTTCCCGAAGCCGCCTTTCCGCGACATGCGAGACCTTTCCGGTCGGAGACGGCGGGGACGGCACGGGCGATCTCCTTATCCGGCAATGCGGCGGTGAAAGGATACCCGCGGTGGCCCGCGATCCGTTTGGTAAAAAGATTGATACGTATTGGGGCCTTGCCGCCAAAGCGAAAATCCCCGCCGCGGCACAGACACCCGCCGCGGCACAGACGCTCGCCGCGCAACCACCGCCCGCCGCGGCGCCACCGCCCGCTATCACCGCGGTCATCGAAATGGCCAACGCTTCCGGCCTGCGGCTTCTCGACGCACGGCGCCTGGACCCGCTGCATGCCTCGTCCGCCGGGACGGGGGACCTGATTCGGGCCGCACTGGATCGGGGGGCCGAGAGGATAATCGTTTGCATGGGCGGTTCCGCCACTGTCGATGGCGGCACGGGAATCCTCCAAGCGCTAGGCGCGCGGTTCCTGGACGGAGGGGGTGAGCTGTTGAAAGCGCTACCGGCCGATCTCGCCACCCTTGACAGGATCGACATGTCGGATATCCATCCCCGGCTTGCGACAACCGAACTTGTCGTTGTTTGTGACGTGGAAAATCCCCTGCTCGGGCCAGGCGGGGCCGCCGCGGTCTTTGGCCCTCAAAAAGGAGCGTCGCCCGAAGCGATCATCCGGCTTGAGACCGGCCTCGGCCAATTCGCGAAGGTCATCGCCCGCCAGACGGGGAAGGATGTCGGCTCGCTGCCACGGGGCGGCACTGCCGGCGGCGCGGCTGCCGGCCTTCATGGCCTGCTTTCGGCCAACCTCGTCAGCGGGATCGATTATTTCCTGGACATTACGGATTTCAACGGCGCGCTGGAACGAAGCACCCTTGTCATTACAGGGGAAGGCAAAATTGACAACCAAACATTCGCCGGCAAAGCGCCATACGGCGTCGCGCTCCGCGCCCGGGCCCGCTGCATCCCCGTCATCGCCTTTACCGGTAGCAGCCCGGCCGACCCCGATTCGGTTCACTTGTGTTTCGACCAGGTCATCGGGATCAACCCGCCGGCGATCGGCCTGGAAGAGGCGCTGCGCGATACCGCCAGTAACCTCGAAAAGGCGGCGATGGAGTGGGCGAACCGGCGGGCTGGGTTGGGTTAGGTCGCGCCGCGGCATCAATGGCTGCCCGATGGGGTCGGGCCGATCATCCGCGGTACGAGCAGCTTCGCGACCAACCCCGTCCAGCCGGTCTGATGCGAAGCGCCCAGGCCCTTGCCGTTATCGCCGTGGAAATACTCGTGGAAGAGCAGGTAATCCCTGAAATTCGGATCGGTTTGCATCTTCCCCGAGTCGCCGAATACCGGCCGGATGCCCTTGTCGTTGCGGAGAAAAATATTCGACAGCCGTTTCGAGAGCTCGACGCTGATCTCATTCAGCGTCAGGAATTGTCCCGAATGGGTCGGGTATTCCACCTTGAAATCGTCCCCGTAGTAGTGATGGAACCGCTGCAGCGATTCGATCAGCAAAAAATTGGGCGCCATCCAGACAGGACCGCGCCAGTTGGAATTGCCGCCGAACAGGGACACCTCGGACTCGGCAGGCGTGTATTTCACCGTCAGCAGTTGCCCGTCCACCCGGAGCTCGTAAGGGTGCTGCTCGTGGTATTTGCTGACCGACCGGATGCCGAAATCGCTGAGGAATTCGCTTTCATCGAGCATGCGGTACAGCAACCGCTTCACCCGGTGCCCGCGCAAGAGCGATAGCAGGTGCTTTTCTTCGGCGCCTTTCTCGTGCCAGCGTGAGACGAGCGCCGCGAGGTCGGGTCTTTTTTCGAGCAGCCAGTTGAGCCGTTTCGCAAATTCGGGGAGCGACTCCAGTATCCGGTCATCGATCACCTCCACGGCAAAAAGCGGGATCAACCCCACCATCGACCTGACTTTCAGCCGAAGGCACCCGTCGCCGGGCATCCGGATCGTGTCGTAGAAGAATTCGTCCTCGTTGTCCCACAGCCCATCGTTGGTCGCGCCCATGCTGGCCATAGCGGCGGCGATATGGAGGAAATGCTCGAAGAACTTGTTCGCCATGTCCTGGTATACGGGATTGGTCATCGACAGCTCGAGCGCGATGCGCATCAGGTTGAGGCAGTAGGTCGCCATCCAGCTCGTCCCGTCGGCCTGCTCGAGATGGCTGCCGCCTGGCAGTTGGGTATTGCTGCGGTCGAACAATCCGATATTGTCCATTCCCAAAAAGCCTCCCTCGAAAATGTTATTGCCCTCCTCGTCCTTGCGGTTGACCCACCAGGTGAAGTTCAACAGCAGTTTGTGAAATACGGTTTCGAGAAAGGAGATGTCGCCCTTGCCGCCATTGCTCGCCTTGTCGATCTCGTAGACCCGGTAGGCGGCCCAGGCATGGACGGGCGGATTGGTGTCGCTGAAAGACCATTCGTACGCGGGCAACTGCCCGTTGGGATGCATGTACCAGTCATGGGTGAGGAGCAGGAGCTGGTGTTTGGCGAATTCGGCATCGATCAATGCGAAAACCAGGCAATGAAAGGCAAGGTCCCAGGCGGCGTACCAGGGGTACTCCCATTTGTCGGGCATCGAGATGATATTGCTGTTCTTCAAATGTGTCCATTGGTGGTTCCTGCCCTTCCAACGTTCCCCGGCCGGAGGCGGCTGGTCCGGATCGCCCTTTAACCACTCGTCGACATTGTAATAGTACAGCTGCTTGCTCCACAGCATGCCTGCAAACGCCTGGCGCTGGACCATCCGCTCGTCCGCGTCGGCGATGTCCTTTTGCAGTTCGGCATAGAATTCGTCGGTTTCCCTGATCCGGGCGGAAAATATCGCATCGAAGTCCCCGAAAGCGCCGCCGGGGCTTTGCGGACTGAGGCGCAGCCGCACGCAGGTGCTCCCACCGGCGGGGACCAGCCGCTCATAGTTCAGCGCGGCCTTCGTGCCCTGCTCGAAATTGATCGCATGTGCGTTGCCGTGAAGGAGGAATTCCTGGATCCCGTCCTTGCAAAACGGCGGGTTGGCGGCGCTATACAAGCGCTCGCAATTGGTCTCGTTGTCGCAAAACAAGTGGACGTCGGGTTCCTCTCCGAACAAGGTGTATTCCCCGAGCTCGCGGTGCGTGACGGTGATATTGCCCTGGTTGGAGGAGATCATGGACGGCTTGTAGTCGTCATAGCCCCACGCCCATGTGTTTCGGAACCAGATGGTCGGCAAAATGTGGAGGGGCGCGGCGAATTTGCTGTGATTGTGCGCCGTGATGCGGACCAGGATATCGTCCGTATCCGCCTTGGCATACTCGATGAAGACGTCAAAATAGTTGTCGCCGTCGAAAATGCCGGTGTCGATCAGTTCGAATTCCGGGTCGTGCCTTGTCCGGCGAGCATTTTCGCGGACCAGCTCCTCATAGGGAAATGCTGCCTGCGGATATTTGTACAGCATTTTCATATATGAGTGGGTAGGAGAGGAATCCAGGAAGTAATACAGCTCTTTGACGTCCTCGCCGTGATTCCCTTCATAGCTGTTGAGCCCGAACAGCCGTTCTTTGATGATCGGGTCCTTTTTATTCCAAAGCCCGACGGACAGGCAAATCCGCTGCCGCTTGTCGGCAAAGCCGCCGATGCCTTCCTCTCCCCAGCGCCACGCCTTGCTTGCGGCCATGTCGTGTGTGGTATAGGTCCAGGCCTGGCCGTCGGCGCTGTAGTCCTCGCGGACGGTGCCCCACTGGCGATCCGAGAGGTAGGGGCCCCATTTCTTCCATTCGGGGTTAAGAAGCCGCTCTTTTTCGATGATCATGCACTAAAGGTAACACAGCTTATCCATTCGTGCTGAAACCGGGGTATAGTGTCATCCCGCCATCCGCGAATAAGGTCGTGCCGGTGACATAGTCGGATTCGTCGCTGGCCAGCCAAACCGCGACGGAGCCGATATCTTCGGGCAGCCCTACCCGGTTGTAGGGGATCAGTTCCAGGAGGATCTTCTCTGCCGCGGGGGTCGCCCAGGCGGAATGATTGATCGACGTTTTGATCGCGCCGGGGCCGATGCTGTTGATCCGGATCTTCAGGGGTGCGAATTCCTGGGCGATGCTTTTCATGAACATCATGATGCCGCCCTTGCTGGCCGCATAATTAGCGTGTCCGGCCCAGGGGATGACCTCGTGTACGCTGCTCATGCAGATGATCTTTCCCGCGGCGCGCGACCGTTCCGGCACGATGCCGCGCCGGACGAATTCACGAATGGCTTCCTTTGCGCAAAGGAACTGGCCGGTGAGATTGACGGCCAGGACATAGTTCCATTGCTCCAGCGTCATATCCAACAGCGGCGCATCCCGCTGCAGCCCGGCATTGTTGACGAGGATATCCACGGTGCCGAATTGCCCGATGACGGCGGCGAACATCTTTTTGACTTCGTCCTCTTTACTGACATCGCATTGAAAAGTGATCCCCGCGCCACCCGCGCCTTTGATGTCGGCGAGCACGGCCTCGGCCGCTTCCCTGGTGCCTTCGACGGGATGGTTGACCACGACGGTCGCGCCCGCTGCCGCCATTGCTTTGGCGACGCCCGCGCCAATACCGGAACTGGCGCCCGTGATGATGGCGATCTGTCCCTTGAGTCTTTGATCCATAATGCTGATTTCTCCGATCAAGTTAACCAATAAACCAACGGGACGAGAAGTAGGAAAGTTATTTTTTACTTAACTGATATAGTCGTTCCATCCATATTTGTCGGATGTTCTGCCGTACCTGATGTCTTCCAGCTCCTGTTTCAGCCGCATCGCCACGCCCACCCTTTCTCCTCCTTCCGTCCCCACCACCGGCACCGCAAAATCCACGCCATCGATGCCGATCGCTTCGATCGGGGCCACCACCGCTGCAGTGCCCGCGCCGAACACTTCCGTCACCCTGCCGCCAGCCAGCCCGTCGCGCAGCTCGTTCACGGTCACCGGCCGCTCTTCAGCCGCGAGCCCGGCGTCACGCGCGAGCGTCAGCAGGCTGTCCCGCGTAATTCCGTCGAGCAGCGTGTCCCCCAGCGGCGGCGTCACTAAAACGCCGTCGATGACGCAAAAAAGGTTCATCATCCCCATTTCCTCCAGGTTCTCGTGACGCTGACCATCGGTCCAGATCACCTGATCGTAGCCGTCACTCCGCGCCTGTTGGGTCGGATAGAACGCGCCGCCGTAATTTCCGCCACATTTTGCAAAACCCGTGCCGCCGCGAACCGCCCGTGCATAGTGCCGCTCGACTTTCACCCGCAAGGGTTTGCCATAATAGGCGCCCGCCGGCAGGCAAATGATCGCCAGCTTGTAGCTATCCGAAACACGCACCATGAGCCTGGTGCCGGTGGCGAAAAGCATGGGCCGCAGGTACAGGGAAGTTCCGGCATTGCCCGGCACCCAGTCCCTGTCGAGCGCGACCAGCTGCCGCAGCCCTTCCAGGAAAATATCGGCCGGCGGCGTCGGCATGCACATCCGTTCGGTCGTCCGCGCCAGCCGCTCGTAGTGGCGGTCCGGCCGGAAGATATGGACCCGCCCCTGCCCGGTCCGAAAGGCCTTCAAACCTTCAAAGATCGTCTGGCCATAGTGCAATGCGAGTGTGGTTGGCGATAGCGTGAAGGGCCCGAAGGGCTGGATCTCCGGCTCCTGCCAGCGGCCGTCCGCAAAATCACATACCAGCATGTGGTCCGAAACGGCGGCCCCGAGCTCGGGGTTGTTCCAGTCGACTTCGTGGATGCGGGTGCGCGATGCCCGGGTGACGGGGATGCGCAGATCGGTGGTTGTTGCCATAAAGAGGGTTTTGGAGCATAAATTTCGACAAAAAGACCTATATTTAACAGATGCAGATTTGTTATTTTTGAGTAGATCAGATGAATTTACGCGCGCGCAACCGCGACAACATCCACGCCATGAAAGTAGCAACACCACGCGCCCGATCCCGGCGCACCGCCGAACCGCTCTATCTTCAGATTGCGGGCGGCCTGGAGAAGATGATCGGGGACGAGATCCTCAAGATCGGAGACAAACTGCCGTCCGTCCGGATGTTGTGCGACGAGTACGGCGTCAGCATGGGCACGGCCTTCCAGGCGTATTATCACCTCGAAGCGAAGGGACTCATCGAAGCGCGGCCGAAGTCGGGGTACTATGTCCGGTTCAACATGAAGCGCATGCCCGGTCTGCCGCAGATCGCCGATCCGGAACCCGTCGAAAGCGAGGTCAGCGTACAGGAGATGATCGCCACCGTATACCGCGACATCAGCTCGGACGACCTCGTCAACTTCTCCATCTCGGCACCGCCGTTAAGCCTGCTGCCGGCTGCCAAACTAAAAAAATCGATGTTGTACGCGCTCCGGAATTCCCGCCACCAGGGTGTGCTGTACGAGCATATCCAGGGCAACCCGGAGCTGCGCCGCCAATTGGCGAGGCAGGCCTTTAACTGGGGTGGGAAATATTCAGCGGACGATGTCGTCGTGACGGCGGGCTGCATGGAGGCGCTTGTCATGTGTCTGAAGGCCGTGACCCGGCCCGGCGACACCGTGGCGATCGAGAACCCGACATTTTTCGGGATTTTCCAGGTCATCGAAAGTCTTGGCCTTAAAGCGCTGGAGATCCCCACGGACCCGGTGACCGGTATCGACCCCGGTCAGCTGGAGGTCGCGATCAAAAAATTCCCGATCAAGGCCTGCGTCTTTGTTCCGTCCTTTGGCAACCCGCTCGGGTCCTGCATGCCCGACCAGCAAAAGGAGGCGCTCGTACAACTGATCACCCGGAACCGGATCCCGCTGATCGAAGACGATATCTATGGAGAGATGTATTTTGGTCATCACCGGCCAAAGACCTGCAAGTCGTTCGACAAGGAGGGCTGGGTCCTGTATTGCAATTCGCTGTCGAAATCGCTTGCGCCGGGTTACCGGATCGGCTGGACGATCCCCGGCCGCTTCACCCGCCAGGTACGACTGACGAAGCTGATGCACACCGTGACCGGAACGACCCTGACGCAGGAAGTGATCGCGCACTTCCTCTCGATCGGCCGGTATGACTATCATTTGAAAAAGCTCCGGAAGGCGTTGCACACGCAATCTCTGCGGTACCTGCAGGGCATCATGACCTGGTTCCCCGCCGATACAAAAGTGTCTCGCCCCCAGGGCGGATTCGTGCTGTGGGTGGAGCTCCCGCGGCAGCTCAACGCGTACCGGCTGTATCAGCAGGCGTTCCGGCACCAGGTTTCGGTGGCGCCGGGCCAGCTGTTCTCCGCACGCGGCCAGTTCGGCAACTGTATCCGCCTGAGCTATGCGCGACCCTGGGACCGGGAGGTAGAAGAGGCCATCAAGACCCTGGGAGGTCTGATCAAATCGCAGATCCGCGCGAAATAGGGGATTGCTCAGGCGTTGCCGTATATCTTCTCGATCGTGTTGCGGAATTTTTCCGTCACGACTTTCCGGCGCAGGCTCAGCTTGGGCGTCATCTCGCCGGTCTCGACGGTCCATTCGGCGGAGAGCAGCTCGAATCGTTTGATCTGTTCCGTATGGCTGAAATACTTATTGTAGCTGTCGATGATCTCGCGGAAAAATGCGTTGACTTTGGGGTTGGCGACGAGCGCTTCGTTGGAACCGGAGATACCCTGGTGGGCGGCCCATTCCCGCAAATGCGGGAAGGCGGGAACGATCAGCGCGCCGACAAATTTCCGTTCGGGCCCGACGATCATGATCTGCTCGATATAAGGAGACTCTTTCAGCTTGCTCTCGATCGCCAGCGGCGCCACGTATTTCCCGCCGCTTGTCTTGAAGAGTTCTTTTTTGCGGTCCGTGATCTTGAGGAACCGGCCCTGCATCTCGCCGATATCACCCGTATGGAACCACCCGTCGACGATCGATTCCGCCGTGAGGTCCGGGCGCTTGTAATATCCCATCATCACGTTGGGGCCCCTCGTGAGAATTTCGCCGTCCTCCGCAAACTTGACTTCGACGCCCGGGATCAGCGGCCCGACGGTGCCAAAGGCCCGGTCCTTTACGTCGATGCGGTTGACGCTGATGACCGGCGAGGTCTCGGTCAGGCCATAGCCTTCCATGATCGGGATGCGGGCGGCGGTAAAGATCCGGATGAGCCGGACCTGGCACGCGGCGCCGCCGCTGGTCACCGCGGCGATATTATTTCCCAACGCTTCGCGCCATTTGCTAAAGATGAGCCGGTTGGCCAGGGACAGCTGCAAATTGTACCAGGCGCCCATCGGCTTATTGATCTCATATCTTGCGGCGAGGTCGTGCGCCCAGAAAAACAATTTCCGCTTGATCCCCGTCAGTTCGGCGCCCTTGTGCATGATCCGGTCATAGACCTTTTCCAGCAAGCGCGGGACGGTGACGAACATCTGGGGCTTTACTTCCTTGAGGTTCTCTCCGATCGTATCCATGCTTTCGGCATAGTAGATCGCGCTGTTGTTGAACAGGTATACATACGTGAGCATCCGCTCATAGATATGGTTGAGCGGCAGGAAGCTCAACACCCGCCCGACGCCCCTGGCCATGCAGGGGATGCAGGCCTTTACGTTGCTGAGGATATTGCGGTGCGAAAGCATCACCCCTTTGGGGGTGCCGGTGGTCCCGGACGTGTAGATGATCGTCGCCAGGTCGGTTTCCCGGATAGCCTTTCCGATGTCCGCCAGCCGCATTTCTTCTTCGCGTGTGGCCTTTACCAACAACTCTTTCCAGTGCCGCGCGTTCTCCACGTGCTCGAAGGTATAGACCTCCCGCAGCGCCGGCAGTTTGGAGCGGATGCTGAGGACTTTGTGAAAAAGCTCCTCGTCGTTGACAAAGATGATCTTCGACCGGGAGTCGTTCAGGATAAACTCGAGCTCGCCGAGCGCGATCGTCGGATAGATCGGCGTCAGCACGGCGCCCGTTCGCTGCACGGCCGCATCCACCATGATCCACTCCGGGCGGTTCTTTGACATGATCGCCACCTTGTCCATTCCTTCTTCGGTCCGGTCTTCGCCCGAGATGCCCGCCCGCAGCAGGCCCGTGGTCAGCCGGCCGACGGTCTCATTGACATCCTGCGTGGAAAAGGCTTTCCAGGCGCCGTTTTCCTTCCCGGCAAGCATGTCCGGGATCGGGTTGGTTTCCAGGTGCATCGCCAGGCATTCGTACAATCTGGTGGGCTCGGTCATGGTTCAGGTTATATTGTTTCGGATACAAGCTACTTCATTGTCTGGTAATATTGACCGTCCGGCACCTTAAAAACCCGGCCTTTCTGGAAATCGACAAAGCGGTTGTATTCATCGCCGTGCTTGGCGGTCCAGGCCTGGAAGGCCGTGAGGTTGTCCGCGGCGCCGAAGAGCCACTCGTTGTAAGCATCGAACATCCCGCTCCGGAGCAGTTGCCGCTGGTAGTCCCATAACCGGAAGGGGTAGTTGGTGGGATAGGTGTCGAACCAGTTGATAATGAATTTGGTCCTCAGGACCGTCAGGGACTCGGCGTTGATGCCCTGCGAAACCGTGAACCCGAGCTTGCCGATGATGTTCAGGTAGGCCACCACGAACGGACTCTTCATGTCCTGATTCTTTTGCATGCTGACATCGGCGAAAAGCTTTTTATAGCCCTCGAGCAAGAGGTCCTTGATCTCCGCCGTCCGCTTGGTGTAACTTTCGAGATCGACGAAGATCTCGCCATAGATCAGGCCCCAGACCTTGTCCTGCGTTAAGAAATAGTACCTGGCGGCATTGTAATAGTTGCCCGAGTAGTTGGGGTCGATCTCGATACCCTTTTCCCATAGCCGGATCGCCGAGTAGTCCTGCTTGGCCCAGAGCATCTCGCCATATTCGTTGAGCAGGACGCCGCTCCGCGGGAACCGCTTGATCCCTGCCTTGTAGAGCTTGTCGCAATCCCTGACATTCCCGATCGCCTTGTATAACAGCGCCAGGATCTGGTAGGAAGTGACGTCCGCGTCGGGCCGCTCGACGAGTGCTTTGCCGACCGTGATCCCTTTATCGTATTCCTTTTCCAAATAATAATTGAAGGCGATGTCCTTGCTCAGGTCGATATTTTGCGGGTCTTTTTTGAGGGCTTCCGTCAGAACTACCACCGCATTGGTGTAATCGCCCTGCCGGGTATATGCGCGCGCGGTTTCCCGGGGCGATGCGGTATCGCCCGCCTGGGTCTGGGAGAATGCCGCCGGGGCGGCCAGCAAGATCACCGCAGAGAAAAGCCAGAACCTGTACATGGATGGTTATATTGATGGATGGTAATTCAACGATTCAAATCAGGTGTGTCAGCAGCCCGTCCCGCAGTTTCGGTTCGAACCATGTGCTCTTCGGCGGCATCACCTCCCCGCTGTCCGCGATATCGAAAAGCTGCTGAATGCTGACCGGGTAGAGGCTGAACGCGGCCTTCATCTCCCGGCTGTTCACCCTTTTCTCGAGCTCGGCAAGCCCGCGGATACCGCCCACGAATTCGATCCGCTTGTCGGTCCGCGGGTCCTTGATGGCCAGCAGCCGGTCGAAGACGTTCCGCTGAAGGATAGTCACATCCAGCACCCCGATTGGATCATTGGCAAAACTGCCGTCCTTGGCAACCAGTTTGTACCAACTGCCGTCGAGATACATCCCGAATTCGTGCAGCGCCTCCGGCGAAAATGCCTTATCCACCCGGCCGACGAAAAAATCCCGCCGCAGCCTTTCCAGGAATTGCGCCCGGCTGAGCCCGTTCAGATCGTGCACCAGCCGGTTGTAATCGAGGATCCGCAACTGCGCTGAAGGGAACAGGGTCGTCAAAAAATAGCCCGCGGCTTCCGATGCCTCATGTCCGAGCGCCCTGCGCACCTTTGCGGCGGACGCGGCCCGGTGATGCCCGTCGGCTATATAGGTAAACGGCACTTCCCGTGCGAAGAGCTCCGTGATCCTCGCGATCGTATCGTCGTCATCCACCGTCCAAACCGTGTGACCGATGCCGTCGGCCGCTACGAAATCATACAACGCCGCATGGCTGTCCATCCAGCCGGCTATCAGCCGGTCGATCGCAGCCACCGATCTGTAGGCCAGGAAGACGTTTCCCGTCTGCGCCCGGATCGTACGCATATGGTCGATGCGGTCCTTCTCTTTCTCCGGCCGCGTCAGTTCATGCTTTTTGACGATCCCGCCGTCATAGTCGTCCACCGAACTGCAGGCTACGAGCCCCGTCTGGCTTTTCCCGTCCATGATCAGCCTGTAGATATAATAACAGGGTTTGTCTTCCTGCAGGAGGACCCCCTTGTCGATAAAGTTCCGAAGGTTTTCTTTCGCCTTTTCATACACTTCGGCGGAATGCAGATCCACATTCCCCGGCAGATCGATCTCGGATTTGGTAATGTGTAAAAAGGAATCGGGATTGTCGGCGGCCTCCTCCCGGGCTTCCCGGCTATCGAGCACGTCATAGGGTCTTGAGGCTACCTTGCTGGCTAATGCCGGAACGGGCCTAAGGGCCTGAAATGGGACAATCTTCGACATCTTCGTTATGCTTTTGTGTGTGCAAAATCATTCATGAGCTCGGTGAGCACCTCCACGCTTTGCAATGGCATCGCGTTGTACAGGGACACGCGGAAGCCGCCCACGCTGCGGTGACCTTTCACGCCAACCATGCCATGGTCCCTGCAGGCAGCGAGGAATTCTTTTTCCAGCGCGGGGTCGTCCATGACAAAGACCACGTTCATCTTGCTCCGGTCCTCTTTGGCGACGGTGGGCCGGAAGACCGGCAGCCTGTCCAGCGTCGAATACAACAACGAGGCCTTCCGGTCGTTGATCTTTTCGATGGCCGGGATGCCGCCCTGCTGTTTGAGCCACCGCAAGGTCAGCATACAGACATAAATAGCGAAGACGGGTGGCGTATTCAGGAGCGAACCGGCCGCGATATGTTCGCGGTAGTCCATCATCGACGGCAGCGGCCGGCTTACTTTTCCCAGGATATCCTTCCGGACGACGACGAGGTTTACCCCGGCGGCGCCGATATTCTTCTGGGCCCCCGCATAGACGAGTTCGAACCGGTTGAAGTCCATTACCCGGCTCAGGATATCGCTGCTCATATCCGCCACCAGCGGAACGCCGGTCTCCGGGACGGCGTGCATTTGGGTCCCCTCGATGGTGTTGTTGGTCGTAAAATGAAAATAGGCCGCCGTCGCCGGGATCGCATACCCTTTTGGGATGTAGGTATAATTTTTATCTTTCGAACTGGCCACCACTTCCACGTTGCCGTACAATTTCGCTTCCTTTATCGCCTTTTTGCCCCATACCCCGCCATCGAGATACGCCGCGGTTGCGCCCTCGTTCAACAGGTTCATCGGGACCTGGAAGAACTGGGTAGAGGCGCCCCCATGGAGGAAAAGAATCTCGTGGTCCTTATCGAGCCGCATCAGTTCCCGAGCCGTCGCCATCGCCTCGTCGACCACCTCCTGGAAAAGGGAAGTGCGGTGGCCGATCTCGAGGATCGACAACCCCGTTCCGTTAAAATCCAGGATGGCCTGGCTGGCTTCTTCGAAGACCTCCTTGGGCAGGACGCTGGGACCTGCATTGAAATTATACACCACTTGACTCGATTGAGGGGCAAATATAGTCAAAGTTGGCCGGAGGCGAACGCCCAATCTACTCATCGATCTCCGAGACGCCGCCCGAGATCGCAAACTTCATGGCGTCCGTCGAACTGATATCCGTCAGCATCCGCACCCGGTCTCGCTTTACGAAATACAAATGGCCTGCAAATGCATAGGACTGCGGTACATATACGGCCACGAATTCCTTGAGGTCGAATTCCTGCAATTCCTCCTGGGTGACGAATCCGACCTGCCAGACGTCGTCGGCCAGCACGCTCACCAGGACCGCCTTGTCAAATTTGCGCTTGCTGCCGGCGAAGGCTTCGACGAAGTCCTTGATGGTGCTGTATATGAGTTTGATACCCGGCGTCCGTTCCAACACGCGGTCCGCGATCTCCATCGCGCGGCTTACGATAAAGGAGGAGGAGACATAGCCGACGAAGAGCGCGAGGCTGATAAAGACGACGAAACCCAGCCCCGGTATCCGCCGCGGCAACCCGAACTGGTCGATATCCACCAGACTTGGGAAGAGATTGTGGAGCGTGTTGGGGAGGATGTTGTCGATCCAGTTGAAGACCGCCACTACGGTCCAGATCGTCAGCGAAATAGGCGCCAGGATGATGACCCCCTGGAGGAAAAGCCGAAAGAGGTTGCGGGGGAACTTGCGGAGATTGGACATGAGCAGCCGGTTTAGCCGGTAAAATTAGGTAATAGCGCCGCAGCGGGCAAGCCCGGGAGGGGGTTATAAAAAAAACCATGGAAACTTTGGTGACATAAAAAGTTTCCGTAGTTTTGTCGCCCGGCAAACGGGACGTCTGCTCAAAATAATCAGAGGTTGTTCGCCGAGGGGCAACATTCACCCAAAAGCCCCGAGGCGATAAAAAAAGATGGAAGTAAAACAACGCATATTGGTCAAGGCCGCCGACCTGTTCAGCCGCTACGGCATCCGCACCATCACCATGGACGAGATCGCCTCGCAGCTGGGCATCTCAAAGAAGACCATTTACCAGTTCTTCACCGACAAGGACGATATGGTCTCCGCGGTGATCGACCAGGAGATCCACCACAACGAAACGGAGTGCAACCATTTCGCGGATGCCGCCAGGGACGCGGTCCACCAGATCTTCCTGGCGCTGGAATCCCTCGAAGAAATGTTGAAATATACCAACCCCCTGATGTTATACGACCTGGAGAAGCACCATCCCCGTTCGTTCCAAAAACTAAGGGAATATAAATACCGGTTCCTGTATGGCATCCTGATGGAAAATATTCAGCGGGGCATGGATGACGGGCTCTACCGGCCGGATATCGACAAGGATATTGTTGCAAAGGCCAGGATCGAATCGGCCTTCCTCGTATTCAACCCGGACGTCTTTCCGCATAGCCGCTACCGCATCTCGGAGGTCAATTACGAGCTGGCCATGCTCTTCCTCCACGGGGTCACCACTGCAAAAGGGAAAAAGCTAATCGAAACATACACCATTGAACGAAATCAAAAACTATCTCATGAACAAAAAGCTCAGTAACCGGCTTGGATTTCTCGCCGCAGGCCTGCTGCTGGCCACCGGTCTGCACGCACAACAATCTCCCGTGAGAGATACGGGCAGAGCCGCCGCCTCATCCGCCCCGCCTGCCATTCACGAGTTTTCCCTCGCGCAGGCCATCGATTTTGCCTCGAAGAACAGCGTGATCGTCAAGAACGCCCTGCTCGACTACCAGATCCAGGAGCAAAGCAACCGCGCCACGACCAGCCAGGCGCTGCCGCAGGTCACGGGCACCGCGGGGTTCACCCAATACTGGCAGGTCCCCGTGACGCCGTTCCTGGGCGGCCAGTTCCCCGGAACCCAGGCCGGTAAGATCTATGCCTTCCCGTTCGGATGGCCCTATAATACCAATGCGGGGGTCAAGTTAACGCAGGTCCTCTTCGACGGTCAGGTCTTCGTGGGCCTGCAGGCCCGCCGGGCCTCCCTCGATTTCTACCAGAAGAAGGAGGAAGTGACCGAACAGATGGTCCGCGTCAATATCTATAAAGTCTACTACCAGCTGCTGGTGGCAAAAAGTCAGATGGGACAGATCGACGCCAACATCGTCAACCAGCAGGCGCTGCTGCACAGCACGACCGAGATGTTCAAAAACGGATTCGCCGAACAGCTGGATGTCGACAAGTCGAATGTACAGCTCGCCAACCTGGAAACCGAGAAGATCCAGTTGCAGAACAGCATCGACAACGGGTATCTCGGACTCAAGGTGCTGATCGGGATGCCGGTGCGGGATTCCCTGGCGCTCACCGATTCGCTGACCGATGATATGCTCCGCAACGACGTGCTAAGCGACGATTACAAATACAGCGACCGTCGCGATTACCAGTTGCTGACGATCAGCAAGACGCTGGGTGAATACAATGTAAAGCGGTATCAGAAGGCGTATATCCCGACACTCAGCCTCACTGCGAGCTACACGGAAAACCAATACTGGATCAAGTTCGATTGGACCAAGGCGCAGACCTGGTATCCGCAATCGTATTATGGCGTGAACCTCAACATCCCGATCTTCGACGGCTTTTACAAGGCGGCCAATGTCCGTCAGGCGCGGCTCCAACTGCAGCAAACCGAGAACAATATGGATTCCCTGCGGAACCGGATCGACAACGATGTCCGGCAATCGCAGCTGCAATTCAGCTCGGCGTTGGCCACACTGGGTTTTCAGAAGAAGAATATGGAGCTGGCGCAGCGGGTCTATGAGCAAACCCAAAAGAAATTCCAACAGGGCCTGGGCTCGAACACCGAGATCACCACGGCGTTCTCCGACGAGCGGACCGCGCAATACAATTATTTCAACGCGCTGTACAGCGCCATCATCGCCCGGGTGGACTACCTGAACGCCATAGGTAAACTATAAACTGATCCCCAAACATCCAAAAAGCATATTATGTCTAAAATACTAACTGTTCTCCTCGGCGCTTCCCTCCTGCTCGCCTCCTGCGGCAACAGCGCTCAGAAAAAAGGCGAAGGCCTCGAGCAAATGAAGACCCGTCTCGATAGCCTCAAGACGGCGGACGGCAAGCTACAGAAGCAGATCTCCGCGCTGCAGGCCGAGATCGACAAGCTCGACACCGCGGCCGGCGCCAGGGAGAAAGCCAAGCTGGTGACCCTTACGCCCCTGGCCCCGACCTCCTTTACGCATTATATCGATCTGCAGGGTAATGTCGAAGCCGTGAATACGTCCAATATTTCGCCCCGCGGCAGCGGCGGCGTGGTGACAAACCTGTATGTGAAGCAAGGCGATCATGTCCGGCAGGGACAATTGCTGCTCAAACTCGACGATGCGATCCAGCGGCAGCAGCTCGCCAGCGATCAGACCCAGCTGTCCTATGCCCAGGACCTTTACCAGCGGCGCAAGAATCTCTGGGACGAAAAGATCGGCACCGAAGTGGACCTCGTCAACGCGAAGAATGCCGTCGATCAGGCGCAGGCCAGGGTAAAGATCGACCAGCAACAGGTTGATTTCACCAGCGTCTATGCCGATATCCCGGGGACCGTCAATATCCTCAACGTCAAGGTAGGGGAGAGCTTCGGCCCGGGCAGCAACGCGCTCCAGATCGTGAATACCGATAACCTGAAGGTTGTCGTGCTGGTTCCCGAGATCTACCAGGAACGGGTTCGGGTAGGCACCCCGGTGAAGATCGACTTCCCCGGTCTCAATAATAAGGAGGTCACCGGCACCGTCGCGATCGCCGGTCAGGTCATCAATGAAAACAACCGCGCTTTTCAGGTGGAGATCCGTCTACCCAACCGGGACGATATCCGGGCCAACCAGGTCGCCATCGTAAAGCTGCAGGACTACAGCGCAAGCAACGCGCTCACCATACCGATCAACACGATGCAAAGCGATGAGACCGGCAAATACGTGATGGTGGGCAAGGAGCAGAACGGCAAGCTCGTCGCGCACAAGAAGACCATCACCGTCGGTCAGTCCTATGGCGACAAGGTCCAGGTCACCAGCGGCCTGCAGCAGGGCGACAAACTGATCAGCGACGGCTACCAGGGATTGTATGAAGGCCAGCTGATCACGACCCAATAGGCGGACGCGTAAAACCGTCATTCCTTCATTAACCGAAAAAACAGTTATGAGCGCATTAGAAAATTTTACCGGCAAATTCAAGCACTTCCGGCCCACCACCTGGAGTGTCACCAATAAAACGGCCATCTACCTCCTGATGCTTGTCGTCAGCGGTATCGGCATCTTTCAGTTCATCACCCTGCCAAAGGAGCAGTTTCCCGACATCGTCATCCCGACCATCTACGTCTCGACGGTCTATACGGGGAATTCGCCAAAGGACGTGGAGAACCTCGTGACGAGGCCGATCGAAAAGCAGATCAAGGCCATCACGGGCGCCAAGATCAACAAGTTCACGAGTACGTCCCAACAGGACTATTCGGCCATCGTTGTGGAATTCGAAACGGACGTGCCGACGGACGTGGCGCTGCAAAAGGTCAAGGACGCCATCGATAAGGCCAAACAGGACCTTCCGACTGACCTCACCCAGCAACCGGAAGCCCTGGAGGTCAGCTTCTCGGACCAGCCGATCATGTATGTCAATCTCAGCGGTGACTTCGACCAGCAACAACTGAAAAAGTACGCCGACGACATGAAGGACCGGCTGGAAGACCTGCCGCAGCTCAACCGCGTCGACATCGTCGGCGCGCCGGAGCGGGAATTCCAGATCGATGTGGATAACTACAAGATGCGGGCCTCCAATATCACGTTCAATGACATCGACCAGGCCGTGAAAGGCGAAAACCTGGACATTTCCGGGGGTTTGCTAGAGGTCGGGAATATGAAACGCAACCTGGAACTCAAGGGCCAGTTTCATACCGCCCAGGACATCGCCTCCATCGTCGTCCGCAGTCCGCAGGGCGGTTATCCCGTCTATCTCAAGGACATCGCAACGATCAAGGACACGATCAAAGACAGGGAAAGCTATGCGCGGCTCGACGGGAAAAATGTCGTCACGCTCAATATCATCAAGCGCGCGGGCGAGAACCTGATCGAGACGTCGGATACGGTTCGCGGCATCGTGAAAGAGATGCAGAAAAGCCTGCCGAAGAACCTGAATATCGTCGTGACCGGCGATCAGAGTACCCAGACCCGCAACTCCTTCAACGACCTGGTCAATACCATCGTCATCGGTTTTGTGCTCGTGCTGATCATCCTGATGTTCTTCATGGGGGTGGTCAATGCCTTCTTCGTGGCCTTATCAGTTCCGCTGAGCATGTTCGTGGCATTCAGTTTCCTGCCAGGTGCGGAATTCATGATCGGCGGGGCGGTGACGCTGAATTTTATTGTTTTATTTGCCCTCCTCTTCGGCCTGGGCATCATTGTAGATGACGCCATCGTCGTCATCGAAAATACGCATCGCATTTTTTCGCAAGCGAAAGGCAGGCTCGACGCGACAACATCGGCGAAGATGGCCGCGGGAGAGGTCTTTATCCCTGTATTCGCCGGAACGCTGACCACGCTTGCGCCATTTTTCCCGCTCCTCTTCTGGCCAGGCATCATCGGGAAATTCATGGTGTACCTGCCGGCCATGCTGATCTTTACCCTGGCGGCGTCCCTCGTAGTGGCCTTTCTCATGAACCCGGTTTTTGCCGTCGATTTCATGAACCATCCCAAGGAGGGCTCGGCAGCCAGCCGGGCACGCATTTTCAAAAAGCCGGGTTTTTGGATTGCCATTGCCTTTGGCATCTTGCTGGACCTTGCAGGCCAGCGGTTCTTAGGTAATTTCCTGTTCTTTATCGTGATCCTGGTGATCCTGAATACATTCATCTTCGACCGGATGATCCATAGCTTCCAGAACCGGATACTACCCTCGGTGATGCGCCGCTACGAGTGGTTGCTTCGCTGGGCGCTGCAGGGCTGGCGGCCGGCCTGGCTTTTATTCAGCACTTTCCTGCTTCTGATCTTTTCGCTGATCTTCTTTGGCGCCCGCAAGGTCGACGTGGTCTTCTTCCCGTCGGGGCAGCCGAACCAGATCTATGTTTATCTAAAGCTGCCCGTCGGCACTAACGTGGATTTTACCGACTCGGTCACGCACGGCCTTGAAAGGCGGGTATTTGCCGTCCTCGGCATGGGCGACGGGACCAAGCCGAACCCGATCGTGGAAAGCGTCATCGCCAACGTAGCGGTCGGCGCCAACGACCCTACCAGCGGCGACCAGAGCACGCACCCCGAACGGGGCCGGATCCAGGTGTCTTTTGTGGAGTTTAAGAAACGTCACGGCGTTTCTACGTCGATGTACCTTGACTCCATCCGTCACGTGATGAAAAATATCCCGGGGGCGGAGATTTCGGTGACGCAGGAACAAAACGGGCCGCCAACCGAACCGCCGGTCAATATCGAGGTTGCCAGCGACAATTTCGACGATCTCATTAATACCGCGGTTTCGCTGAAGAACTACCTGGACTCCATCCAGACCCCAGGCGTCGAGGAGCTCAAAATGGATATCGATCTGACCAATCCCGAGATCACCCTGACGGTCGACCGGCAGCGGGCGATGATCGAAGGCATCAATTCCTCGCAGATCGGCCAGGAAATCCGGACCGCGCTCTTCGGACTGGAGTCCTCGAAGATCAAGGAGGGCAAAGACGAGTACAAGATCTATATCCGCAACCTCGAATCGCAACGCAAGAGCCTGAGCGACCTGCTCAACATGAATATCACCTACCGGGATATCGCGGCCGGTGGGGCGATCAGGAATGTCCCGATCAGCTCCCTGGTCCATGTCGATTATACCAGCACATTGGGGAGTGTCAAGCGCAAGAACCAAAAGCGGACGATCACCCTCGAATCCAATGTGCTCAATGGCTACACGCCGACGGCCGTGAACCAGGACCTGGCCAAGTCGATCGCTGCCTTTACCCATAAACCGGACGATGTGACCATCACGCAGACCGGCGAAGGACAGCAGCAGGCGGAAACCGGCGCCTTCCTTTTCAAGGCGCTGATCATCGCGCTGGCCACCATCCTCATCATCCTCGTCATTCAGTTCGGGTCGGTCAGCAAATCGGTGATCATCCTGAACGAGATCCTCTTTAGCGTGATCGGCGTGGTCCTCGGCTTTGCGATCACGAAGATGCAGGTCTCGGTCGTTATGACGGGTCTCGGCATCGTCGGTCTGGCTGGCATCGTCGTCAAGAACGGGATCCTCGTGATCGAGTTCACAGACGAGCTTCGCGCCCGGGGCATGAAGACCCGCGAAGCCGCCATCGAAGCGGGGAAGACACGTATCATCCCGGTCATGCTGACTGCGCTCGCGGCCATCCTTGCCCTGATCCCACTTGCCGTAGGTTTCAATATCAATTTTATCACGCTCTTCTCGGACTTCAACCCGCAGATCTATTTCGGCGGCGACAACGCGGTCTTCTGGAAGCCCCTGTCCTGGACGATCATCTTTGGTCTGGCCTTCGCTTTCTTTATGACGCTTTTCATGGTGCCCAGCATGTATTTGATCGCTGAAAGGCTGCGGCGGCCAATGCGGCGCCATTGGGGTGGCAAATGGGTTTCCTTTGTTGCCATTCCGCCGCTGACTATTATCTTCCTGCTCATGGTGTTCATTTCCATGATCCGGCACGGCAGCGAGGCAAGGTCCAGGAGACGACGGGCGATGCAAAGGGGCACTATCGACGAAACTGTAATAAAAAGCTGGTTGTAACGACCATTAAAAGACATGCTATATGCGCAACAATCACGAAATCGACTATAAGATTTACGGCGAGGAACTCCAGTTCGTGGAAGTGGAGCTCGACCCGGGCGAAACCGTCGTTGGCGAACCCGGCGGCTTTATGATGATGGATGACAATATCCAGATGGAGACGATCTTCGGCGACGGCTCGGCGGCCTCCCAGCAGGGCGGTCTGCTCGGCCGGCTGATGAATGCGGGCCGGCGGGTGCTGGTGGGTGAGAATCTTTTCATGACGGCCTTTACGAACACCGGCGCGGGCAAGCACAGGGTGAGCTTCGCGGCGCCCTACACCGGCAAGATCATCCCGCTCGACCTGCAGGCGCTCGGCGGCACCATCATCGCCCAAAAAGATGCCTTCCTCTGCGCCGCAAAAGGCGTCAGCATCGGCATCGCTTTCCAGCGCCGGCTGGGAACCGGCATTTTCGGCGGCGAAGGGTTCATCATGGAGAAGCTCGATGGCGACGGGATGGCGTTTGTGCATGCGGGCGGGTATATCGTCGAAAAAGAATTGCAGCCCGGCGAGATCCTGAAAGTCGATACCGGCTGTGTGGTAGCCTTCCAGCCGACGGTCGACTTTGACATCGAATTCATCCGCGGTATCCGGAACTGGATGTTCGGCGGCGAAGGGTTGTTCTTCGCGGTGATGCGCGGGCCAGGCAAGGTTTGGCTGCAGTCACTGCCGATCAGCCGGCTCGCCAGCCGTATCATTCAATACAGCCCGCAGTTCGGCAGCAGGCGGGAGGAAGGGAGTATCCTCGGGGGGCTGGGCAACCTGCTGGACGGGGACGGGTTTTGATAGGTCCACGTCACGAGTCCGGATGGCGCCAATAAAACGCAACTCACATTTAACTATCATTATTAAGGCCAAAAAAGAACCCGGCGCATGCGCCGGGTTCTTTCAATATCATCTATCAGCTTTTACCGGTTATTGGAAAACCTGCTCAGCAGTCTCAGGATCTCCAGGTAAAGCCATACCAGGGTGACGAGCAGCCCGAATGCGCTATACCATTCCATATATTTGGGCGCGCCCATGTTTTCGCCGGTCTCGATCTGATCGAAGTTGAGCACCAAGCTCAACGCGGCGATCACAACAACAAACAAATTCACCACAATGCCGATCATGCTGTTATCCCCGAAATTCATGAAAGAGATATTGACCCCGAAGAATCCAAGGACCATATCGATCACATAAAAGATCATGATGCCTACCATCGAGGACAGGATGACCGCCCTGAACTTATTCGTCGCCCTGATGATCCGGAAATTATACAGGAGAAACACCGCGAACGCCACCCCGAAGGTCAATAGTACCGCCGAAAGGATAATATTCGGGTATTTGGCCTTGAATTGATCGTTGATGATCGCCGACAGTCCACCGAGCACGAAACCCTCGAGCACCGCATAGGCCGGGGACAAGTATTTCGCGATCCGCGGGACAAAAATAGTGGCGAACGCGCAGATCGTTCCACATATCAATCCGACCATGAAAAGGGTCATCATCGTCGGCGCCTTGAAGGAATAGTATAGCTTCCAGGTATAGGATGCACCGGCGAGAACCAGCACCAGCAGGAAGCCGAATTTCTGCATCGTCCCTCTTACTGTCATTACTCCATTGTCGGATTGCGCCAGCGATTTGCTGAAGATCTTTTCCGAGAGGGTCGGATTACTGGAATTGAAAATAGCCATAAGTTTTAGAGTTTTAAGCGAGTCAAATGTACAAACTGTATGAATGAATAACAAGCGCCGGGCGCGGTAGTTGGGTATAGCTTCGATTTAACAAATCCCTTGATTATATGGCGGAGTCCCGCACCGGAGGCGTGCCGCCCCGCTCATTTTCCGGGTGGCCGGTCTTTTTGTGGCGGAGGCGTCTGGCCTGCCCCGCCTTTTCCCTTGCCGCCCTGGTTGCCCGGAGCTTGCCTTCCGGCGTCGTTCTTTGGGGGGCCACCCTGCCTTCCCTGCTGGCCGCCACCCTGCCTTCCCTGCTGGCCGCCGTCTCTGCCCTGGCGGCCTTCCCGACCTTGGCCGCCCTCCCGGCCTTGCACACCTTCCCTCCCTTGTCCACCATCCCTGCCCTGGCTTCCTCCGCGACCCTGGTTACCGCCTTCCCGGCCCTGACTTCCGCCATCGCGCCCTTGTCCTCCGTCACGTCCCTGACCACCATCACGCCCCTGACCGCCCCCGTCGCGCCGACCCTGTGCGCCATGTTTGTGACCATGACGTTTTTTCCGGTCGGCTTTTTCGAGGGTCTTGAGGCTGATCTGGCCGACCAGGTCGACAAAGCCGCTTTCTTCCGCTTCCTTGGGTTTGCCGGCATTGATCTCGACGGGTTCGAGGGTGTCAGGCACCTGGTTCTGCAGGTTCATTTGCCGGATCTTCCGTACGCGTTCGATGGTGAGCGGGTATTGTTTATTGCTGTCCGGGAGGACATACCACATAAGGCTCTTGAAAATGTCTTTCTTGATCAGGTTGGCGGCTCCCATTGCTACCTGTAGGGTTTCCGCATTGTCGGGGAAATTTTGAAGGGCATCCAGGTAGGTGTCCAGTTCGTAGTTCAGGCAACATTTCAGGCGCCCGCATTGCCCGCTCAGTTTGCTTTGATTGATGGATAAGTTCTGATAGCGCGCCGCGGTCGTATTGACCGACTTGAAGTCGCTGAGCCAGGTAGCGCAACATAGCTCGCGCCCGCAGCTGCCGATACCGCCGACCTTGGCTGCCTCCTGGCGGGCGCCGATCTGCCGCATTTCCACCTTTAACCGGAATTCACCGGCATATATTTTGATCAGCTCCCGGAAGTCGACCCGATCGTCGGCAATATAATAGAAGGTCGCCTTTCTGCCATCCGCCTGGATCTCGACCTCGCTCATTTTCATGTCCAGCTTGAGCTGGCGCGCGATCGCCCGCGACCGGATGAGCGCGTCCCGCTCCCTGGCTTTATTCTGCCGCAGCATGTCCAGGTCCCTGTCGCTGGCCCGCCGCATGATCTTTTTTATGTCGGGGTTGCGCTCGTCTATCCCTTTCTTTTTCAATTGCAACCGCACGCTTTCGCCCGTCAGGGTCACTTCTCCGACGTCGAAGCCGCTAACGCCTTCGACAGTGACCATTTCACCCTTGTCGAAGATCTGGGGCGTGGAGTTCCTGAAGTAATCTTTCCTGCTTCCCTGGTTGAAACTGATCTCGACGACCCGGCATCCGCTCTCGGGGTCGCTGAATGGCAGATTGGCGAGCCAGTCATACACATTCAGCCTGTTACATCCGCCCGTGCTGCATCCGCCATTGCTCTTGCAACCTGCCGGTTTGCCTCCTTTCGCCGTACCACAATTGGTGCATCCCATATCTACTATAGATTAGGCATTAATAAATGAATTTGTAAGAAGGGAATGGGCACCGGAAAGGATGCTACCGTCATACCAAACCGACCGATCCAATGCTAAATGATTGATCCGTCGCGCAAAATATATGGGATGCAAGATAACGTCGTTCGAACGGCCAGGATCCGCGCACCACTCTCACCCACTTGCCGGCCGGCTGCACTTCTTCTTACTGGCCTTCGGAGGCCATTGTCAAATATACACAGAAAACCCACAGCTAATCCACCCGTACCCGCTTTTTTCCTGCCAGTCCGGCAACCGAAACAGCAACCCAGCAAGCTTCCAGCACCACGAACGGCCAGTATCGGATCAGGACCGAGGCATAACAGGAAAGCCCTGCTCCTATGATATTCAATAATATATATAGTCCGCCCTGTCGCAGAAAACCGAACAGTTGCAGAAAGAAGGCGGCCAGCAGAAGGGCCACACCAATCGTCCCCACCCAACTTGCATATGTCATAGCCAATCGGTTAAAAAGGAAACCCCGGGATCTCCCGGCCCCGTGCGCCCACCATCGGCCAGCGCGGCCGTTTGACGCAAGATCTGGTCCGCGCACTGCACATAAGGCGCTTCGACCAATTCCCATCCCTCGTTGTCGATCATGCCTTTGATGATGGCGGGGGTCACCTCGGGGTGGAACTGGATACCCATGACTCGATCTCCGATCCGGAAGGCCTGGTTCGTGCAGGCATCGGTGGACGCGAGCAATTCTGCCCCCGGCGGCAGGTCAAATGTCTCACCATGCCAATGGAAATACAACGTCTCGGATCCGGTTTCCACCCAGCGGACGGGAAACCAGCCGATCTCCTTCACCAGGTTCCGGTATACCTTTGCCCCGCAAACGGCAGCAATCAGCTGTGCGCCCAGACAGATACCGAGGACCTTTTTCCTTTCCCGGATCGCCACGGAGATCAATTCCTTCTCGGCCCGCAGCCAGGGAAACTCCGCCTCGTCATGAACGCTCATTGGCCCGCCCATGACGATCAGCGCGTCGAAGTCGCCGGCCGCAGGGAGCGTCTCGCCCGCATACGGGGCCGTCGTCCGGAGCTCATGCCCCCTGTTTCGCAGGTCTCCGGCCAGCAGACCCGGCGTCTCGAAAGCGACATGGATGAGGGAATGATAGCGCATAGCAACGTTCAGATGATCCGGGCGACCTTTTTTTCGGCCAGAATATGATAGAGTTTGATCGTCAGCGCGTGGAAAAGCATTTTTGCGTGCGCATTCCGCTCGATATAATAGGCGGCGTTGTCCAGTTCCTGGACAATCGCCTTCTGTTGCCCGACGTCGGCGATCTTGTTCAGGCGGAGCGCAATGTCTTTTTCACCCTCGGGCACAGGCAACAATGCCGGGTCAATGTAGCGCAGCCGCAGCGCCTGCTCTAATAAGTGATTAAAATAACGCAGGAACTGTTTTTGACGTTCCCGGCCGGACTTGCTGATCTCATCGATCCATTTGACCTGCGCGACGGGCCCGTTTTTCAGGATCGCGTTCAGCCAGTCCCGCAACAGGCCCTGCCAGTCGTCGTCCGCATGTCGCACCAACTGGAGCGCTTCATGATAATTGCCTTCGGACAGCACGGCAATCTGTCTCGCCTGGTCAGCGCCCAGACCGGAACGTTGCACGAGGGCCTGCGCGATGGCTTCCGTTTCGGGCAGCGGCACTTTGACAAGCTGCGTCCTCGAGAGGATCGTGGGGAGTATCAGGGACTCGTTCTCGGCGACGAGGATAAAGAGGGTGTCCGCGGGAGGCTCTTCGATCAGTTTCAACAATTTGTTTCCCTCATTGCCCAGGTACTCCGGCATCCACAACACCTGGATCTTGTAGCCGCTCTCAAAACTCTTGAGACTCAGCGTCCGGATGATCTCATTGCATTCCTGCGCTGTGATATTTCCCTGCTTGTTCTCCGAGCCGATGAACTGCAGCCAGTCAAACGAATTGCCGTAAGGATTCTGGTTGATGAATTCCCGCCACTGCGCGCTGTAATGGGACGAAACCGGCTTGTCGCCCGCTTTTGCCGGGATCACCGGATAGGAATAGTGAATATCGGGATGGACCAATTGTGCCGCTTTCATGCAGGAAGGACAGCGGCCGCAGGAATCGGCAAGCGGCTCGCCTGCATTGATCCGGTCGCAGACGACATATTGCGCGAAGGCGAGCGCCAACGGCAAAGCCCCGCTTCCTTCGCGGCCTAAAAAAAGCAGCGCATGGCTCAACCGGTTTTGCCGGACCATTTCCGTCAACTGGTCCCTCGCCTTCTCCTGCCCGATGACTTGAGCGAATTGCATGGCCGCAAATATAAGTACTCTGGCGGTTGCCTCGTAAAAACAGAAGAGCCGGCTTATTCAAGCCGGCCCGTACGCGTGTGTTGCAGGTATAGCTAGTTCAGGTATTTCGTGACTTGCTCGTCCGTGGGACGGACCTTGCTGGGGATCACCGCGATCAGCTTCCCCTTCTCGTCCAGGATGAACTTCGTAAAGTTCCAACCGATCACCGGGTCCGCTACACCGATCTTGTGTGCTTCGTCCGTCAGGTACTTGAAGATGGGGGCGATATTGTCGCCTACTACGTCGACTTTCTCCGCCATCGGGAAGGTAACCCCGAAGTTCCTGGTGCAGAACTCGCTGATCTCCGCATTTGTCCCAGGCTCCTGCTGGTGAAAGTTATTGGCCGGGAAGCCGATGATCACCAGCTTGTCCTTATATTCATTATACAATTTCTCCAGGTCGGCATATTGCGGGGTATAGCCGCACTTGCTTGCCGTATTGACAATCATGATCTTCTTACCTTTAAACTGTGCAAGATCGATCGTTTTCCCGTCCAGACCGGGTACCTTGAAGTCATAGACGCCCGACGGTGCGCCGCTGGCGGCGACGATTAAAAGCGAGACAAGAAATGCTTTTATCATAAAATGAAGATTTGGGTTGAAAGATAGTCGAATTGACCTTATCGGCTACAGGGACAGAACGCTAAGGTTTAAAGGAGTGACCCATTTGAATGATGAATGGTAGCAATGGTGTTTGGGCGGCGGGGCCATTCCGCCGGCGCGTGTTGGGGGGACGCATTCCGGCCGGCTGGCGTCATTGGCGGCATCAGCGTTGGTAGCACCCGAGGTCCGGGCCGGTCGCAGGACGCGTTTTCCCATCCAGGTCGACCGCGACGCTGTCCGTCGCACCCGCGCCCACTGCGGGCGAGTTCGGCTTCAGCCGGAAATTGTAGTAGCCCGCAAACGTGTTGACGCTGTCGAAGCGCGGATCCTGGTTGACGATCATATTCGCCGTGGTTACACCCGCCGCCGGCGTCTTTACTTTCCACAGACAATTGCTGAACGCAACCGACCAGGTGGCGGCAGTCTGCCGGGAGACAACGACCTCGTCGCCGACAGTCCCGAAATCCCCCCAAAAAATACAATTCACAAAATCGGCCTGAAGCGGGCCCGTGACCAGTGACCCGCCATCGAGTATCTCATCCGAAACGGCGAGGACGGGCTGGGTGTGGGCGATGAGGCCATTCGAAAAGGATGCCGCCGTTACCTGAGAGAACTGGTAATAGCCGCCGCCCCCCAGCACGAGATCCTGGCCGCAATTGCTGACGAGACAGTTGACCGCCCGGATGCTGCCTCCGATCCCCGCGATGCCGGCGTCATAGCCGTTATCGATAACGCACTGCTCCAGGGTGACTTTCGGCACCGTCCCCGCCGGCGGGGCCGACACCACCACCGATTCATCTGCGTTTTCGATCACCGCATACTGTAGCAGGTTGCCGCCGCTCGACCCCCGGAAACTGATACCCGGCCAGCCGCCCGGAAAATTCCGGTATGGTTCGTCCAGCCGGTCGCCGCTGAAATATACCCGGTTACTATCGGTACCGCTCACCTGTAGACTGCCGTCGACAAGCAATGGCGCATCGGCGTGAAAATAGACACGGCAACCGGCAGGTATGGACAGCGTGGCGCCTGAATCGATGCGCAAACTACCCTGAATGACATAGGGCAGAACCGTGTCCCAAACCATGTTGCCGGTCAGCACCCGGTCCCGTAGAAAATGTGCATTTTGGCCCCAGGCCTGTAGTTGGATATAGTGTTGCCGGCCATTGAACGCCACCTGAATACTGTCCTGCACGACAAAGGGGAGGTTGCTTGCGCCGGGATCGATGCGAACGGCGACAAAGACATACAGGCTATCACCTGCGTCGAGGTCAATATTGTCCAGCTCGGGTCCGGGCGACCCGTCGATATTGATGCGGAAGGCCGAGCCGTCGCCGCCCATCAGCCGGACATCGGTCAGGTGCAATTTTTGATTGTTGGTATTGACGATCCTGACCGCCTGGGTCACCGAGCCCGTCGTCACGAATACGGTGTCGAAAAATACCGTGTCGGCGGAAAAGGCGATGCCGGCGCCAGGACCTGTGATGAAATTATCCTTGCGGCAGGAGAAGACGATAAGGGCGGCGAGGGCGATGAGCAGGAATTTCTTCATGTGGAATGTTTAGAGGCCGGCGGCGCGAGCCGCATTAGAACAATAACCGGTACACTTCCTCCACCCGTCCGACAGGGACGACTTCGATGCCTTTATTAACGCCAATCCCTTTCTGATTGTATTTCGAAACCAGGATCTTTTCAAAACCCAGCTTCTCGGCCTCCGCAATCCGTTGTTCGATCCGGTTGACGGCCCGGATCTCTCCGCTCAGACCTACTTCACCCGCAAAGCAAATGTTCGAAGAAAGCGGAACGTCTTCGAACGAGCTCAATAGGGCACACAAGACGGCCAGGTCGATCGACGGGTCCTCCACTTTCAGCCCGCCCGCGATATTGAGGAATACATCCTTGACGCCAAAGTGAAAGCCACCGCGCTTTTCGAGCACGGCCAGCAGCAATTGCAACCGCCGGCTTTCGAAACCGCTGACCGTCCGCTGTGGCGTCCCGTAGACGGACTGCGTCACCAGCGCCTGCACTTCGATCAACAAAGGCCTCAGGCCTTCGATCGACGCCGCAATGGCGATCCCGCTCAGTTCCTCCTCCTTTTGCGTGATCAGCAGCTCGCTCGGATTGGCGACTCCCCGCATGCCCTCGCCTGTCATTTCATAAATGCCGAGTTCGGAGGTGCTGCCAAACCGGTTCTTTAACGTTCGAAGGATCCGGTACGCATAGTGGCGGTCGCCTTCGAACTGCAGGACGGTGTCCACCATGTGCTCCAGCATCTTCGGCCCGGCAATGCTTCCGTCCTTGGTGATATGGCCAATGAGAAATACGGGTGTGCCGGAGTCTTTTGCAAATCGCTGGAGTTCGGCCGTGCATTCACGGATCTGGGATACGCTCCCCGCCGACGACTCAATGTAGGGCGACTGCAGTGTCTGGATCGAGTCCACGATCACAAGGTCGGGCTTCAGCTTCCTGATCTCCTGAAATATAGACTGGGTCGAGGTTTCAGTAAGCAAGTAAAACTCCTCGTTACGGATGTTGAGCCGGTCGGCCCGCATCTTGATCTGCTGTTCGCTCTCTTCGCCCGAGATATACAATGTCCTGATCCCCGCGAGCCGCAATCCGTTCTGCAAAAACAAAGTGCTCTTGCCGATACCCGGTTCGCCTGCGACCAATACGATGCTGCCCGTAACAATCCCGCCGCCAAGCACGCGGTTCAACTCCTGATCGGCCGTAATGATCCGCTTTTCTTCGGCGCTGATCACCTCATGTATCGATATCGTCCGGGTTGTCTTTTTATCATTGTTGAAATTTCGCCATTCCGATTCCGCCAATTTGTTATCCTTGCTGATGACCTCTTCGACAAAAGTGTTCCATTGGTCGCAGGAAGGACACCTGCCCGACCATTTTGCACTTTCATAACCACAATTACTGCAGAAAAAAGCTGTTTTGACTTTGCTCATCCGGTAAAGTTAGCGGCTAACCGGTTCCATAAATTGGAAAAAGCGGCGAAGGAAAAAAGTGCCATCGGCCAAAAAGTAAAAGGGCCAGCTAAATCGCCGGCCCCTTACTTACTAACCCATTAAATTCTTGCACTAAATTACAAATTAGCGCCACATAACAAAATAATTTTTTGTTGTTGTGAATAACTTCGAATCCCTTTTCAAATTCGTTTGAGGTCGGAAAATTGCCCTTATATATTATTCATAATCAACAAATTATGCTGTATTATCAAAAATGCGTCGCAAGCAATTCTCATCTTTAAAAGGTTGACTACTAGCTCTCGATCTTCCACTGAAAAACGAAAAAAAAATTTTCCGCGGCGCCGCTTTCGCCCTCAATATTTGGTCGGTAATTGTGGCCGGAATTTGGTATATAAAATTAATAGATATATAGACACTTATCGATAGAATCAGGATGTTTACTACAGCCGGTATAAGGGGTAACATTTAAAAATTCGTAATAAGATTTTAAAACGGCGGAGTTGGCTAATGAGCGCATTTTAGAGGGAAAAGAAGGCGCATTTTTTTCGGGACGCTCGCTTAAAATGAAAATCTAATATTTAGGACCAAGCTTTCCCACGTTTTAACAAATTATTATCAATATTTCGGAGACTCAATTGAATGTTTTCTAAAAAAAAAATCCCCACATTAATTTAGGATTAAAAATCCTTACTTTATTATACCAAGACTGACGGCTGCCAGTAGTGTACCCCGTTCGTCGTTCTTGAGTTCGCTTGTTGGCATTGGGGAGTACTTATCACTCACCAACAACATCTACACATGAGAAAAAATCGTCACTTCTTGACGGGCATCCTGCTGCTCGTCACGATTGGGCTACACGCGCAAACGACCGTCGTCACGGGGAAGGTAACCGACATGACAGGTACCCCGGTTCCGGCAGCCACCATCCGGATCAAAGGGGGGAAAGGAGGAACCAGCGCAGACTTCCAGGGCTCCTTTACGCTCAAATGCTCTCCAAACGCCACCCTTATCATCAGCGGCATCGGGTACGAGACCAGGGAGGTCCGGGTCACCAGCGGAACCGTCAACGTTTCACTGAACACAGATTCCAAGTCTCTCAGCGAGGTGGTGGTTACAGGCGTCGGTATCGCGACGTCAAAGAAAAAGCTCGGGATTTCGGTAGAATCCGTGACCGCCGACAAACTGCCGCCCGCGCCGACCGCTTCCATTGACCAGGCATTGGTCGGAAAGATACCCGGTGCACAGATCTCTTCGATCAGCGGAAATCCCGGTGATCCGGTCAACATCATGCTCAGGGGCGTCAACACGCTGAATGGCGGGACGAAACCTTTGATCATGGTGGACGGTTTGCAAATCTCCGCAACTGACATCAATTCGCTGGATCTAAGTAATATCGAGCGGGTCGAAGTGGTACAAGGTGCGGCATCGGCCTCTCTTTACGGCGCCCAGGGCGCCAATGGTGTCATCCAGATCTTCACCAAGAAGGGAAAGCGAGGGGGAACAGCAATCAACTTCTCCAGCAGCTACGCATCGAATTCCTACATCAACAGCGGACATGTGAAGAAGGCCGAATTGAACGCGTGGAAAACGGATGCGAGCGGTAATTTCGTCTCCACCGGTGGCACTCCCGTTTCGTTTGACCAATATGGGGACTTAAATGGTCTTTCTTATGAATATGGAGGACCTACCCGATATGGCATTCTCAATAAACTTAACACTGACAGCCATCCGTACGGTACCAACCTAAAGTATTACGATCATTTCAAACAGGTATTCCAGACCGGTAACACCTATAACAATATTCTCAGCATTTCAGGAGCATCGGACAGGTTCGACTTTAATGTCTCCGCGGCCAATAACCATACCCTGACACCGGTCCTGAAGGCGGGCTATCTCGACAGGAGCAATCTCTCCGCTAACCTTGGCGTGGAACTTTTCAAGGGCTTCCACCTCCGGTCCACGACCCAGCTGATCTATACAAAGAACACAATCACCCCTGGCCTCGGCGGTCCAGGCGGTTTTGGTTACGGGCAGGGGAATTCCCTCGGTAATAATGGCAATGTCTTTTCGTTCCTGAATACTTCCCCCTTCTTCGACCTGAATTACAAACTTGCAGATGGTACTCACCCAGCCTACCAGGTGGCCTCCTTTGTCAGTATCAATGCCTTTAATCCATACTATACCAAGGAATACGCCAATGGCATTGACAACAAGATAGACGTCGTGCAAAGTTTCGACGCCGACTACAAGGTCAACCGGTTCGTGGAGTTCGATGCAAAATACGGGATCAACTACCGGAATGAGAATTCGCGCTGGACCTATGCCAACCAGTCGGGCAACCTCAATGCGGCTTACCAATACGACTATGCGGGGGAATTTGCTCCCGACCTTAACGGGGAAATTGACAACTGGCAGTATAATACCACGTTCCAGAATTTCATTGGCAGCGCTTTCTTTCGGACCGATTTTCAGAACGACTTCCATAGCAGACTGCCGATCACGACCGCTACCCAGGTGGCATTCGACTACCGTAAAAATAAATACACGGAGTATGACAGTTACGGCTTAGGGTTGGCGATGGCTCCTCCTATTGACATCGTACATACGGCCACTCAGGCAGCGGCGCAAGATGATGTGGTGACATTTATTACATATGGTTATCTGGTTAACCAAACTATTGACTTCGGCAGCTGGGGTGGACTGGCAGGTGGCTTTCGCAGTGACTTTTCCTCCGCGTTCGGCGAAGGTTCAAAGGCATTTACCTTCCCGCATGTGAACGGCTACATCCTGCCCTCTTCCTTTGGTTTTTGGAGTAACGGCAGGATATCGAATATCCTCTCCACCTTTAAGTTGCGGGCCGCTTATGGCGAAGCTGGTATTCAGCCCGGGCCTTTCGACCGGTACCCGACTATTTCAGGAGGCGATCTCGGTACGCACCAGGCCTATAGTCTTCCGGTAGTTAACCATAATCCATTTCTGAATGTGGAAGTTTCGAAGGAATTCGAGGCGGGAACCGATCTCACAATTCCGGTAAACACGCAGGGCAGTATATTCACCGCGGTCAACGTCTCTTTCACCTATTGGCATAAGAAGAGCGAGAAAGTGATCTATACCGTCAACCAGCCGCTATCTACAGGAGCTTCCGGCCTGCTGGACAATGCCTTCGACCTGCACTCGCAGGGCTACCAGTTCCAGGTCAATACTCCGGTGGTGCAAACCCGGAACTTCACCTGGAACTTTACCACCAACTGGGGTCATCAGATTTCTATGATTGACAAGGTGGAAGGGGGCCAACCTATTCCCGTGGGGCCCATCGATGGGAACAGCCTCTACGTTTACCTGGTTCCCGGGTACCGCATCGGACAATTGTACGGTTATAAGACGATCCATAGTTTCGATCAGACTTTTCAGGACGGAAAGACAAAGTACTTCCCGAACGGAAATAACGGTGGCCAGTACACCATGGTGGAAGGAAATGTCGTGGATACCGGTACCATGGCCATCCAATTCACGGCCGAGAAATATCCCCTCGGGAACACCGATCCTAAATTCAATGCAGCCTTTATCAATGAATTCAGCTTCAAAAATTTCCTGTCGTTTTCATTCCAGTTTGATTGGATCTACGGATCTCACATCTACGACGAGACGAAGGAATGGATGTACCGGGATGGCATTGATGGCGATTTTGCGAAAACCGTCAATATCGCCGGCAAGGTAGGGGCATTTACCGCGTATCGGGCCAGCGCTTATTATGCGCTTTGGGGAAGTACCCATGGCGCGGGTAATGAAGCACCCAAGGACTACTTCCTTTATCCTGCAAGCTTCCTTCGGCTCCGCAACGCCGCTGCGGCAATTGATTTCGCCCAGCTGTACCATATCAAGGGAGTCAAAAGGCTGCAACTGGTATTGTCCGGGAGGAACCTTTGGACAAAGACAAAATATCCGGGCATGGATCCGGAGATCAGCTCGCTTACTCCGAACTCCTCGTACACCCGGGGAGTGGACAACAGCTCGATCCCGAACCTTAAGTCTTACCAGGCCAGTGTGAACGTCGGATTCTAATTTGTTGGATCATTAAAAAGCAAATCATGTCAAAAAATAAAATCTATTATTTCATTCTCTTTTTGGCAATATTCGCCACAGCTTCCTGTAAAAAGCAATTGCAGGTGGGAGATCCCAACGATCCGACATTGCCCGGGAATGTAACGGATGAGACCGGCTTGATGGCACTCGCACAGGGCGGAGTATACATCAATGGCTTTGCCAATGGTGACGGCTGGTTGGGTAACAGCTATTTTTCGCTGCCCAGAGCTTACCTCGAGCTCATGGCCGATAATATTGGTGCGGATGCCTCCAATAACCAGATCACAACCGTCGGTTATCCGGATTATTTTATCAAAGACGACGGTACCAAAGTAATCAACGGGTCCCCCTCCGTCGCCATCCTTCGCGGATACAACGTCCTGGGTGGCAGCGGAAATAACCCGCTTTTCTTTCAATGGCAGAATATGTATGCACTCAATGCGGCCTGTAACGAAATTCTGCGTGTGGCCCCCTTGATCAAGCTTTCAGGCGATGGTGCTACCAGGCTAAAGACTATCCAGGCCTGGTGTTATTGGTGGAAGGGGTATGCCTATTCCCAGATTGGAACGATGTATTATTCCGGGCTGATCCAGGATGACCCGTATAACAAGACCAACAACCATTACCTTCCCAAAGATTCGATCCTCGCTCAGTCGAACTACTATCTCAACCTTTGTTCCACTACACTTTCGGCGATCAACAATTCCGCAGACTACAGCACGGTGGTGGGTGAGCTCATTCCGGATTTCTGCCAGGTAGGAAACGGAGGGGTGCTTACGACGACCATGTGGCAGCATAACATCAATACCTTGCTGGCGCGCAATATCATGTTAAATAAGCTTGCTCCTTTTGTTAATGGTGACCCAGCCGCTACTATTACCAAATCATCCATGAGCGCAATGTCCTCCGGGGACTGGAATAATGTCCTGACCCTCGCAACGAATGGCATTCAGTCCGGTGACTATGTTTTTACCGGAAGATCAATCGCGACAAATGGCTTTTTTACCGCCAGCACGGGTAACGTCGGTGCAGAGACTACGGGACCGAACATTTCGGCGACGTTCAAGATCGGCGTCCGCTATCTTGCAAATTTCAAACCGGGGGATCAGCGCTTCACCCAGAATTTCGCGACTTATAGCACCTACAACAATCCTTTCTATGGCACCCCTTATAACATTCTGGATTCTCTGGACCAAAGCACGACGGGTGTCTATGTTCTTGGAAACAAGCAGGTGGGCCAATACGAAGTGATTATTGCGGGTAGCCTGGAAGAGAACCTCCTTATGCTGGCCGAGGCCAATATCCGCCTGGGTAATATCGATGCCGGACTTGCCTTTGTCGACCAGGAGAGGACCTTGCAGGGCGCAGGGGTCGCTGCCGTATCCGGCACCGGGCTGACTTTGGCGCAAGCTATGAAAGAGCTGACCATGGAAAGACGGGCCGCCCTGATTTTCCGCGGCCTCGCTTTCTATGACGCCCGGCGCTGGGGGTGGACCTACGATATCGGTGTTGGCGGCGGCCAGTATGGCCAAATGTTGTATAACACTGACGGTTCCTATGATACCAATGTCACCGTCAATTACAACTTCATGGACTATTGGGACATTCCGGCGGATGAAACTCAGTTGAATCCTCCGGGAACGGGCAGTTCGCCAATCCTTAACCCAAATTACTGACCGAATGCGCGCATTGCTTTTTTTCGGACTGTTGATCATGGTAGTCGCGGTGGTTCCGGCGCGAGGGCAGGATGGATTTGTCGCGCAGACAGGGGCTCCGCTGGCATATAATGTTTTCGACCGCAATGGCCGGACCTTCGTCAATCCGGCAACCGACGTGGCCGGGACGCCGTTTTACAAGGACAATTGGCAGATAGCAACCCTGGTGGCAGCAGGAAATCAGCGATATGACAGCATAAAGATCCGTCTGAACCTTCAATCCGGGGAAGTTCATGTCCTCGACCCGAACAACAACGAACTGGCGCTTGCGAAGGGATATATCAAAGAGGTTCTTTGGCCGGCTCCAATAGGCGGAGTGCATGACACGACACGCTTCCAGATCGGCTTCCCGGCCGTCGACCTCCAGGACGCCAATTTCTTTTATGAGGTCGTTACTATGGGAAAGATCTGGCTTCTTCACTCCGTCCGAAAAGTGATCCAACAGCAGAAGGACGACCTGTCCGGGGAGATCCGGAGAGAATTCCGGACCTATGAGGACTACTACCTGTTCGATGGGACGACCATGCAACGCGTAAAGAAGGAAAAGGCGTTTATCCTGGCCGCCCTGGGAGACAAGCGCGACAAGATCGGGGCGTATATTGATGCGAACAAGCTAAAGGTCAGGTCAGTCGACGATATCAAGCGGATCGTTGATTATTATAATACGCTTCCCTGAAAGGGGTAAAACATTACCGGCGGCCCTATCGCCGCCCGCGAAGAATGTGTGACTCAATGTTGACAGTGAAAGACGGCCCCGGTTTCTACCGGGGCTTTTTTTGGGAGCGGGGCTCTTGCGACATAAAATGTCGCCCCGCGCCCAAAAAATCAGAGCTTCGTCGGAGCGTCGTTCCTCGCTCCTCCTCGCTCGTAACCTTCGGGCCGCTCCGCCGCCGCGACGGATCCAAAGGCGCTACAGCTTGATCTCGTCTTCCTGCTTGTCGAAGAAATGAAATTCGGTGAGGTGGTAGTTGGTGTTGGGCCGGATCCTGACCTTCTGCTTGTATTTCCAGCGCCATTTCCATTGTCTCGACCCGATCCCGAAAAGGCGGCCCTTGGTGAGGTAGGCATGCATGATCGGATGCACCGCGAGGGTGAGGTCCTTGTGCTGATGATTGAGCAGATAGCTGAGGTTCTTTTCGATCTCGTCTTCCAGGATGAGCGCGGAGGATATTTTTCCGGTCCCGTTGCAGGTCGGGCAAACTTCCTGGGTGTTGATGGAGACTTCCGGTTTCATCCGCTGCCGGGTGATCTGCATCAGGCCGAACTTGGATATGGGAAGCACCGCGTGCTTGGCCCTGTCGGTGCGCATGAAATTCTCCATGGCTTCGATCAGCTTCCGCTTGTTGTCGGGAAGCTTCATATCGATGAAGTCGACGACGATGATGCCGCCCAGGTCCCTCAACCGGAGCTGGCGGGCGATCTCTTCGGCACCCTCGAGGTTGGTCTCCAGCGCGTTCTGTTCCTGGTTGTTGCTGACGCTCTTGTAGCCGCTGTTGACGTCGATGACGTGCAGGGCTTCGGTATGTTCGATTATGAGATAGGCGCCACTGGGCAGATTCACGGTCTTGCCAAAGGCGGCCTTCACCTGTTTGGTCACGCTGAACTGGTCGAAAATGGGAGAGCCGTTGTGGTAGTAGGAGACGATGTCGACCTTGTCCGGTGCGATCCGCTGGATATAGCTTTTTGTATCGTTGAAGATGTTGCGGTCGTTGATGACGATCTTATTGAAGTCCTCGTTCAGAAGGTCCCTGAGCATGCTCGTGGTCTTGGTCTGCTCGCTCAGGATCTTGGCGGGGGCGACCGCGCCCTTCAGGTTCCGCTGGATCGCCTTCCACGTGACCACAAGTTCCGTGAGGTCCTCATGCAATTCGGCGGTATTCTTTCCTTCCGCCGCGGTCCGCACGATGACCCCGAAATTCTTGGATTTGATGGCCTCCACGATCTTCTGCAGCCGTTTGCGCTCGTCCGATGAGTGGATCTTCCGCGACACCGCGACGATATCGTTAAAGGGAGTGATGACCACAAAACGGCCCGGAAGGGAGATCTCGCAACTCAGCCGCGGACCCTTGGCAGCGATCGGCTCTTTGAGGATCTGCACCAGGATATGGGGCTTCCCGTTCAATACCTCGTTGATCTTGCCCGTCTTGACAATCTCGGGCTCTACCTGGAATGTCCCGAAATCGAAGCCCTCCGGGTTGGGATCGTTCATCGCCTGCTGAGTGAACTTGAGCAGCGACCGGGCATACGGACTCAGATCGGTATAGTGCAGGAAAGCATCCTTTTCAAACCCAACATCCACGAATGCGGCATTGAGCCCCGGGATCAGCTTTTTTACCTTTCCGAGGTACAAGTCGCCAACGGCAAAGCTGGCGTCAGCCTTTTCATGGTGGAGCTCCACCAGCTTCTTATCCTCTAATAGGGCTATTTCGACACCCTGTGGAGTTGCATTTATGATCAGTTCCTTATTCAAGCGTATCGGCGTTTTCCATCAACATCAGCCATTTACGGGTCAGATCACAGCGTGAGGGACATCTATTTGGACTTCTTCTTATGGCGATTCTTTCTCAGTCTCTTCTTACGCTTGTGCGTCGCAATCTTATGACGCTTACGCTTTTTACCACAAGGCATACTCAATTCAATTTTTAGTTATTAAATATAATATCGTTTCCGGCGATCTATTGCAACGACTGAATCTGTTTGTCAATGGCTTGGATCATATCGTGGGCACCGACCAATTTCCTGGCGGCCGTATAACACCGGATGGCTTCGGCCTTCTTCCCCTGTTGCTGATACGCACCCGCAAGCAGCAGCAATGCTTCGACATTGCGGGGCTGGTGCCTGATGACCGTCTCCAGCCGCCCGGTCGCCCGGTCATATTGACCCGACTCGATCCCGCCCACGCCCAGCATGAACTGAGCATACATATTGGAGGAATCCCTGCCGGCAACCTCCAGGATCCGCTGGATCCCCTGCATGACTTCGGTGGGATTGTCCGCGGGCGCCCCAAAAATATAGGACGCTCCAAGGCCAACCTTTGTTGAATCGTTGTTGGGATTCAGCGCTAATGCCTTTTCAAACAAGTCCTTAGCATTTGCAGCCATCCAACTTTTCAATGCCTGATCATCCTCTCCTCTCACACTCTCCAAAAATAAGCGGGCAGCAAAGGTGAGACTTTTTTCGGTATTTTCCAACTTGGCTGCTTCGGCATTATAATACATATAAGGTAGGAGGCCGTCCGACACGGAGTCTCTCCAAAAAAGCGCCAGCGTCCGGTCGGCGTTCAACCGTTGCGCTTTTACATCGCCTCTGACGACGGACTGCTTCAGCCTGTTGACGTAGGATAGTTGTGCAGGAGTGAGCCGAGCTTCCGAGCTTTGTAGAATATCTTGTAAACCAATTGCTTTTACTGCGGAGCCGCTTGCTTGGCCGCCCGTGGCGGCGTCGGACGTCTTTCGCGGCGGAACAGTGTTACCAAAGAAGTATAAAACGAGCAGTAAAAGCACCCCGGTGCCAGCTACCAGAATTTGCTGTTTCTTCATGCTGGATAGTTAGAGACGCAAGTTACATCTCTTCATCCGGGTTTGGCTGATCAGATTTTACTGACTGTAATTTTTTTACCTCCGCAACGAATTCCTTTGCGGGTTTAAAAGCAGGAATGAAGTGCTCCGGAATGTGCACAGCGACATTCTTTTTTATATTGCGTCCGATTTTGGCAGCCCGTTTCTTTGTGATGAAGCTCCCAAACCCACGTATATAAATGTTTTCTCCCTGGGACAGAGTCTCTTTCACTTCTTTGAACATGGTTTCCAATGTCACGAGGACGTCAACCTTAGGTATTCCTGTTTTCTCTGATATTTGATTAACCAGGTCTGCCTTTCTCATGGGGATTAAGTTTTATAAGTTTCTGATTTTAAATATATAACAAAATTATTAATTCCCAACTATTGCTGTCAAAAATCCTTTTGGAGCATCAAAATAGTTGTTTTGGCTGGAATGGCCAAGAATTCTGTAAAATATTGATTGTGAATTTTTTTTAACAAAAATGGACCCTAAAAAAGCAGGTTTTCGGGCCGCCCTCCTGAGGTGGCATCGGAACGAAAATTTTCGGGAAATGCCCTGGAAAGGGGAAAAAGAGCCCTACAGGATATGGCTTAGTGAGGTGATTCTTCAACAGACCCGCGTGGAGCAGGGCCGGAGCTATTATCAAAAGTTCATCACCACATTTCCAACCGTTCGCGACCTCGCCCGCGCGCCAGAAGAAAAAGTCATGAAATTGTGGGAAGGTCTGGGATACTATTCGCGTTGCCGCAATCTGATCTCAACCGCGAAAAAAATCGACGCGGAGTATGACGGACAATTCCCGGCGACTTATCGCGAGATCATTGAATTAAAAGGGATCGGACCGTATACGGCCGCGGCAATCGCTTCCTTTGCATACGATCTTCCTCATGCCGTCGTCGACGGAAATGTCACCCGCATCCTCGCACGCTTTTTCGGGATCGGAACGCCCATCGACAGCAGCGCCGGAAAAAGCGAATTCGCCCGGCTCGCCGCCGAATTGCTTGATCCGGACCAGGCGGCCCTTTACAACCAGGCGATCATGGATTTCGGCGCTACGGTCTGCACTCCGCGCAGTCCGCTGTGTCACTCCTGTATCCAGCGAGCGGGTTGCGCCGCGCTCTCATCGGGCCGGGTAGATCAGCTGCCGCGGAAGGAAAAGCGGGTCCGGAAAAGGCAGCGGTACTTTTATTATTTTGTCGTCGAAACGCCGGACGATCAGGTATATATCCGAAAAAGAAGCGGGAAGGATATCTGGGAAGGGCTACATGAATTCGTGCTTTGCGAGACCGATGCGCCGGTCTGGCCGGACGACCTGATGCGGTCTCCATTCATCCGTGATCATTTCGGCGACCGGGAACTCACTGTCAGGCATATCTCAAATCCGTACCGGTAGGAGTTGACGCATCAATCCCTGCAAGGTCAGTTTATAATGCTCAGGCTCAGCAGCTCATCGCTGCGCTTGCCGGATCATTTCCTCGTTCCGACGAGCAGGCTGGCAGACTATGCATTCCCAAAGTTGATCAACGGCTGGCTTGCTGGAGAAACATCGGCACAAAGCTTGTTTTGAATGTTTTAGATCGGTTCGAAAGAGGCAGAAGGAAGGCGGCGCGGGTAACAAAAATTTACCTTTTCCTGAAAAAAATGGGTAATTTTATAGACGCCGCGAAAACGGCCGGGACGGAGCGTCCGGGAATTGATCCTAACAGGTGATTTACAAAACATTCTAAAACTCGTGTATGAGAGGCGTAAATAGGGTGATGCTGATCGGCAACTTGGGAAAGGACCCTGATGTACAATTCCTGGACGGGAATATCGCTGTGGCAAAATTCTCCCTGGCAACTACCGAAACATTTAAAGACAGGGCTGGAAAATTGATCTCTCAAACGGAATGGCATACCGTCGTCCTCTGGCGCGGGCTGGCGGAACTGGCGCAAAAATACCTTCACAAGGGCAGCCTGGTGTATATCGAAGGCCGGCTCAGGACCCGCAGTTGGGAAGATAAGGAGGGTAACAAGAAGTTTGCCACTGAAGTGGTAGGCGATAACCTGATCATGCTGGACAAAAGGACAGACGCTACCGGCGCCCACCCGCCCATTCACCACCAGGAAGGAATCGAAGGCCTTGGCAATACGGAAACGCCGCCTTCACTGGGCGAACCCTCCGAAGACCTTCCTTTTTAACCAATTAGGCTGAATGTCCACCATATCCGCGCGGCTTTTGATGATCAACCCCCAGGCTACGACCATTTTGGCCATCGTCATCCTTTTCCTGTTGCTGCTGTCTTTCGTACTTTCCGGGTCGGAGGTCGCTTTTTTTTCTCTCACCTTCAAGGACATCAACATCCTCAAGACAAAGCAGGACGTATCCTGGAAAAGGATCGTTTCGCTGCTGGAAGAGCCCAAGACGCTAATGGCTTCCATGCTGATTGCCAATAGTATTATCAATATCGCCATCATCATCCTCGCGAATTTTCTCATCGACGAAATGGTCTTGCTGAAACAGAATTTCTGGCTGTTCGAATTCCTGGTCAAAGTGATCCTGATCGGCTTCGTCATGATCCTTTTCGGCGAGATCATGCCGAAGATCTGGGCGACACAGAACAATCTTCAATTTGCCTATTATACTTCCGGGATCATCGAGTTGATCCACCTCATGTTCAGGCGCGTCGGAAACTGGGCGGTCCTGCGTTCGGAGGGACTGGAGCGCGCCTTCGGTGGGTCCGGTTCGGCCCTGAGCCCGCAACAACTTGGCCGCCAGATTGATCAGGTTACAAAGAACGAAGCGTCCGACGAGGAAAGGAATATCCTCAAGGGCTTGCTGGAGTTCGGTACGATTTCGGTCAAGCAGGTCATGCGCACGCGCCTGGAAGTCTGCGGCGTGCCGTACGACCTGAACTTTGCCGGCCTCCGGCAAAAGGTTGATGAGCTGCACTATTCCCGGCTTCCGGTCTATAAGGCGAGCCTCGACGAATTGGCCGGCATGATCCATACCCGGGACCTGATCGCCTGGTTGGGCCAGCCGGACGATTTCGACTGGCATACCCTGCTTCGTCCGGTGTATTTCGTCCACGAGCAAAAGCTGATCGGCAACCTCATGCAGGAGTTCCAGCAAAAGCGCGTTCATTTCGCGGTCGTCGTGGACGAATTCGGCGGCACGAGCGGTATCGTCACGCTGGAGGATATCCTCGAGGAGGTCATCGGGGATATCCGCGATGAATTTGACGAAGATGAAAGGAACAGCCGGCGTCTCGAGGACGGCAGCTATATTTTCGAGGGCCGGACCATGCTGAACGACCTCTGCAAGGTCATGAATATCCCGGCCGATACGTTCGATAAAGTAAAAGGCGAAAGCGATTCGCTGGCGGGATTGATCCTCGAGCTTTCCGGCGACATCCCGAAGCCAAACGATATCGTACCTTGCGGCGACTTCGAGTTCACCATCCTGGATGCGGACGCGAGCCGCATCAAAAAAGTGAAGGTGACCGTGAGACATTCTAATCCCTAAAAAGCAAACCGTGTCGACTATAAGTAACCTGCGCAAACCGCTTCATTCAGCCCTTCTTCTTGCCGTGACGTTCGCCTGCGCCTGCAACAGCACCTATACGCCCAAGCGGCGGGGTTATTTCAGGATCGACTTTCCGAAACATGAATACCGCTCGTTCGACCGCCCCGAATATCCCTACAGCTTCGAATACCCGGTCTACGCCAACGTCGTGAAGGACACGAGCTTTTTTGATACGGTGCCGGAGAATCCCTACTGGATCAATGTGGATTTCCCGCGTTTCAACGCGCGGATCTATGTCAGCTATAAGGCGATCGGCCCGAACAAATTCGACAAGCTGGTCGACGATGCCTTCAAGATGACCTACAAGAACACCTATAAGGCGAGTTCCATCGACCAGACGCCCATCCAGACCCGCAACGGCGTGGGGGGCATCTTTTTTCATGTCGGCGGGAATGCCGCTACCGCCCAGCAGTTCTTCCTGACGGACACGACGCGCAACTTCCTGCGGGGTGCGCTATATTTCGACACGACGCCCAACGAAGACTCGCTCGCTATCGTCAACAATTTCCTGTCGGTCGATCTGGCCCATTTCATCAATACGTTCAAATGGAAGACCCCGAAATGAATTATATTTGCCGAAAAGACATTCTCTCGTGATAGCCATCGACAACGTGCTGATCAGTGATAAGATCGTCGAGCAACAATTCGTTTGCGATCTCCTGAAATGCAAAGGCGGTTGCTGTGAAGACGGCGACGCCGGCGCGCCCCTGGAAAGGGACGAACTAGACAGCCTCAACGAAGTTTTCGAGGAAGTCAGACCCTATCTTACGCCCGCGGGTTTGAAAGAGATCGAAGCATCCGGCCGGTATCAGTATGACCGGGAATTCGGTTGGGTCACACCCACCATCGCCGGGAAGATGTGTGCATACGGCTACAAGGACGCGAACGGAGTGATCAAGTGCGCGATCGAGCAGGCCTGGAACGACGGGAAGACCTCCTGGAAGAAGCCCGTCAGTTGCCATCTTTACCCGATCAAGGTCAGCCGCACGAAGGCGGGCCAGGTCCTCAACTACGAGCCCCGGGAAACGCTTTGCAGGCCGGGTTGCATGCAGGGCAAGCGGCTCCAGGTGCCCGCCTATGAATTCCTCCGGGAAGCGATCATCCGGAAATACGGTCAGGATTTCTATAGCGCGCTCGAACAGCTCGCCGCCCAGCATCAAAAACGCAATTCCCGTGACAGAAACCGCAGCTAATTTTATCGCCCGCAGTACAATCAAAGCGGAGGATCTCGATCATCGCAGAAAGATCAATTTCAATATCGGCCGCTACAATGCTGCCGTACCTCTGGGCAAGCAGCAATTTGCGGAAATGAACCTGGCACGCGAACGGGCGAAGAATATCAAATGGCGCGCTATCGGGACACTGGACGAGCAACTGGAGCAATTCGAATCCGTTTTCACGAAACGCGGCGGCCGCGTGATCTGGGCGGAGACGGCAAAGCAGGCGCTTGACGAGATCGCCGTCATCTGCAAGGAAAAAAGCGCGCGGACGATCGTGAAGAGCAAGTCCATGGTCACAGAGGAGATCAAACTGAACCATTTCCTCGAAGAGAACGGCATCGAGAGCGTCGAGACGGATCTCGGAGAATACATCCAACAGCTGGACGGCGAACCGCCTTATCATATCGTGACTCCGGCGATGCACAAGAGCAAGGAGGACGTAGCGAAGTTGTTCAATGAAAAGCTGAACACCCGCCCCGGGCTGACGCCGGAACAACTCACGCTTGTCGCCCGCGAAAAACTCCGGAAAAAATACGTAGAGGCTGAGATCGGGATAACCGGCGCAAATTTCATTATCTCCGACATCGGCGGGATCGCCGTCACCGAAAATGAAGGGAACGCGCGGCTCAGCACGGCCTTTCCCAAAACGCATATCGTAATCGTGGGCCTGGAGAAGGTCATCCCGACCCTTGCCGACCTGGGCCTTTTCTGGCCGCTGCTTGCCACCTATGGCACGGGCCAGCGGGTCACCGTATATAATACGGTCATCACAGGCCCCAGGCAACCCGGCGAGGCGGACGGTCCGGAGGAGATGATCCTGATCCTGCTCGACAACGGCCGGACAAATATCCTTGCGAGCCCGAAGGCCCGGGAAAGCCTCTACTGCATTCGGTGCGGCGCCTGTCTCAACGCCTGTCCGGTCTACAAGAACATCGGCGGTCACAGCTACGGAACGACGTATAGCGGACCCATCGGCTCGGTGATCACACCGCATCTCAGGGAAATGCAGGAATGGAAGCACCTCAGCTATGCCTCGTCGTTATGCGGCAACTGCACAGAGGTCTGTCCGGTGAAGATCAATCTCCATGAGTTGCTGCTGGACAACCGCTATGAGGCAGTACAGGACGGATATGCGACCTGGCAGGAGAGGGTCGCCTGGAAAGTCTGGCGCAAAGCCAGCCTGAGCCGCCCGATGATGAATATGGGCAATCAGCGGTTGAAGAACTGGGTCGTCAATAAGGCATTTGGCGCGTGGACCGCGCATCGCGACAAGCTGGACTTTGCGCCCAGGACCTTCAACGAACAGTGGAAGGAGGCCCGCGCAGGCCGCGGCGGAGCCGCGCAGCCGAAGACCGACAAGAGCCCATCCGGCGGAGCCGCGCTGCCGCGCAAGAGCCCCCGCGGCGGAAAGCGCTGACCCATACATGTTGTTATTCACCACCGATATCAGTCCGCGGCTACGCTATATCCTGGATTTTGTCGGCAGGGAACTTTTTGACGATCCGGCAGGTATAGGCAGCACCTCCGACCGGCGGGCTTTTCTCAGTTCGCAGGATGCGCGTATCAACTATTCCGACGAGGATTTCGAGGGTGTATTCACTGTTCGGCCGGCAGGTCTGCTGGTGGAGCAGGGTATCCGCCAGGTTCCGGTGCGCTGTATCGTTGCCGGCGGCCAGAAGGCGCTGTTCCCGACGGGCGGCGATTTCCCGTTCGATATTTTTGCCGCGTCATTTTATCTCCTCGTCCGCTACGAAGAATATCTTCCGCACCCGAAGGACGGTTACGGGCGATTTGCGCACACGCATTCACTCGCATTCCGCGAGGGCTTCCTCGATCAACCGCTGGTCAACGCGTGGCTTGTCGAATTCAAATCGGCGCTCGCAGCGCGGTATCCGGGCCTGAGCTTTCGTTACCCTGCTTTCAAATTCATCCCGACCTATGATATCGATTCCGCCTATTCCTATCTCTACAAGGGCTGGAAGCGCAACCTCGGCGGCCTGATCAAAGCCTTCGCCGCCGGCCGTTGGGCAAGGGCCTCCGGCCGGATAAGGGTTCTCCTGGGCAGGGATAAGGACCCGTACGATGTCTATGAATGGCTGGATTCGCTCCATCTTTATTGCCGGATGCGGCCGTATTATTTCTTCCTCGCCGCGGCCAAACAACAGGGCGTGGACAGGAACACGCCGATCTCGGGCCCCGGACTTCAGCAACTCATCCGCTATCATGCGGCCGCCTCCCGCATCGGGGTGCATCCTTCCTGGCAAAGCGGCGACCGGGAGGAGCTCCTGAAAGAAGAGATTGAATGGATGAGCTATGTGGGCGGGCAGGAGGTCTTCAGGAGCCGGCAGCATTTTATCCGCTTTTCCCTCCCGGATACGTTCCGGCGTCTCATCCGGTACGGAATTACGCAGGACTTTTCAATGGGTTATGGCAGCATCAACGGTTTCCGCGCCTCGGTGGCCTCTTCCTTCCTTTGGTACGACCTCGAAAAGGAAACGGCGACGCCGCTTCGCTTGTTCCCCTTTTGTTTCATGGATGCCAACGCGTATTACGAGCAACGCCAGAATGCGACCGACACGATGCGCGAGCTGCTCGGGTACTATCACCGGATCCGCAAGGTGAATGGACTGATGGTCACCATCTGGCACAATTCGATCCTGGGTAACGATCCCGAGTTCGCCGGCTGGCGGCAGGCGTACGAAACCTTTTTGAAGGAAGAAGTGTACTGGGATATGTAAGGGGACTAATGCCGGAAATGCCGCATCCCGGTGATCACCATCGCCAGCTGGTGCTGCTGGCAATATTCGATCGAGTCCTTATCCCGGATCGAACCTCCCGGCTGGATGAATGCGGTGACACCCGCGTCATGGGAGATCCTCACACAGTCATCAAACGGGAAGAAAGCGTCGCTCGCCAGTATCGCCCCTTTCAGATCGAAATTGAACTGCCCGGCCTTCGCGATCGCCTGACGGACGGAGTCGATCCGGCTGGTCTGGCCGCATCCCTTTCCGATCAGCTGACTATTCCTGACGAGGGCGATGGCGTTCGATTTGAGATGTTTCACCACCAAATTGGCGAAGGCCATGTCCTGCTTTTCCGCGGCTGTCGACGGCCTGCCCCCCACTTCCTTCCACTCTGCGTAATTGCCTTCGTCGGCCTGTTGCTGTAGGACGCCGCCCAGCAGGGACCGGTACTGGAGCTTAGCCCCAACCGGCTTCTTCCGGACGAGCAGGATGCGATTCTTCTTTGACCGAAGGATATCGAGCGCTTCGGGATCAAATGCGGGAGCGATCAGCACTTCGAAAAAGATCTCGTTGATTGCCGTGGCGGTGGCCTTATCGACAGGAACGTTACAGGCCAGTACTCCGCCAAAGGCGCTTTCCGGGTCGCCGGCGAGCGCGCCGTCCCAGGCCTCCTTTACGGTAGGGCGGATGGCGATGCCGCATGGGTTGGTATGCTTGATGATAGCAAAGACGGCGCCGCTTGCCGTAGCCGCTTGCGGGCTGCTGAATTCAGAGATCAGTTGGACCGCTGCGTCGACGTCGACCAGGTTATTATAGGACAGCTCTTTGCCGTTCACCTGGTCGAAAATGTCCTCCAGCCGGCCAAAGAAACTGGCCGCCTGGTGCGGGTTCTCGCCGTACCGGAGGGATTTCGGAGCGGGAATCGATTCGAGAAAATAGCCGGGCTCGGCCGGATTGAAATACCGGGCAATGGCGACATCGTAGTGGGCGCAGATCTCGAATGCCTTTGCGGCCAGCCGCCGCCGTTGTTCGAGGGTGGTCTCCCCGTGTTGCGATTCCAGCAGCTCCAACAGGGTGGTATATTCGCTACGTGCGGCGACCACCGCCACATCCCTGTGATTCTTTGCGGCCGCCCGGATCATAGAAGGGCCGCCGACGTCGATCTTCTCGACGATCGCCTTGTCGTCGGTCGTGGCGGCCACGGTTTCCTCGAACGGATAAAGGTCCACGATCACCAGGTCAATGGCCGGGATCTTGTAGCGCGTCATTTCCTCCAGGTCGGTGGGGTTATCCCGCCGGCCCAGAATGCCCCCGAATACAGAAGGGTGTAGGGTTTTCACTCTGCCGCCCAGGATGGAGGGGTAAGTGGTAAGGGTTTCCACCGCGACACAGGGAATGCCCAGTTTCCCGATGAATTGCTGGGTTCCGCCGGTAGAATAGATCGTGACCCCGAACTGGTGAAGCTTTTGCACGATTCTTTCCAGACCATCTTTGTAAAAAACGGAGATGAGGGCCGACTTGATAGGCTTGTTCATGAACTTTCGTTTTGCTGGATGCGCGGCAAAAGTACGAAAGCGAGGAAATTTTCACCCCCAAAAGTTTGCGCAGATATCCACCCCTTTCGCTGCTGTTATCCACCTGGTGGCATTGCCCCGTTCCCAGGCCGGGGCTATAAGTCGTTTCCGGACTCAACCCGCCGTCGGCAAGTTGAATCCGGTCGTTTTGAATGGCAACAGCGGTAAGCGCCCAATACAGTTTAAAGCATCAGCATACATACCCATACACGGTTAAAAAAATAACAGGATAAGGTGTTAATGGTTATGTATGCTGTTGCCTGCATTGGTCAAAAAACATCGGCTGTTTTGTAGTAATTACCACCATGCGATTGGTAGTATACTGCATAAGAGCGCTTCCTTTTTTACGAAACCGAATAAAGGATATTAAATTATTAAAAACGGGACTTCCTGGCTACCTCGCTATTAAATGTCCTATAAATTTTCTATTTTGGGCCAAATAACGCGGGGAAAATCAGACGTTATTTTTTTGCGTAAAACACGCAAAAAACCCCTGCGTACTTCACGTTACCGTACCCGGTATTTTCACGTTATCTATCCTGCTGAAAAGACGTATTTTTTGTGGTATTTGCCACATGATTGTTTGATCCCCTTTATTTTACGGATAATATTAATTTATAATCATTTGATTATATTGCCCTTGCACGCCACTTCCGTAATCCCTTGAAGAATACTTTTACATCACAAATTATTCTTCAACATTCTAAAACAATCAGCCATGAACACAATTGAAAAAAAATCCGTAAACGCGGGCAAGCGTGTAACGAAACAGGAAGTAGACACCCTCATCAGCACATACAAACAGGAAAGGTGGGCGACCAATTCCGACAACCTCGGAAAAGCGGACTCACTCAGCGTATGGTTCACCGTCGAGGAAGTAGAAGCTTTCCTGCAAAATGTGAAGGAAAATGGCGGAAACGGCGTACGTTTTCATTTTGGCGTGTTCAATGCTCAGAATGCCGCCCAACCTGAATTCGAAGGACGTCAGACCATCGTGATGATCGGCAACCGGAGCAGCGACGGCACCTACGGCAGCAGCAAAGAGCTTTATTCCAACAAGAATGGCAAGCCGGAGATCGTAGCGCTTTCCGGTGGAATTCTTTGCCCCCCCTTCTGCGGCGGCGGCGGTCTTGGCAAGGCTTCCCTGATCGTGAAGGGCGACAACAGCATGGAAATCATCTAAAGTTCATTTCCCATAACCATCCATTCGTTGACTGAAAGCCGTGTTGCCCTGTGCAACGCGGCTTTTTTATGTTTTGCCGTACCGCGCGCTCATAAAAAGCCGTTATTATCGTTTAACTTGCTGTTATGAACCATATCCCTAATTACCTCTTTTATATAGTCCCGATTGGCGCAGCGATCGCGTTCCTGGCCAGTCTGACAATATTCTTTCAAGCAGCGGCCGAACGGTATCTTAAGTATTTCTCTGTATTTCTTTTTGTCAACTTCCTTTTTGACGCCACCACGGCTTACACCGCCCTTTACCGGATTAACAATGTATTCCTGAATAATATGGATAGCCTGGTAGTCATCTCTTTTGAACTTTATCTGCTGCGCGAGATCTTTGCCAACAGGCGCGCCAAAAGAATTTTCCTGGCGATCTTTTCGCTCTACCCTGTTTTGTCGATAGTGAATATCTTCCTGGTTCAACGCTACAGCAATTTTCACACGATGACCTATAGCCTGGGGAGCTTGCTGATCGTCGCGGGCTGCATATATTATTTCTGGGAGCTGTTCCAGCAAAAGACCTCCGTCGACCTGGTCCGGCAACCGGCATTCTGGATCTGCTCGGGCTTGCTATTTTACTACTGTTGTATTTTCCCGCTATACGGGTTGACAAATTTCATAGATAGTTTGCCACTGGTTGTCAGGCAAAACCTTTTAGCTATTTTAAATGTAATCAATGTCTGTCTATATTTATCGTTCACTATTGCCTTCTTATGCCGGCTCAAAACCAAGAGATATCTGTCTACGTCGTAATACTTATCTCGATTGCGCTTGCGCTTCTCCTGGTAGGGTTCATCGTGACGACGCTGTTTCTCTACCAGCGGCGCCAGCACCGCCAGGAACAACAGCTGGCGCGGATGAAAGACGAGTATCAGCAGGAGCTGCTCCGGTCACAGCTCGAGATCCAGGAATCAACCTTCAAGACCATCGCGATGGAGCTCCACGATAATATCGGCCAGGTCCTCTCGGTAGTCAAACTTTCGCTTTCCGTCCTCCCCATCGATAAAGAGCACCCCGCCTGGGAGAGCATCCAGAACAGCCGCCAGATGCTCAATAAGGTGATCTACGACATGGGCAACCTGACCAAGAGCCTCCATACGGACCGGATCGCCCAGATCGGACTGGTCGAGGCCATGCGTTTCGATCTTGAAAGTCTCCGCCGCACCGGATTGCTGGATGTGGAGTTCCATGTCGAAGGCGAAGAGTACCGGCTTGAGGATCAACGGTCTATATTCTTGTATCGAATGTTCCAGGAAATGTTGAACAATATTTTAAAACATTCCAAGGCCACGCGGGTAAATATTGCTATTAATTACTCAATTGATAATAAATTTGTTCTGCAGGTTGAGGACAACGGTGTCGGATTCGATATCGAGAAGAAACGGATTCAGGCCTCTTCGTCGAGCGGTATCGGCCTGAAGAGCATGACGAACCGTGCGTCCCTTATCGGCGCCCAGATCAGTGTTCAAAGCCAGCCGGGTAAGGGCACAACAATCCAGGTAGAGGTCCCTCTCTGAAAGAAAGCGCAGATTTCGTCAATAAGATAGTTATGGCCGTAGCATCAAGGAAAATACAGGTAGGCATTGTAGATGATCACAGTCTCTTACGGAAAGCACTTGCCAAACTCATCAGCTCTTTCGAGAGCTATGCGGTTCTTTTTGAAGGAGATAACGGAAAAGACATCAAAGCGCGGATTTCCCAACACCTGATCCCGGATATCATCCTGCTTGACGTCAATATGCCGGACATGGATGGGTATGAGACCGTCCGGTGGCTCCACAAGAACTATCCCCAGATCAAGGTCCTGGCGCTCTCCATGTTCAGCGACGAAAATACCATTATCCGGATGCTGAGGCTGGGCGCGAAGGGGTATATCCTCAAGAATATCGAACCCGAAGAGCTGAAACTGGCGCTGGACTCGATCATGAAAAAGGACTTCTATCTCTCCGAATATATTTCCGGGAAGATCATCAGCGGGCTGCATAAAGACCTCGGCAACCCCGAGGACCCTATCGTCCTGAACGACAAGGAAAAGGAGTTCCTGCGCCTGATTTGCTCGGAGCTGTCGTATAAGGATATCGCTGACAAGATGTTCATCAGCCCGCGGACGGTCGACAACTATCGCAACACGCTGTTCGAAAAGCTGAAGGTCCGGACGCGGGTCGGTCTCGTGATGTTCGCGATCAAGAACGGGCTTGTCGAGATCTAGTCAGCGTCAGCAGCAGCACCGGAAGGAACACGAGATTGGTCACGGTCGCGATCACCAGGGTGACCGAAGTCAGCCAGCCCAGGGCGAGTATACCGCCAAAATCACTGAAACAAAAAATGATGAAACCCGCGATCAGCACGAGCGAAGTGTAGATAATGCTGATCCCGGTCTTGTTGATCGTATCGACCACCGCCTGCGCCGCCCCGCCCGATGCGGGCCGCTCCTGCTTGTAGTTGACCAGGAACCTGATCGTGATGTCGATCGCGATCCCCAGCGCGATGCTGAAGACGATCACCGTCGAGGGCTTCAGTCTTACGCCTGCCCACCCCATGATGCCCGCGGTGACGATCAGCGGTATGACATTCGGCGCCAGCGAACAGAACAGGATCCTGACCGACCGGAATAAGAGCAGCATGCAGGCTGCGATCAGCAGAAAGGACCACTGGATGCTGTCGCGCAAGCCTTTTATTACGAATGCGCTTCCTTCCAAATAAGTGACACTGGTCCCCGTGAATTCGACTTTGTATCGTGTCGAGTCGAATAGCTCGCTCGTCTTTTTCCGGAGATCGGCAAGCACCAGGGGCAACCGTTTGCTGCCGATATCCGCCATGTTGATGCTGATCCGCAATCGCTGCTGGTTGCTGTCTATGAAACTGTGCAGCAGCCGGGCCAGCCCTTTGGCGCCGGCGCCGCCCTGGTTGCCGCTGCTTTGGTTGCCGGCCGGTGCGCTCATATACTGCGACAGGAATGCAAAATCGACGGTATTCGGCACCTGGTACTCCGAACTGTCGCCCCCGTAATAAGCCTGGCGCACAAACTTCAGTGCCTCTTCCAAAGACAGAGGCCGCGCCATCTCCGGCCTGGATGCGACATAGCGGGACAGGACTTCGATGCTGTCCAGCAGCGGTACCGGCGCCGCGCGCCAGCCCTTGCGCCGCTTCGTGTCGATGACGATGTCAAGCGGCATTACGCCTTTGATATTCTTTTCGAAGAATTTCAGGTCCAGGTATAAAGGATCGTTCTTTGGCAGATCGTCGAGGATAAAACCTTCCGATTCCAACCTGAACATCCCGGCAACCGAAAATGCCAGCACCAGCGCCGTGATCACATAGACCGGCGTCCGGTGATGAAGGGTCCAGCGCTCCAGTCGTCCGAGGATCCCCGTTAGCCACCGGTTCTGCAGATACCGCATATGCTTTGGCCTGGGCGCCGGCAGGTAGCTCAGGACGGCGGGGATCAGGATGATGGAGATAAAGAACAACAGCATGATATTGATTCCTGCCACGACGCCGAACTCGTTGAGGATGGCGCTCCGCGTGAGCGCGAACACTCCGAACCCGATCGCCGCGGCCAGGTTGCAGAAGAGCGTCACGACACCCATCCGGCCGATCATCAGGATAAGGGCCTCCTGCTTGTCGCCCGTGTCCCTGAAAGCCGTATGGTATTTGTTCATGAAGTAAATGCAATTCGGAATGCCGATGACCACGACAAGGGTCGGCGTCAGCGCGTTCAGCAGCGTGATCTTGTATCCGAAGAGGTCCATTGTTCCCAGGCTGAATACCACCCCGATGATGACCACCGCCAGCGACATCAGCACCGTGCTGAGGCTGCGGAAAAACAGAAAGAGGATCAGGGAAAGGATCAGTACCGATCCGAGCAGGAACCAGGTCGTATCATTGGCAACCTTGACCGCCATTTTCGTCCGGATCAACGGCAAGCCGCTATAGTGCATGGCGATATGCTCCCGCTGCCCGAAACTGTCTATCGCCTGCGTGATCGCGCCGACGGTTGCGATCCGGCGTTTGGAATTCATGACGTCCTTGTTCACGGTGACGGCGGTCAGCCACGTGTTTCCCGAGTCGCTATAGAGGAGGCCGCGATAAAAGGGGAGACCGAGGAGTACCGCTTTCCCGCTATCGATCCTCGCCTGCGTATAAGGCGGGGAGAAAATGGGCACGGTCCTGAATTTCAGACTTGCGGTGTCCCGTACCAAGTTGACCGCGGAAGAGAACCCCAGCGCGTTGTCCACCCCCGGCACTTTCCTGAGCCGGTCAATCATTGCGACATAATCCCCAAAGACACCGGCGTCGAACAGCTTATCGGATTGCACCGCGATGAACAGCATGTTGCCGTCATCCCCGAATCGTTTTCTGAATTCCTGGTATTCCTTGTATTTGGGGTTATCGGTAGGGATCGTTCGGGTAAAATCGTAGCTCAGCTGGACCTTGCTGGCCCGGTAAGCCATGAATGCCGTCAGGGAAAGTAAGATAATCAACCATAACAATCTGTATCTGAGGACCAAACGCGCAATGGATTCCCACATTGGCTAAAAAATATTTTTACAAATAAACGCCAATTTGCCGACTTTGCGGCGGCGCGCCCCAGGTGCGCTGTCGCGTATGCAGTTGCATTCAACCAAAGGGATCGTTCTGCGCGCCGTCAAATATGGCGAAACCAGTCTTGTCGTCACTGCGTATACCGAGTTGTTCGGCATCCAATCCTATATGGTCAACGGGGTCCGGACTTCCACGAAACGAGGACCGGGGAAGGCGAACTACTACCAGCCGGCGGCGATCCTCGACTTGCAGGTCTATCACAACGACATGAAGAATCTTCAGCGGATCCGAGAAGTCTCCTGGGCCACGATATACCGGCATATTTTTTTTGACGTGATCAAGAACGCCGTGGCGCTGTATATGGTGGAGCTGCTTCAGAAATCCCTAAAACAGCCGGAACCCAACCCGGAACTCTTTTACTTCATCGAAGACTCCTTACTGCACCTGGATGCCAGCGAGGGCAGGGTGCTGGCGAATTTCCCGCTTTTTTTCACCATGCACCTGGCCGGCTTCTTCGGCTTTCGCATCCAGGATGTCTACAACGAAAAGAATGCCATCCTAGATCTTAGGGAAGGCCGGTTCGTTCCGGACATGCCGGGTCATACCCTGGTCCTCGAAGGGTCGCTCGCCCACCACACCGCCCAACTGCTGCGCGCGCAGCGTCCCGAAGAGGTCCGCGAACTGGCGCTCAACCAGGAAACGCGGAGACTGCTGCTCCAGGCGTATACGACCTTTTACGCGCTGCAGTTCCCGGATTTCGGGGAGATGCGCACGCTGGCGGTCATGCAGACGGTGCTGTCCTAAAGAAGTCTCCGCAAGGAAGTGTCCGGAGTGAGCCGGTAGTCATTTTCCGGGCCTTGCAGGAGGAGGACGCCGGGCCTCAGGCCCGGCGAAAAGCTGCCAAAACGGGTCTGCATCCCCAACGCGGCGGCCCCGCCCGAAGTGGCCCATTCCAGGAGGCTGTCGGTGGCCAGATCGGGAAAGGCCTGTTGGAGAGTGATGAGCTCGGTCAGGACGTTCAAATGCCGGTTGGATGCCAGACTGTCGGTACCTATGACGATCCTGCAACCCTGGCGCAGGAACGGTTCAGGATCGGGCAGCTTCCCGCCGATATACAGGTTTGCGTTCGGACAAAGACAGAAGTAGAGATTCCGGTCGCGCTCCGGTTCAAGATCTGCGGCACCCGTGTCT
>Ga0134125_10000271_pt1 | contig 73231 bp, 65 predicted proteins | sample KB31751_FD_96464 | JGI IMG/M metagenome (GOLD analysis project Ga0134125, IMG submission 96464) | Terrestrial soil microbial communities with excess Nitrogen fertilizer from Kellogg Biological Station, Michigan, USA - KB3-175-1 | ecosystem: Environmental > Terrestrial > Soil > Unclassified ... | reverse complement strand
GGCGACGTCGCGATCTTCGTCAACTTCCGCCCCGACCGGGCGCGCGAGATGACCCGGGCGCTGGCGGAGCCGAACTTCGACGAGTTCAGCCGCGCCGGCGGGCCGACGCTCGACATGACGACGATGACCTCCTACCGGAAAGAGTGGCCCTACCCGGTCGCCTTCCCCGAGCAGCGGCCGAAGACGACGCTGGCGGAGACGATCGCCGCCTCCGGCGGGCGCCAGCTGCACGTCGCCGAGACCGAGAAGTACGCCCACGTCACCTACTTCTTCAACGGCGGCCGCGAGGGGGAGCAGGAAGGCGAAGAGCAGGCGCTGGTCGAATCGCCGCGCGACGTGGCGACCTACGACCTGAAGCCGGAGATGAGCGCCGCGGCGGCGACCGACACCTTCGTCGAGCACTGGGCCGGGGGCTCCTACCGCTTCGGCGTGATCAACTTCGCCAATCCCGACATGGTCGGCCACACCGGGGTGATCCCGGCGGCGGTGAAGGCGCTGGAGACGGTCGACACCCAGCTCGGCCGGGTGGTCCAGGCGGTCCTCGACAAGGGCGGCGCGCTGATCATCACCGCCGACCACGGCAACTGCGACCACATGCTCGAGCCCGACGGTTCCCCGAACACCGCCCATTCGCTGAACCCGGTGCCGCTGATCGTCACCCAGGAGGGTCTCCAGCTGCGCTCCGGCGGCATCCTCGCCGACGTCGCCCCGACGGCCCTCGATCTGCTCGGAATCCCGCAGCCCGAGCCGATGACCGGCCGCTCCCTCATCGGTCCCCATGCTTGACGGGCCGAAAACTCAAGCATCGCTTTAGTTTTCGGCCCATCAACATGCGAGACGAGCCGCAGCGCCTGAAGTTTGCGATCGAGGCCCGCGACGGGGTCGCCCGGGCGGGGACGATCGAGACCGCGCACGGGCCGATCCAGACGCCGACCTTCATCCCGCTGGCGACCAAGGGGTCGGTGCGGGGGCTGGACGGCGACGAGGTGGCGGCGCTCGGCTACCAGCTGATCCTCGGCAACACCTACCACCTGTTCGTCAACCCGGGGCCGGAGCGGATCGCCGCCGCGGGCGACCTGCACGGGTTCATGAACTGGGAGCAGGCGTTGATCACCGACTCCGGCGGCTTCCAGGTCTTCTCGCTTGCCCACGGGGGCGTCGCCAACGAGGTGAAGGGGTCGGGACGCTCCGGCGGCCACGGCTCCGAGGTCGAGATCACCGAGGAGGGAGCGCGGTTCAGCTCGCCCCGCGACGGCCGCGAGCTCTTCCTCTCGCCCGAGGTCTCGATGGAGGTGCAGGCCGCCCTCGGCGCCGACATCGCACTCGCCTTCGACGAGTGCACGCCCTTCCACGCCGACCGCGACTACACCGCCCGTTCGACCGAGCGCACCCACCGCTGGCTCGACCGATGCGTCGCCTGGCACGAGGAGCACGGGCCGGAGCGGCAGGCACTCTTCGGCATCGTCCAGGGCGGCACCCACGAGGACCTGCGGCGCGAATCGGCCGAGTTCGTCGCCGCCGCCGGGGTCGACGGCCTGGCGATCGGCGGCACCCTCGGCCGCGACAAGGAGGAGATGGCCGAGGTCCTCGCCTACACCGCGCCGCTTCTGCCCGAGGCGGCGGCGAAGCACCTCCTCGGGATCGGCGAGGTCGACGACCTGCTCGGCGGTATCGCCCTCGGCCTCGACGTCTTCGACTGCGCCGTGCCCACCCGTCTCGCCCGCCACGGCGTCGCCCTCGCCCCGAGCCCCGACACCCGCTGGCGCCTCGACCTCCGCAAGGGCCGCTGGGTCGGCGACCGCGGCCCCCTGGTCGAAGGCTGCCCCTGCCCCGCCTGCACCCGCCACACCCGCGACTACATCAGCTACCTCTCCCGCGCCGAGGAACTGACCGCCGTCCGCCTGATCGTCCTCCACAACCTCACCTACATGCGCGAACTGACGAATCACGCGCGGAATGCGATCGAAGCGAGCCGGTTTGAGTCCTACCGCCAGGCCATCCTGGCGGGAGCTTCCCCCTGGGACGCCTGAAGCGGAGTCCTGACCCTCTCCGAACGGCTTGTAACGAGGGCCCAACCAGGTCCTCGGACGGCCGCATCCGACCCAGCCCGAGTTTGAGAGAGGAGAGGGTCGGGACTCCGCCCCTCGCCCGCCTCCGGAGCCCTATTCCTTGTTCTTCGAGACCAGTTCCTTCACTTCTTCGACCACCTTGTCCACGGTGTCCCCTGCCACCTTGGAGATATGCACCCCGGCGGCCTTGTCGGTGGTCAGGATCACCGCCGTCGCGACCGCTCCGGCGACGAGCACCAGGGCGATCAGGGCGAAGACGAAGCGGAGGAAGCGGGAGAAGGCGGAGCGCTTGCGCGGCTGCGCGGGCTGCATCGGCGGCGCGGGCGCCGCGGCGCGCGATTCGTGGCGCGGTTCGGCGCGGCGCGGTTCCGGCCGGCGCGTGGGGGACGGGGCGGGGCGGTACTCGGTCTGCGCCGTGGTGCGGTCGAGGTGGCGGGTCGCCGCCGTGTCCGAGCCCAGAACCCGGGTCGGCGTGTGGCCTTCGCCATTCGACATCATCGTCGTCACGTCTTCGCCTTCGAGGCCCATCTGCAGCCCGGTGGCGAACTCGTCGGCGCTGGCGTAGCGGCGCCTGGTGTCGCCCTCCAGCGCCCGCAGCACCGCGGCGCTCAGGGGCTCGGGCACGTCGGAGTTGTAGGTGCTCGGCGGCAGCGGCTTCTCGTTCTGCTGGCGCACCGCCAGCTCCGCCAGCGAGGAGCCCTCGTAAGGCAGTCGACCGGTGAGGAACTGGTAGAGGACGACGCCCAGCGCGTAGACGTCGGTGGCCGGGGTCGCCTCCTCGCCGCGCACCTGCTCGGGGGAGAGGTAGGCGGCGGTGCCGACCACCGAGCCGACCTGGGTGATCCGCGTCTGCTCGATCGCCCGGGCGATCCCGAAGTCCGTCAGTTTCACCACCGTGTCGCCGCTGCCCACCGGGCCGCCGGTGATCATCAGGTTCCCCGGCTTGACGTCGCGGTGGATGATCCCGCGACGGTGGGCGTAGTCGAGCCCGGCGCAGGCCTGGATCCCGATCTCGGCCGCGGTCTCGGCATCGATCGGCCCGTGGCGCTGCAGCAGCTGCGCGCCGGAGCGCCCGGCGACGTACTCCATGACGATGTAGTGGCGGCCGTCGTCGACGCCCGAGTCGTAGACCTGGACGATGTTGGGGTGGATCAGGCGCGCCACCGCGAGTGCCTCACGGCGGAAGCGGGCGACGAAGCGGTCGTCGTCGGAGAGGTGCTCGGCGAGGATCTTCACCGCGACGGTGCGCTCGAGGATGCGGTCGGTCGCTTTGTAGACGTTCGACATCCCGCCCGAGCCGAGCCGCTCGCCGGTTTCGTAGCGGCCCGAGAGGGTCCCGGCCTCCATCAGGGGGTCCCTTCGACTGCGGCGCCGGGGCCGATCCCGCCCGCCGGCCCGCCTTCGCTCGGCGGGATCACTTCTTCTTTCGGAGTTTCGATTTCTTCCTCTTCGTGCCCTTTGGCTTTGCCTTTGGGACCTGATTCTTCGCCCTCTTCCGGCGGGCCAGGCTGTTCCGCGTGCTTTTCAGCCTTCTCTTCAGCCTTTTCTTCGGCCTTCTGTTCGCGTTCCTCGGCCTCTTCTTCTTTTTCGAGTGCCTTGGCTTCAGCGTCTTCTTCCGCTTCCAGGGCTGCCTGTTCTTCTTCTTCGGCTTCCAGATCCGCCTGTTCTTCTTCGGCTTCTTCCTTGGCCCCGCAACTAGAAACCACTTCGGAGAGCTTTGCAGCGCCCTGCTTCAAAGCCGCCTTCAATTCCTTGTCGACCTTCTGCAGTTCGTCGACCTCGGTGCTCACCTGGGCGACCGCGTCTTCGGCAGCTTCGCAATCGCCTTGTTCGGCACTCGAACGCACCTGGTCGAGGTTCGATTCGATCTGGTCGGCGGTGGTCCCGGGCAGCAGTTCGCCATTGCCGCCCGAGCCGCAGGCGGCCAGCAGCAGACCCGCCGCAAGCGCGGCAAGAAGGAGCGTGGCTGCTCGAAAACGACCCATGATTCGAGTCTAGAGAACACTTCTGAGTCGATATTTACCCTGCATTTGGACGCTTGTTTCGCTTTCCGTTAACGATCTTGTGAGGTTTCCGGGCCGGCTCAGCGGCCGATCTGCAGGCGCTCGGCGAGCGCCGTGGGGAGTCCCGCCTCGAGGATCGTCGCCCCGGCGGCGACCGTGTCGTAGGCCACCCGGTGGTAGCGGGCGGTCGACTCGTCGGTGTCGAGCTCCAGCCAGGCGGCCCGCGGGTCGCCGTCGCGCGGCTGGCCGACGCTGCCAGGATTCAGCAGCCATTCGCCCTCGGCGAAGTCGATCAGGTCGCCGTCGGTGGTCTGGGCGCCGGTGGCGAAGCTCTTGCGCCCGGTCGAGGGCGGCCGGGTGAAGAACAGCGAGACGTGCGAGTGGCCGACCAGGCCCATCCGCTGCCGCTGGGCGTCGAGACCCGCTTCGGCCTGGTCGATCGAGAGCACGTACTCCCAGATCGGGTCGCGCGGGGACGCGTGGAAGAGCCCGAAGCCCTCGCGGTCGCCCTCCGGCGCCAGGCCGGCGAGGAACTCGACCGTCCCCGCCGACGCGTTCGCCCGCGTCCAGTCGACCGCCGCCCGGGCCGTCTCCGAGAAACTCGCCGCGTCGATCGCCCCGGTCACCGCCAGGTCGTGATTGCCGTTCAGCGAGACCACGCAGCGCTCTCGCACCAGCTCCGTGCACTCGTCCGGCTGGGCGCCGTAGCCGACCACGTCGCCGAGGCACCAGATCTCCTCCGGCGCGGCGGCGTCGATCGACTCGAGCACCGCCAGCAGGGCCGGCAGATTGGAATGGACATCTGAGATCACCCCTACGCGCAAGCAATCCACACTACCCGGACCGTTCGGTGGCGAACGTGACCCGGCTCCGAGGCGCCGGTCCTGCGCCGGAGCAGCCACGTACGATTGCCCACATGCCCCCGACCGATTCGATCGCCGAGCTGAAGGGAGCCGTCGAGGCCGCCGCCCGGGCGTTGCGCGACGGTGAGCCGACCCAGCCCGCCCCGACCCTCGACCGTCCCCCCAAGCCCGACCTCGGCGACTACAGCTCCAACGCGGCGATGCTGCTCGCGGGAGCGCTCGGCGACAACCCGCGCGCGGTCGCCGAGCGCCTCCGCGGCGAGCTCGAAGGCAGCCTCGGTGGCGCGGCCGGGAGCCTCGACCGGGTCGAGGTCGCCGGCCCCGGCTTCGTCAACCTCTTCCTCTCCGACGCCTGGTACCGGCGCGCTCTGGCGGGCCTCGTCGCCGCCGGCGACGACCTCGGCCCCGCCCCGAGCGATTCGCCGGAAAAGATCCTGGTCGAGTTCGTCTCCGCCAACCCGACCGGCCCGCTGCACGTCGGCGGCGGCCGCGGCGCCGCCTACGGCGACGCGGTGGCGCGCCTGCTGGCGGCGATCGGCCACCAGGTGGAGCGCGAGTACTACATCAACGACGCGGGCTCCCAGATCACCAACTTCGCCGCCTCGATCGTCGCCCGGATGCGGGGCGAGGAGCTGCCGGAGGCCGGCTACCAGGGTGAGTACGTGGTCGAGTTGGGCAAGACGATCGCCGCCGAGGGGATCGACCCCGACGACCTGCAGGCGGTCGGCGCCCGCGGCATCGAGCTGATGATCGACGCGGTCCGCGCCACCCTCTCCCGCTTCGGGGTCGAGATGGACACCTGGTTCTCGGAGCGCAGCCTGGTCGACCGCGGCGACGTCGAGAGCGCCCTCGCCAAGCTCGACGCGGGCGGTCATACCTACCAGCACGAGGGGGCGCTGTGGCTGCGCACGACCACCTTCGGCGACGACAAGGACCGGGTGCTGATCCGCTCGGACGGCGAGCCGACCTACCTGATGCCCGACATCGCCTACCACTGGGACAAGCTGGAGCGCGGCTTCGGCCGGCTGATCGACGTGCTCGGCGCCGACCACCACGGCTACATCGGCCGGCTGCGTGCCTCGATCGAGGCGCTCGGCGCCGACCCGGACAGCTTCGAGGCGCTGATCATGTCGCTGGTCCACATCGTCGAGGACGGGCAGCGGGCGCAGATGTCGAAGCGCAGCGGCGATTTCGTCTCGCTCGACGATCTGATCGACGACATCGGCGTCGACGCGGTGCGCTGGTTCATGCTCTGGCGCAGCCACGAGACCACCGTCGACATCGACCTCGCCCTGGCCCGCAAGCAGGCCTCCGAGAACCCGGTCTACTACGTGCAGTACGCGCACGCGCGGATCGCCTCGATCCTGCGCAAGGCGGCGGACGAGGGGAGCGCGGTGCCGCAGTCGCTCGACGCCGGACAGCGCACCGAGCCACTCGCCTCGAGCGAGAAGGCGCTGATCAAGCGGCTGCTCGAGTTCCCGCACGAGGTGCGCGAGTCGGCCAACCGGCGGGCGCCGCACCGGGTCTGCGCCTACTCGACCACGGTCGCCGCCGACTTTCACGCCTTCTACCGCGACTGCCAGGTGGTCGGCGCCGAGGGGGAGGGGGTCGAAGCCTCACGGCTGGCGCTCTGCCTGGCGGCGAAGCGGACGATCGCCGGGGCCCTCGACCTGCTCGGGATCTCGGCGCCCGAGCGGATGTGAGCCAGGCGGCGTGAGCTCGCCCGTATGAGCAGGCTGGCGATCCTGGCGGAGATCGGTGCGCCCTCCTCGTCCAACGGACGCACCTGGGGGCTGCGCCGGCACGACCTCGAAGCGCTGCGCGGGGTGCGCGAGCGGCTCGACGGGAGTCGCGTCGTGCTGGTCACCGGGGCCGAGGGGGCGGCGCCGACTGCGGCGGTGGGGCTCGCCGGGGTGGCCGCCGCGGAGGGGCTGGCGACCGTGGTGGTCGAGTGCGACATCGAGCGGCCGCGGTTGGCGGAGGACCTGGGACTGGCGGCGGAACCCGGCCTGCACGAGTACCTGCGCTGGGAGGCGACGCCCGCGGCGATCGTGCAGCCGCTGGCGCTGGCCGGGTCGGCGGCCTCGACCGAGGCCGGCACGCTCGCCTGCGTCGTCGCCGGGCGGCCGACCGCCAAGGCGCACACCTTGCTCGGGCTCGGCAGCTTTCGGCACATGACCGCGAAGCTGCGCAACGCCTACGAGCTGGTGATCCTGCTCGGGCCGCCGCTGGAGGGAGCGGGCGGGGCGCTCGACGCCGCCGCCGCCGAGGCCGACTGCTCGATCGCCGCGCTGGCCGAGCGCCCCGCCCGCCGCGCCGCCAAAGCCGGCCACCAGGCGCTGGCCTGGCTGCGGACCCCCCCGTTGGGCGCGATCGTCGTCGCCCCGGGCGCGGGCGATCAGAGGTCGTAGCGGGCCAGGTCGTCGTCGAGGCGGCGGCGATCCTCGTCGCTCGGGCCGTCGACCTCGGGATCGCGGTCCTGGCGCGAGCCGGCCGCGCGGCGCCATCTCCAGATCGCCAAGGCCAACAGGACGACGGCGACGGCGAAGGCGATGATCGGCACCACGTAGGCGGAGAGGCTGAAGCCGCTGCCCTTCGGTTCGGCCAGCACCGCGTCGCCGTACTGCTCGACCAGCGCTTCCTTGATTTCGTCCTTGCTCTGGCCCTGCTTGACGAGCTTTTCGATGAAGGCCTTCTCGCGCGTCGCCTGCGGCGATTCGGCCAGCTCGAGCAGGGTGCCGCAGACCGGGCACATCACTTCCGCCTCGATTTCGTTCAGCTCGCTGCGCAGTGCGCTCGCCGCGGGGGCGGCGGTGGGGAGGAGCAGCGCCCCCAGTGCCGCGAGGACGGTGAGGGTCAGCGACAGTCGGCGTCGGGTCATGACTTCTTCGCCGGCGGCAGCAGCGGCGCGACGTGTTCTTCCAGCATCTTCGCGTCGACCGGGCCGGCGACCGCCCAGGCGAGCCTGCCGTTCGGTTCGAGCAGGTAGTTCTCGGGCACCCCCGTCGTCCCGAATTCATGGCCGTTGTCGCCGTTGCCGTCGTGCAGCAGCGGATAGGTGAGGCTGAATTCCTTGGCGAAGGCGGAGCCGTCGTCGCTGATGTCCTGGGTGTCGATGCCGACCACGGTGAAGTTCTGGCCGCCGTGTTCGGACTGGAACTCGGTCAGCGCCGGCGCCTCGTCGCGGCAGGGCACGCACCAGGAGGCCCAGAAGTTCACCAGCACCCACCTGCCGCGGTATTCCTTCAGCGAACCCTGGCCCGGTTCGCCGAGTTTCGGCAGCTCCGGCGAGGGTGCCTTTTCGCCCACCGCGAGGCGGGAGTTGCCCTGGCTGACGAGGCCGTAGACGAGGAAGCCGACCACCGCCACGGCGAGCAGGACGGCGATTACAGAGCGGGCACGCACGACTCCAGAGACTACGTAACGCGCCTAACGGCCGGTTCAACGCCGATCAGGCGCCGAGCAGCGGGAACGGCTCGGCGATCGCCCCGAAGGCCTCGTCGATCAGGCCGATCAGATCGTCGGCGCCATCGCTCTCGGCCCAGCGCAGCGAGGCCGCGTCGAGGGCACCGAGGGCCGCCCCGACCAGCGCCTCGACCTTGATGTCGGTCTCCGCGAGGCCCAGCCGCGCCGCCAGCGCCGCCCCGATCAGCGCTTTCCACTCCGCCAGGCGCTCCAGCTGGTGGGCGCGCAGGTTGGGCGTGCCGCGGATCAGCCGCAGCCGCCCGAGCGCCTCCTCGGGGCTGCGCTGGTAGGTCTCCAGCACCGTGTCGAGGGCGTTCCGCAGCGCGGTCCAGGCGTCCTCGCCCGCGGGGAGCGCGGCGAGCGCCGCGGCGACGTCGGCGCCCATCTTCTCCTGGGCGACGAACACCGCGTCTTCCTTCGAGTCGAAGTAGCGGAAGAAGCTCGCCCGGGAGATGCCCGCGGCCTTCGCCGCCTCGGTCGCGGTCACCTGGTCGAAGCCGCGCTCGGCGAACACGCGGAAGACGACCTCGGCGATTTCCGCCCGCGTGCTCTCCCGCGCTTTGCCGCGCAGACCCAGCCCCTGCCCCGAGGTCGTCACGATGCCTACATCCTAGGGTCCAGCAGCGGCCTCCCGCCGGTTTTTCGCGATAGGGTTCCCGGCCGATGAAAGATTTGAGCCTCGAAGAGAAGATCGGCATCGGCTTCTGGGTCGGCGTCGTCCTCTTCATGCTGTCGCAGATCCTGCTGGTCGTCTTCGCGATCGCCTTCTTCCTCGGCCACTTCGTCTGGCCGCAGTGAAGCTGGCCGGCGCCTCCGCGGCGCCGACTTCCCCCGCCCCCAACTAGAATCGCCGCTCATGCGGCGGTAGCTCAGTTGGTAGAGCGCAAGCTTCCCAAGCTTGAGGTCGCGGGTTCGACCCCCGTCCGCCGCTTCGAATTGCAGAGCCAAAGACGGCTCAATAACGCCTCAGAGGTAGTGGCAGGTAGGGACAGAGGTAGGAACAGGCGACGGCTTGGCCCGTAGGTTCGATCGCCTAAGAAGTACCTGCAAAGCGCCAGAATCTCGGCGGCTTGAGCTCTATCAGTCGGTTTCGCCTCTCTGTCCCCGACCGAAGCCTTTGCGATGATCTCTCTCATGGAGCAGCCCGTGCACATCACGCTCACTGGGGATATCGAGGGGGCCTACGTGGTCACCGAGAGACGACCCGGAGGCGAGCTGGTGATCGCGCCCGACACCTCCTGGAAGGCGATGCTCGAAAGAACCGGCGCTCGAGATGCCACCGCCGAGGAGCTCGCGGCCTTCGAGGCCGAGCATGGGCCGTTCCTGCCCCCCGACGGCGAGGGGTAGGCGGTGGCCGCCAAGAAGGGGCACGCCCGGGTCGTCTTCGACGAGGTCGCCTACGCGGAGGACACCGTGCGGAGTGGTCGCGCCGGGGCGGATGTCCTGCGCTCGGCGAGGACCCGACTCGAGCGTGATGGCATCGCAGTCTCAACGCTCCGCCGCTGCGAGGCTGAGGGGACGGACGGCACGAGGCTTCCTGCCTGCTTCAAGGTCTACCTGCCAGAGCCCGACGGCAAGTTCGGGATCGTGCTCGCCCTGACCGGCGACGAACTGGGTCTGGGGCTGCACTATCTCGCCTTCGGTATGCGACATCACCCAAAGCACTCCCACGCACCGACCGTCTATGAGACCGCCCATCGCAGGCTGAATGGCTGATCCTCCAGGCGAAGATGCGGACAACTACGACCTCGAACTCCAAGATTCGCAGGTTCGAGTCTTGCCTCCTATGGCCTTATTGGTAACCGCCTGGGCGCGTGTGAGTACCGCCAAACGATTGCCGTTCGCATGCAGGGTTACATGGTTCCCAGCCTGCCTCAAGTCGATAGCCTCAGAAAAACCGAACCGTGGCCGAATTCTCGTGCTCGCCGGCTGCATCCTCCCAGCTCACCACGCAGCGCACCTGCGCCGCCACACCCATGTGCAGGGCCAAGCCATAGCGGGCATCCGACCTCGGCGCCAACGTCTCCAACGCCTCGTCGTCGCTCAACTCTAGGGGGAGTTCGTTCTCACGTCCCTCACCGTCGAGCTCGAACCGATGGGCGACGTTGTGTGCGGCTTCGTTTCCCGTATTGGCCAGAACCAGCTTCCACTTCCCGTTGCCACCGCTGCTCTCGACCCGCGGCCAAACTTCGGTTCCGCCCCCCTCGGCGGGGCGCTCGGCCGCAGCTTCGGCCCTGGTGCCACTGTAGGTGATCGCCCTGTTGACGATCGCCTCGACGTGCCGGGCCAGGTCGTGGTCGTCGCCGTAATCGAGCGTCAGCGAGTTCTGTCGCACGCGCTCGAAGAATGCTGCCAGTTTCTGTAATTGCTCGGGATCGATTTTGTCCTGAGGGTAGTCCCGCGTGCAGTGCAGAATCCCCACGTAGGCCCCTTGCTCCTGGGCCTCTTCGATCTCCTCTACCGTCCCAGACTCCGCAACTCCGGTTTCCGAACCGAGACGATGCCAGAAGAGCGCCACAACGATGTCGGCCGATGCCACCAGCTGGGTGTTCAGTGAGGCCTGCGGACGTTCGCCGTGCTCAGCGACCGAATTCGCGCCCCAATGGATCGGCACGACGACTGACCCGAACTCTCGTCCGTAGCCAGCGTTCCAGTGCGCAATGGTCTCGTTGACCGTGCGGATGTCGGATTCGGAGACGTCGCCGGGGGCGGAGATCAGAAGGCGGTAGGCGGTAGCGCTGTATGGCATCGGCCAAAAATATCGCCCCGTACCAAACTCTTTTTCGCGGACGCGGAGTGGCCAGCACCGCCGTCAATCGAGAAGCGCCCGGAGCGCCACAAAACCCTGCTCTCCGAAGGCGTGTACCAGCGCACGCGTGCGCTCTCGGGTCTCGTCCTCCGCTAGGCCCGCTTCGAGGATCGCCTGTAGGTGCTCGGCGCGGATGTACTGCGGTCCGGCGGAGGCGTGCGCCGCCAGTGCCTCCAGCACCGACATCGCGGGTGCGGCGAGGGCGGGATCCTCGCCGACCAGGCGGGCCAGTAGCGAGAGCGCGCCGCGGACATCCTGCAGTCGTCCGTCAGTCCGCTCCAGCGTCCGTGCCAGCCGCTCGACGTCCTCGGGTCGCTTGAGGCGCCCCGAGGTGAAGAACCATCCGAACTCCTCGGCCTCCTTGGTCCCGAGATCCTCGGCGCCGAGCCGCTCCGACCAGAGTTCGCGGTGGTGCTCCAGGGCGGCTTCATCGGGTCGGTAGGAGCCCGGTTCGCCGCCCCGGAGCGCCCGACCGAGCGTGCCGACGAGCTGTGCCTTGTCCTCGTCGGTGCCGTTGGTAAGGAAGGAGGGGAGGAGATCCGGCGCCCGATCCTCCACGTCGCGCCAGATCACCCCGACGTGTTCGGCAAGGCTGCTGCGGATCCGCTCGTCTTCGGGTCCGCCCCCGGGGAGCTGCCCGACCGCCTTCGCGTAGCTTTCCGATAACGTCGCCACCATCTCGCCCGACCTGATCGAACCGTAGCCGAGATAACCCTCCCAACCGGCTCGCGCGGGCTCACCTCCGCCCGGATCGGCGACCTTCGGGCGGTGCTCGACCACCCATCCGATGTCGACCGCCCCCAGCTGCCCGAGGGTCGCGCCGATCATCGTCCGGACCGCACGCGCCGGATCGTCGGCCAGCCGGTCAAGGAGCTCCCGTGCCTCCGGCGCTTCGCCGAGCCCGACCACGCCGGCGCGGTGTAGCCAACCCAGGTATTCAGCCACGAGCTCCGCTGCCCGCCCGCGGACCGAGCCGATTGCGAGACCCATCGGTTCCTCGCTCTCGGAGTCGCGTTCGGGGCTCGGGTCCGGATTGGCCGCGGCCGTCTCGATCACCGCGAAGATCCGCTCGCGCATGTCGATCGGCGGGTCGCTGCGTAGGAGCGCCTCGAGCGTCTCGGTCGCACCCAGTTGCGCGCCGGCGCGTTCCGGGTCCGCCGGCACGTCCCCGGGGGGATCGGAGAAGGGGAAGGCCAGCGCCCCGAGCAGCTTGTCATCGGCGGAGGACCAGCCGTCCTTCAGCGCTTTGGCGAACCCTTGCAGGATCGCCCGGACGTAGATAGTGGGCACCTCCTCCGGGCGATCGGCAAGCGCCAGGAAGTGTTCGGGCTCGGCGGCCACGGCCTCACCCAGTTCTCTCGCGAGGCCCTCGCGCGACGGGGCGGAGAAGTGGCGTTCCGGGCGGAAATCGCGGAGGTGGGCGACCAGGGTGTCCGGATCCATCGCCTTGAGCTCCGCCGGCGTGCTCGGCGATTCGGCGGCGAAGAAGCCCGACGGTGGCAGGGGGATCTCCGGACCGCGCGCGGTCCGGAGCGCATTGAGCCACAGCTGATGCTCTGCGTCGAGCATGCCGTCCAGCGGCTCCAGCAACGCGAGGCGCCAGTCGTCGCCGTAGCTGCGCGCCTTCTCGGCTTCGGCGACCGGGTCGATCGCGATCCGCCCCGGGGCAGGCCCGACATCGATCATCCTGAGCAGCCTCGTTTTCTCCTTCTCGTCCAGGCCCAGCCATGCCGCCGCCAGCAGTTCCCTCACCTCGGCGCGGTTGTGAAACTCGAAGAGCACCTCGGCGTCGCCGAGCACCTCGGGCGCCTCACTGGCCGCCAGGTCGGAGTGCGCCGCCAGGTACATCCGCGCGCGCGTGAAGATCTCCGAGTCCTCGGCCGCCAGTTCGGCGAGCGCCGTCTCGGCGGTCTTCCCTCCTTCGCGCGCGAGGTGGAGGCCCGCGTCGCGGAGCAACTGCAGCAGCAGGTGGCGCGGCTCGAATTCGGGAGGCTCGTCGGGGCCGTCGATCGCGTCGCGCCAGGCGGTCGAATCGCCATGGGACAGAAGCTCCTGCGCCACACGCAGGCGGCGCAGGAGCTTCTTGAAGGTCGCGGGCGCGTCGGCCTTGAGCAGGGCTGGCAGGGCGCTTTCCGCCGCCTCGGCTACCTGGTAGGCGTCGTTGACGAGGGCCCCGACTTTCCGCGGCGGCAGGAAGTCGGCCACGCTCTCTTCGGTCCGGACGTCGAAGGAGAGCAGGGCGAGGAGGATCTTCAGCGCGCCCGCGACGGCGCCACCCTCGGCCAGGTGGGCGATCAGTTCCCCTGCGGTGATCGACAGGGTGAGGAGCCGGGCGCTGGTCCGCAGGTCGCGGGCGACCCGCCGGGCCAGCACGCCCGAGACCAGCGGTGCCGGCAGGAGCAGGGCGGTCTCGGCAAGGACGGCCGCCACCGCGGCGTTCTCGCTCGCCGGGACCGTGCGCGCGGCCGCCGCCACGCTCTCCGGGGCGCTGGCCGCGAAGCGTAGGAGCGCCTGCCCCTCCGGCCATCCTGGAAAGCTGATCAGGTCGCCGTCTCGCCGCACGGGCGTGGGCTCTTTACTGAAAACTCCGAGCCCGCCTAGGAGATCGACCCAGCGCGGATCCTCGAGCTCCGCGTAGAAGCGCGCGGCGGTGCCCGGCCGCAGCCGTGCCAGAGCGCCCCGGGCGAGCTCTGCGTCCGGCTCCTCGGCGTGGGCGATCTCCATCAGCTCGTCGAAGGAGTCGAAGAACGGCTCCCCGGCGACCCGTACGGCCAGGAGGTCGGTGAGCTCCACGAAGCCCCTGACCAGCTCCTCCGGATCGCGGGGGGAGGCGTTCGGGCCGGCGACATGGGCGAACCCGACCATCACGCCCTGCACCCGCCGCCACTGCGCGACCCAGGCCGCCGTATCGGCGCCCGTCTCGCCCGCCCCTTCTCCGAGCAGCGTCTCCGCCCGCGCGGCGATCGACTCCCGCCCGCGCTCGAAGTCTTCGACGACCCATTTCGCCGTTGCTCTCGGCTCTGCCTCGTCGTCGGACTCGAGGGCCTCGCGCAGGCGCTTGACGTAGACCTCCGGGCCGGTGCGCCCGCGCTTTCGGTCGGGGTCCACGATCGGGACCGGCTCGTGGTCGGCAAGCCGGTTCATTAGCTCCCGTCCTGCGTGGCCGACCATGTTCTCCCAGCCCTCCGGTTCTCGCACGGCGACCAGACGACGGGCCTGCGCGTAGAGGCCGGCGAGAACCACGGAGCGTTCTTCCAGGTAGCTCTGGACCAGGGCCTCACGGCCCCGACCGCGCTCGCCCGTCTCGCCGTCCTTGTTCACCGGCCCCAGCCTATGCGGGTATCCGAGAGCGCCCTCGACCCGGCGTGGGTTCAACTCGCCGGGAAGTCGTCCAGGGATCACCTTGATAGGTGTTCGCAAAACGGCTTCTCAGGCAAGAGTGAAAGCCGCTCCGATCGATGCGACTCGATCACCAATAAGGCTGAATCGCTCCCCCCGCTATCCATCGCGTTTTAGCGGAAGGCGCTGGTGCGGCCCCGCTGACGCGGTTGACCTTGCCGGTGCTGGGCAAACGTCGCGCGCAGTTCCCGACCGCGACGGCTGAGCGGCGGGCCGGCTAATCAAGGGCAGAACTTGCCCACCGTCGATTCGAGAAACGACGCTTCCGGTAGGAACACGGGTAGGAACAAAATCTGGCCATTTGGGTCCGCCATCGTCCCCTTGTGTCACCTCGGGAAAGCAGGCATTTGCAGGGAAAGCGCATCAGAGTGCGGATGGCGATCGGCCTCGGGATCAATATTCCCAAGCTTGAGGTCGCGGGTTCGACCCCCGTCCCCCGCTTCCCGCCCGCCAAGGGGCCTACGCGGGGCGCAGGACGACCTTGCCCAGGTGACCGCCGGCGGTGAACCGCTCGTAGGCGGCGGTGACCTCGGCGAGCGGGAACTCGGCCTCGACCGGGACCCGGAGGCGGCCGTCGGCGACCAGCGGCAGCACGCTCGTTTCCAGTTCCCGGGCCAGCACCGCTTTCTCCTCCGGCGCCCGGTAGCGGAGGGTCGAGGCGCGTACCGTGCCTCGCTTGGTCATCAACCGCCGCAGGTCGAGGGTCCCCTCGGGGCCCGCCGAGACGCCGATCACGACGATCGTGCCCCAGGCGGCGAGGGACTTGACGTCGTCGACCAGGTTCGGTCCGCCGACGAGCTCGAGGATGACGTCGAACGGGCCCCGGGCGAAGGCCTCGTCGGGGGCCAGGGCGCGATCGGCGCCGAGCGCCTCGACCGCGGTCCGGTTCTTCTCGTTGCGCACCGAGGCGGTGACGTCGGCGCCGAGGACGTGGCCGAGCTGGACCGCGGCGGTGCCGACGCCACCACCGGCGCCGTTGACCAGAAGCCGTTGGCCGCTGCGCAGCTTCGCCTGGCCGACCAGGGCGTCGTAGGCGGTTGCGAAGACCTCCGGGAAACCGCCTGCCTGAGTCCAGTCGAGGAGGTCCGGGACCGGCATCAACTGGCGCTCGTCGACCACCGCCAACTCGGCCTGCGCGGCGCCGGCGACGATCGCCATCACCCGGGCGCCCGGCTCGAACCGGGGCACCGGGGCACGCGACTCGATCACTTCGCCGGCCAGCTCCATGCCGGGGATGTCATCGGCGACGCCGGCCTCGGCCGGGGGCGGATAGAAGCCCGCCACCTGGACCGGGTCGGCACCGTTGACGCCCGCGCCGTGGACTCGGATCAGTGCCTGGCCCAGGCCCGGCACGGGGTCCTCTCGGGTCCCCGGCCCGACCGCCTTGTCTTTGATCTCCGCGACCTGCATGCCGTCATTCTCGCGAACGGCGGCCCGCGGCGTACTCAGGGGTCGCGGCCGTCTTGTCGCGCCGGAGGGAGTGGCCCGCGCCCGCCGGCGCAAACCACCTTTTTTCGTCATTCAGAGGTGATCCGTATAGGTACAGTCACGGTATGAACCTCGGGTGCGGCGGGGAGTCGGAGGCCTCGAAGTCGAAGAACCCGCTCGATCTCGGGCTGACGCTCTCGCCGGCCTTTCCGATCGTCGCGACGCTCGTCTACGCGGCCGGGGGGAGCTTCGAAGAAGGGTCGGACTTCTGGTCGGTGCTCGCCGCCGGAATCATCATCAGCGGCGCGGCGCTGATCGTCGGCACCTTGCTGGGCTTCCTGTTCGCGATTCCGCGGATGCGCGAAAAGGCGGGCGCGGAAGCTGCTGTGGTGCCCAATACGAATCTCAACGAGATCTCGGACTGGCTGACGAAAATCCTGGTCGGGCTGGGGCTGGTGCAGCTGGGCAAGGTGACCGGCGGGGTCAAGAGCATGGCCGAAGCCGCCGCACCCGCGCTCGGCGGCACGAACGAGGCGATGACGTTCGCCACCGGTCTGCTCGTCTTCTCCGCCGTCGACGGTTTCCTGTTCGGCTACCTCTGGACCCGCTTCGTCCTCAGCCCGCGGTTCAAGGAATCGATCGAGGAGAACGCCGCCCCCAAAGACATGTTCACCCCGTTGCCGGAACCTCCCCCTGTCCTGCTCCCTCCTTCGGAAGCGAAATACGGATCACCCCCGGATCCCGGAGTAGAATAGCCACATGGCCTGGGCTGAGATGGAGAACTACCGGCAGCTCCAACAGGAGTACGAGCAGGCGCGCGAGCAGTTCGTCGCGGAAGAGTCCGCCTATCGCAAGGCCGTCGAGGAGCACGGCGACACCGCCGAGCTGCGGAAGCGCTACGAGGAACTGTCCTCCAAGCGAAATGCCTTGGAGTCCCAACTCGACACGCTGAAGCAGATCCGCAATGCCGCCGCGCAAAACCGCGACGCGGTCGCGCAGACGCTCGTCATCTAGCTCCACCTCGCGTCGCGCAGCGACCAAGCCGAGGCGGAATGGAATGATTCGCCGATCGCCCCCGAGGCCCGTCCCGACATCGAGAACACCGCCGACTGCGAGCGGCTGGTCCGCGCCTTCTACGGCAAGGCGATGGCCGACGAGAAGATCGGCTGGCTCTTCACCGACGTCGCCGAACTCGACCTCGAGGAGCACATCCCGAAGATCGCCTCGTTCTGGGCGACCAACCTGCTGGGCGTGAAGTCCTACAAAGGCGGCGCCTTCGGCGTCCACGGGCGGCTGCACCAGAAGGCGCCCGGCGGCCTGCGCCAGGAGCATTTCGAGCGCTGGCTCGTGCTCTGGTGCCAGACCGTGGACGAGCTCTTCGACGGGCCGCTTGCCGCCGCCGCCAAGGTCCATGCGCTGCGCGTCGCCAATGCCTTCTACGGCCGTATCCAGATGTCCCCGACAGTGACCGAGGCGGGCGAGCCCTCCGGCTGATCGCCCGGGGCGGCTCAGGTCGCCGGTTGCGGGGCCGCCGGCTGCGCTTTGCTCGCCGGCCTCGCCGGGATCCCGCCGCTGAACAGGAGTGCGACCAGGGCGAAGATCGCCAGCACGGCGAGGGCGGTGCGCAGCCCGACCAGGCGCGAGGTTTCGTTTTCGTCGACGATCGCCGCGGTCGCCCGCGGTGGCACGTGCGCATCGTCCAACGCCGTTTCGAGTTCGGCGTCGGAGAGGAAGGGGACGCCGCCGGCGAGCTTCTCGCCGGCCTCCGCCTGGATGCGGGCGGGCACCGCCGGGTTCTGTTCGACCCCGCTGACGAACGAGGAGGACAGCGCCGCGATCACGATCGCCCCGGTGAGGGCGGTGCCGACCGAGATTCCGAGGTTGGTGACCGTGTTCTGCAGGCCGCCGACCTCGCCGCTCTGCTCGTCGGGCACCGCGGAGACGGTGATCGCGCCGAGCTGCGAGGCCAGCGCGCCCATCCCCAGACCGGCCAGCAGCATCGGCCAGGTGGTGACCCCGGCGCCCGCCCCGTTGTCGAGGCCGGCGATCAGGACGACGAGGCCGGCGAACATGGCGAGGAAGCCGAGCCGCACGATGCGGCGTGGCGAGGCGTGGGGGAAGGCTTTCGGGATCCCCGCGGCAGCGAGGATCAAGGTCGCCGACAGGGGCAGCAGGCGGACCCCGGTGTCGATCGCCGAGAGGCCGAGCGAGATCGAGAGGAAGAGCGGCATCGCGAAGAAGAGGCCGCCCTGGAGGAAGTACTGGAAGAAGAACGAGGTGAGGCCGCCGCGCAGCACCTTCGTCCGCAGGATCGAAGGGTCGACCAGTGGCTCGCCGCCGCGCGCCACCAGCCGTGCCTCCCAGAGGGCGAACAGCCAGATCACCAGCCCGCCGGCCAAGATCAGCCAGATCGTGGGGGAGAGGCCGAGCCACTCGGGCCCTTCCGGCTTCGCCCGGACGAAGCCCCAGGTGCCGGAGCGGAGGATGCCGAAGACGATCAGGCCGAGGCCCGCCGCCGAGAGCCCGGTCCCGACCAGATCGAGGCAGACCTTCTTCTCCGCCACGCCGCCCTCGATCCGGCGGGCGAAGAGGAGGATCGCGATGACCACGAGCACCTCGCCGGCGAAGACGTAGCGCCAGGAGAGGTAGGTGGTGAAGAGGCCGCCGACGATCGGCCCGACGGCGACCGCGACCGCCGCCGCGGCGGCGACCAGCCCGTAGGCGCGCGGTCGTTCGTCGGTGCCGAAGTTGGTGGCGACGAGAGCGACGATCGAGGGCAGGATGAGGGCGGCGCCGAGGCCCTCCAGGCATGACCACCCGAACAGCAGGATCCCCAGGTTGGGGGAGAGCGCGGTGGTCAGCGACCCGGCGCCGTAGACGACGCAGCCGATCGCGAAGGCGCGGCTGCGGCCGACGATCTGGCCGATCTTGCCGCCGGTGATCATGAACGCCGCCATCACCAGCGTGTAGAGGGTGATCGCGGTCTGGATCCCGGTGACCGTGGTGTCGAGATCCTTGGCGACCGTCGCCATCGAGACGTTCATCACCGAGCTGTCGAGCATCATCAGAAACTGCCCCGCGCAGAGCGTCGCGAGGATCAGCCCGGCGGCGGTGCTGGCCTTGCGCTCCATCGGCCGACCCTTGCAGAATCGCCGGTCGTCGTCTAATCGATTGGCCTCGGCGGGCCTGCGGTGGGAGGGTGTGCAGGTGAGCGCGACCGAGACCGGTGAGAGAAGCCCGCGGCCGGGAAGACAGGCGAGGAAGACGGCGCCGCGATCGGGGCAGGCGGTGTGGGAGCCCGGCTCGGATCGGGCCGACCCGCTGCAGGTGCTCGCCGAGCAGGACAAGGCGAGGGTTCCCGAGCTGGTGCCGGTCCGCTACGGGCGGATGCTGGTCTCACCTTTCACCTTCTACCGAGGCGCCGCCGCGATCATGGCCGCCGACCTCGCCATCGCGCCGAACTCGGGCCTCACGGTGCAGCTCTGCGGCGACGCCCACCTCTCCAACTTCGGTGTCTTCCAGGCACCTGACCGGCGCCTCGTCTTCGATATCAACGACTTCGACGAGACCCTGCCGGGGCCGTTCGAGTGGGACGTCAAGCGGCTCGCCGCGAGCGTCGCGATCGGTGCCCGCGACCGCGACTTCACCGCCGCCGAGGGCGAGGCCGCCGTGCTCGCCGCCGCGTCGGCCTACCGGGAGGCGATGGCCCAGTTCGCGGCGATGGGCGAGCTCGACGTCTGGTACGCGCGACTCGATGTCGCCGAGACCCTCGCCCGCCTGCGCGACGCGGTGACCAAGGCCGAGCGCAAGCGGGTCGAGAAGAACATGGCCAAGGCCCGCAACAAGGACAGCCTGCGGGCGCTCGTGAAACTGACCGAGCGACGTGACGGGGTGCTCCGCATCGCCAGTCGGCCGCCGCTGTTGGTGCCGATCGAGGAGCTGGCCGCGCGCGAAGGGGCCGACCCCGAGGCGATCGAGGAGATGATGCGCCGGCTGCTCGAGGAATACCGCGAGACGCTGGAAGCGCCGGCCCGGTTGCTGACCGGGCGCTACCGCTTCGTCGATGCGGCCCACAAGGTGGTCGGGGTCGGCAGCGTCGGCACCCGCGCCTGGATCGCGCTGTTGCTCGGTCGCGATGAAAACGACCCGCTCTTTCTCCAGGTCAAGGAAGCCGGCCCGTCGGTGCTGGAGCCGTTCGCAGGCGCCAGCCGCGCCGCGCATCACGGCGAACGGGTGGTGATCGGCCAGAGGTTGACCCAGGCGGCAGGCGACGGCCTCCTCGGCTGGCTCACCGCCGAAGGCCTCGACGGACGCCGGCGCGACTTCTACGTCCGCCAGCTCTGGGACGGCAAGGGCTCCGCCGACATCGACTCGATGAACCCGGCGACGATGGCGACCTACGCCGGGCTCTGCGGCTGGACCCTCGCCCGCGCCCACGCGCGCACCGGCGACCGCGGCGCGATCGCCGCCTATCTCGGCAAGAGCGATCGCTTCGACCGGGCGATCGCCGCGTTCTCGGCCGCCTACGCCGACCAGAACGAGGCCGACTACGCGGCGCTGATCGAGGCCGAGCGGCGCGGCGATCTGCAGGTCGAACGTGGGCTCTGATCCCCGGGCCGCGGGCGGCCACCGCAAGCTGAGCCTCGCGCTGGTGATCGTCGCGGGCGTCCTGGCGGTCTTCGCGATCTTCTCGATCTGGGCCAACCGCCAGGCCCTGAACACCGACAACTGGGTCCACACCAGCGACCGCCTCCTGCGCGACGAAGAGGTCGAGCAGCGCCTCTCCGCCTACATCGCCGCCCAGCTCCTCGCCAACGTCGACGTCAAGGCCGAACTGGAAAAGCAGCTGCCCAAGCAGCTCGGTGCGCTGGCCGGGCCGGCCGCCGTCGGCCTCGAAGAGGTGGCGCCGACGGTCGCCGAACGGGCGCTCTCGAACCCTGCCGCGCAGGGCGTCTGGTCGGACGCCAACCGCGCCGCCCACGAAACGCTGCTGAAACTGTTGGACGGCGGCAGCGACGCGATCTCGACCGAAGGCGGCGAGGTCACGCTCGACCTCAACGCGTTGCTGAAGAAGGTGGCGGCCCAGCTCGGGGTCGGCGAGGGGTTGGCCGAAAAAGTGCCGCCGGAAGCCGGCCGGCTGACGATCCTGCGGTCCGACCAGCTCTCCACCGCGCAGAACGGCGCCCAGCTGATCCGGACGCTGCCGGTGGTGCTGACGGCCCTGGTCCTGCTGCTCCTCGTCGCGGCGATCTGGCTGGCCGGGCCGCGCCGGCGCGAGGCGTTGCGTGCCGCCGGCCTCGCCTTCGCGATCGCCGGGGCGTTGGTGCTGACCCTGCGGACCGCCGCCGGGCACGCGCTGGTCGATTCGCTGGTCGCGAACGAAGCCAACGAGCCCGCGGTCGAAGCGGTCTGGTCGATCGCCACCTCGCTGCTGGTCACCGTCGCCACCTCGGCACTCGCCTTCGGCATCCTCGTCTTCCTCGCCGCCTGGCTGGCCGGCCCGACCCGACTCGCGACCGGCCTGCGCCGGACTGCCGCCCCCTATCTCAGGGACCAGCCGCTCGCCGTCGGCCTGGCGGCATTCCTGCTCTGGGTCGCCCTGATCGCCTGGGTCCCGATCGCCGCCTTCGACAAGCCGCTCGGCATCCTCCTGTTCGCGATCCTCTTCGCCGTCGGCGCCGAGCTGCTGCGACGGCGGACGCTGCAAGAGTTCGCGCCGCCCTCAGGACCGAAGAGCTAACACGGGCCGTCGCCCCCGCCCTGGTTCGTGGGCCGCGGCAGGGGTACATCAGTTGCGAACCGGCCGAGCGCAGCATCCCGCGACCTCGGCTCTTTTCCCGAACCCACGCTTCCACACGCCCCCCGAGGGTCGAGGGTGGTAGCTCGAGAGAGGCAACAAGATGATCATGCGACTCGACCGCCTGCAGGCGGAAATCCCACCACCGAGCGACCCCGACCCGAACGGCGCCTCGATCGTCCAGGAGCTGCTCGGCGGGAAGTTCGGCGAGATGTCGACCTTCATGAACTACACGTACCAGTCGTTCAACTTCCGCAACCGCCAGGGCGCCCGCCCCTTCTACGACCTGGTCGCCTCGATCGCCGCCGAGGAGTTCGGCCACATCGAGCTCGTCTCGACCGCGATCAACACGATGCTGACCGGGGCCCTCGACGGCGAACCGGGCGCACGGGGCGCGCTCAGGGGCCTGGCGGACTGCCGCAACAGCCAGGAGTTCCTCGCCGGCGCCGCCTCGGCGACCGTCCAGGACTCGATGGGCAAGCCCTGGAACGGCGACTACGTCAACGCCACCGGCGACCTGATCGGCGACCTGACCCACAATTTCTTCCTCGAGACCGGGGCGCGCAACAACAAGCTGAAGGTCTACGAGGCGGTCGACCACCCGGCGGCGCGGGCGCTGACCGGCTACCTGCTGGTCCGTGGCGGCGTCCACCAGGTCGCCTACGCACGGGCGCTGGAGAACCTGACCGGGGCAAAGATGGAAAAACTGTTCCCGACCCCGCGCATCCCGACCGCCAAAATTCCCGAGTGCCAGCCGCACATCAAACGCGGCGAACACCTGAAGCTCTACCGCTGGTCGCCGGATGACTTCAAAGAGCTGTCGGCGGTCTTCAACGGGCCGCATCCGGAAACGGGCGAGGAGCTCGAAGTCGCCGAGGAGATCCACCCCGAGGGTGCCCCGGCCTACGACCTGCCGCCGCAGGAGGCGCTCTTCGCGCCGGGTCCCGACGCCGGTGAGATCGAGGAGATCGCGCAGAAGCTGCGCCAGGCCGCCGGACTGCCGAAAGAGCCGACCGGGGTCGTCGCGCAGTCCAAAGGCAAAAGCAAAACCAAAGCCAAAAGCCGCGCGAAAGCCAAAAAATGAATCGCCCGGAGCTACTCGGGATCTACCTCAACGACCACCTCGCCGGCTCGACCGGCGGGGTGGAGACGGCGCGGCGCGCCCGCGGCTCCAACGAGCACACCGAGTTCGGCGAGCCGCTCGCCCGAGTCTGTGAGGAAATCGAATCCGACCGCGAGAGCCTCGAAGCGGTCATGGACGAACTTGGAATCGGCCGCTCGCGGATCAAACCCGCGATCGGCTGGCTCGGCGAGAAGCTCGGCCGGCTGAAGCCGAACGGACAGTTGCGCGGCTACTCACCCCTGAGCCGTGTCGTCGAGCTCGAACTGCTGATCATCGGGATCAACGGCAAGCTCCGCCTCTGGAACGTGCTGGACGAGTTGGTCGGCGAGGAGAGCTCCGCCGACTTCAAGGCGCTGATCGCGCGGGCCGAGGCCCAGCGCTCGACGGTCGAGGATCTCCAACTGCGGGCGGCGCATCTCCTATGAGCCGAGCCGCCGAGCGGATCCGGGAGGGGTGCCTGGCGCGATGCGGGTAGTCGTCACCGGGGCGACCGGCAACGTCGGCACCAGCGTCGTCGCGGCACTCGAGCGCGACCCTCAGGTCAGCGAGATCGTCGGCCTGGCGCGGCGCCTGCCGGGTGCCGACGCGGGCAAGGCGCGCTGGGTCGCCGCCGACGTCACCGAGACGCCGCTGACGCCGATCTTCAAAGGTGCCGATGCCGTCGTCCACCTCGCCTGGGCGATCCAGCCGAGTCACGACGAGCCGGCGATGGAGCGGGTCAACGTGCTCGGCAGCGAACGGGTCTTCGGCGCCGCCGCCGAGGCCGGCGTCCCGGCGCTCGTCCACGCCTCCTCGGTCGGCGCCTACTCGCCGGGGCCGAAGGACGAGGGCGTCGACGAGTCCTGGGCGACCGAGGGAATCCCCACCTCCGCCTACTCGCGTCACAAGGTGCGGGTCGAGCGCTCGCTCGACGATTTCGCCGCCGGCAGCCGCATGCGGGTGGTGCGGCTGCGCCCGGGCCTGATCTTCAAGCGCGAGGCGGCGAGCGAGATCCGCCGCTTCTTCCTCGGGCCGCTGCTGCCGAACTTCCTCGTCCGGCCGCGGCTGATCCCGTTCGTGCCCGACGTGCCGGGGCTACGCTTCCAGGCGGTCCATGCCGACGACGTCGGCGATGCCTATCGGCGGGCGGTCGTCGGCGCGGCCTCCGGGGCGTTCAACATCGCCGCCGAGCCGCCGATCGGCCCACCGGAGCTGGCCTCGCTGCTGCGGGCCCGCCGGCTGCCCCTTCCCGGGAAGGCACTCCGCGCGGCCGCTTCGCTGACCTGGCACGCCCACCTGCAGCCTGCCGACGCCGGCTGGATCGACCTGGCGCTGAACGCGCCGTTGATGGACATCTCCCGCGCCAAGCTCGAGCTGGGCTGGGAGCCGCGCCAGAGCTCCCTCGACGCGCTCGGCGAGCTGCTGCTCGGGATCCGCGACGGGGCCGGCGGTGAGACCCCGCCGCTCGATCCGCAGGCGGGCGGCCCGCTCCGCGCCGGCGAGTTCTCCACCGGCATCGGCGAGCGCAACCGCTCCGACTGAGGTTGGGCCGGGGCCTTCGGCTCGTGGGAGGTGCGAGATCCGTGCGCCTTACCTCGCCACGCCATCGGTCAAAGGGTTGTGTGTTTAATTTTGGTTCCCTACCAACCGAAACTAAACACACAGACCTTTGAGCAAAGGTCGGCCCCGGCACCACTCACGCAGACCTGCCTTCTCGACGGCGGCCACAGTCGGCCAGAGGCCGCCGTCGAGAGGGCGGCGCCCTTATTTCTCAGGGGGCGAGGACGACCTTGATCGCCCCGTCTTCCTTCTGCTGGAACATCTCGTAGGCGCGCGGCGCCTCGTCCAGCGGCACCCGGTGGGTGGCGAACTCGTCGACCCCGAGCGGGTCCTCGTCGCCGAGCAGCGGCAGGATGTCGTCGACCCAGCGCTTCACGTTCGCCTGGCCCATCCGCAGCTGGATCTGCTTGTCGAAGATGTTCAGCATCGGCAGCGGGTCGGCGGTGCCGCCGTAGACGCCGGAGAGCGAGACGGTGCCGCCGCGCCGCACCAACTCGAGCGCCAGGTTGAGCGCGCTGAGCCGGTCGACGCCGGCCGTTTCCATCAATTTCTTCGCCACCGCGTCGGGCAGCAGGCCGGCGATGTTCTGGGCGAGCTTGCCGATCGGGGCCCCGTGGGCCTCCATCCCGACCGCGTCGATCACCGCGTCGGGACCGCGCCCGTCGGTCTTCTCGCGGATCTCGCCGACCACGTCCTCGCCTTCGAGGTCGACCACGTCGACGCCGTGGGCACGCGCCCGCTGCAGGCGCTCCGGCACCAGGTCGACGCCGATCACCCGCTCGATCCCGCGTTGCCGGGCGATCCGGGTCGCCATGTCGCCGATCGGCCCGAGGCCGAGGACGACCAGGCTGTCGAGGTCGGAGACATTCGGCGCCCCCGCGTACTCGACTGCCTGCCAGGCCGTCGGCAGCACGTCGGAGAGGAAGAGGAAGCGGTCGTCGGGCGGCCCCTCGGGGACCTTGATCGGCCCGTACTGGGCCTGCGGCACCCGTAGGTACTGGGCCTGGCCGCCGGGCACCTGGCCGTAGAGCTTGGTGTAGCCGAACAGCGAGGCGCCCATTTCCTGGTCGCGGTTCTGGGTCGTCTCGCACTGCGACTGCAGCCCCCGGTCGCACATCCAGCAGTGCCCGCAGGAGATGTTGAAGGGGATCACGACGCGGTCGCCGGGGGCGATGTGGGAGACGTCGGCGCCGACTTCCTCGACGATCCCCATCGGCTCGTGGCCGAGGATGTCGCCCTCGTCGAGGAACGGCCCCATGACCTCGTAGAGGTGCAGGTCCGAGCCGCAGATCGCGGTCGAGGTGATGCGCACGATCGCGTCGGTCGGGTGCTCGATCCGCGGGTCCGGGACCTCGTCGACGCGGACGTCGCGCCTGCCGTGCCAGGTGACTGCCTTCATCGTTCCTCCTCTCGTCGGGGGTGCCAGGTACCCGCCGGAGAGGCGTTCGACGCCGCGCGGGCGCTCACCTCCGGTCCGGCACCGCGACGCCCGAAGGCCATCACCAGCGCCGGGATCAGCAGCGTCCGGGCGATCAGCGTGTCGAGCAGCAGGCCGACGCAGAGCGCGAAGCCGATCTCGCGGAAGCTCTGGATCGGGATCAGCATCACCGCGGCGAAGGAGAGGGCGAGGATCACGCCGGCGACGGTGATCGCCCGTCCGGCGCTGGCGCCTGCCGAGCGGATCGCCTGGTCGAGGGGAGCGTGCTCGGCCGCGCGCCAGATCCGCTTGACCAGGAAGACGTTGTAGTCGGCTCCCAGTGCCAGCAGCAGGATCGCGCTGGCGATCGGGACGATGAACGCGAGCTCGCCGTATCCGAGCAGTTCCTGGAAGACGTACACGGTGATCCCGAGGGCGGCGGCGACGACCAGGGCGCTGACCGCGGTCAGGTAGAGCGGCGCGCTGCGGCTGCGCAGGAGAACCCAGAGCAGCAGCAGGAGCACCGCGATCGCCGCCGGGGCCACCCGCTCCAGGGCGGTCCAGGTGTCTTCGGTCAGTTCGGTGGCGATCGTGGTGTCGCCGGTGACCCCGACGGTCACCTGCCCGAGCCCGCTTTCCTCGGCCAGCGTCGGCAGCTCTTCTTCCAGCCCGGATAGGACGTCGGAGGCGTTGGCGCCGTCCGGGTCGCCGTCGAGGACGACCGCGTAGCGGGCGGCGCTCCCGTCTGCCGCGACCATCAGGCCGGGCTGCCCCGGCAGCGGTTCGGCGACCGGCCCGAGGACGCCGCTGACGCCTTCCTGTTCGGAGAGCTTCGTTTCGAGCGCGGCGAGTCGGCTCGTCCGCGCGCCCACGCCTTCCCCTTCGACCACCACCATCGTCGGCCCGAGCACGCCCGGCCCGAGGCCGGCGGCGGCGAGGTCGTAGCCCTGGTGGACTTCGTCGGTCGGCGGCAGGCCGCGCATCACCGGGTTGCCGAGCGCCAGCCGAGTGAGGCCGCTCGCACCCGCCAGGAGGATCGCCAGGCAGAGGACGATGGTGAAGATCGGGAAGCGCACCGCTCCGGCCAGCAGGCGTCCGCGCGCGCCGGGCGCCGCCGCGGCTTCTTCGCCTTGGTCGGCATCGGCGGCGCCCGCGCCGCGCGGCCAGAGCAGCGCCCGGCCGAAGATCGCCAGCGCCGCCGGGACCAGGGTCAGCGCGGCGAGCGCCGCGATCCCCACCGCGATCGCCATTGCCGGCCCGAAGGAGGCGAGCAGGTGGACGCCCGAGATCAGCAGGGTCAGGGTCGCCCCGGCGATCATCAGGGCCGCGGTGAGGATCACCGGCAGCAGCTCGGCGGTCTCCTCGATCACCGCCTGGAGCGGTTCGACCCCGGCCCGAAGGCGCTGGCGATAGCCGGAGACGAAGAAGACCAGGTAGTCGGTGAGCACCCCGAAGAGGAGCCCGACGATCACCGGCTCGACCTCGCTCGAGAAGGAGAGGTCGGCCTGCGAGCCGACCCAGCCCAGCACCCGGTCGATGCCGAGATAGGCGAGCCCGACCGTCGCGAGCGCCAGCAGCGGCACCCCGAGCGAGCCGAAGTAGAAGGCGAGGATGCCGACCACGAGCACCACCGTCGCCACCTCGACCCAGAGGAGGTGGCTGTCGGCGACGCTGGTTTCCGCCCGCGTGCCCGGCAGCGCGCCGGTCACCTTGGCCTCTTCGGCCTCGGTCGCCCGCCGCAGGCGGGCGGCGAACCGCTCGGCGGCGTCCTGCTGTTCTGATTCGCTCAGCTCGGGGCTGATGTAGAGGTAGACGACAAGCGTCGTCGCCGTCTGTCGCGAGGCGAGCAGGCCCGGCGCGTCGACCAGCGGCACCGCCCGGATCGCCGTCGCCCCTTCCTTGCGGTCGGCGGTGGCGATGAGCCGGCCCGCCGCACCGAGCTCGGTCGCGTCGAAGCCCTGCGGGCGGTGGGCCACCACCATCGTGCGGCTGAGCAGGGGCAGGTCGAAGGTCTTCAGCGCCTTCTCTTCGACTTCGATCGCCTGCGAGGAGTGGGGGAGAAGGCTGCCCGCGTCGGCGTTTTCGGATTCGAACGCCGACGGCAGGTGCATCGTCGCCATCGCCACCGCGGCGATCCACGCGGCGACGATGAAGAAGCGCAACCAGACGATCGCCCGGGCGAGGCGCCGCCAGAGCGGGGGGCTCGGCGGCGCCGCGGACCCACCTGGAGCGGTGGGCCCGCCGTTCACCGGCGGTAGTCCTCAGGTGGTTCGCGGTAGGCGGGATCGACGCCGCGACGGTCGTCGACCAGCACTTCCGAACGGCGCGCGCGCCGGGTGAAGGTGGCCCACTGCCAGGTGGCGATGATCAGGCCGACGACGCCCGCGATGATCAGGATCAGGCCGATCGTCCGCAGGTCCAGTCCCTTCACGTGGAGGTGGGTCGCGAAGCGCAGGATCGCCCCGACGACGATCAGGAAGATGCTTCCGGCGAAGGTCATCTGCGCTAGAGGACGCGGCGGACGAGGGCGATCGCCAAGAGGACGAGGATGATGACGATGATGATCCAGACGATGGTCATAGAAGCTCCTTGTTTGGGGGCAGGCGAGGGGTCGCCCATCCCCCTCGGAAGAGAGGGATGGGCCTCCACCCACCCGGACAGGTATTCCTTACCCTTTGATCCCTGAACGAAAAGCGGCGCCGTTTGTCAGGCGCTAACTCTGCGCCTGGTCCTTCCTGACCTGGGCGGCCGCGACCACACAGCGTGAGAACGGCGTCCCCTTCTCGCCTTTGACGTGCTTCTTCGAGAAGGTCACGCAGGCCTCGCGGGGGGTCGTCCCGGTGCTGGTGGCGATCTTGGCCATGGCGGTGACGCAGCGGCTGAACGGCGTCCCCTTCTCGCCTTTGACGTGCTTCTTCGAGAAGCCACGGCAGTAGACGCCGTATGCCTTCGCCTTTTCGGGCAGCGACGCCTTCGGGCCGGTCACCGGGTGGGTGGGGTGTGCCGGGTGTTCCGGGGCGTATTCGACACCCTGGGCGAGTGCCGCGGTCGGCGTCACGATCAACGCCAACACGCCCACGAGCACCGCGAACCTGGTCTTGAAGCTCATCGCTCCTCCTCTGTTGCCGGGCCCGTGCGCGGGCCGGGTTTGGCGGATTCAGAGCAGGAACGTGGTCGGCGCGCCCGTGTCAGGCGCTATTCAGGGTTTCTTTGCCTCTTCCTTGACCTGCGGTTCGGCGTCGCCAGGTGCTTCTTCCGCCGCTTCTTCGACCTCGGCGGGTTCTTCGGCGGCGACGGCGGCGGGCGCCGCGGCCACCTCCGGCTTCGACGGGCCGCTCGGGTGGACCGGATGCGCGGGATGTTCGGCGCCGGGTGCCTTCGCCGGCCCCGATCCGGACACGGGCTTCGCCTTCGCCTTGTTCGCCGCGGCCGTTTCTTGGCCGTGGGCGGCATTCGCGGGCCGCTGCTTTTCATGCCCACGACCGTGGGGATGTTCGGACCCCGAGTTCCCCGGCGACCCGGCCGTGCTCTCTCCGGGGACTGCCGCCGGAGGTGGTGGATGTTTGCCGGTAGGAGCCGGTGACATGGCGGAGCGGGCGGCCCGAGTCGAGTCGCGGCTCGCCTTCGGTGCCGCCGGGCGGCCTTGCGACAGGCCGGGCGCGGGCGAGCGGTCGGTCGCCGGCGCCGCGGTCGAGGCCCGAGCCGCGGGCGCGCCGTTCTCCCCTGCCCGGTCGAGCCTGCCGCCGCTCGACCTCGGCGAAGCCTGGTCTGGTCCGCGACCGCCCAGGTGGACGAAGCCGCCGACGTCGGCGCCGCCGACGCCGATCGCGGCGGCGACGGCGACCGTGGCCGCGCCCTTCAGCAGGGTTGCGGTACCGACCGATTTCGCCGCCCCGGCCGCCCCGGCCGCCGCGCCGCCCAGCCCGCCGCCGCCGGCGCCGCCCGTCCCTGCCGCGCCCCCGAGGGCGCCGCCGGCCGCCGCCGACCCGCCACCGCCGAGGCTTCGCAACATCGCGGCGGCGGCGACGGCGGGGAGCGGTGAGATCGCGGCGAGCGTGCGGCTGCGCGAGCCGATCTCATCGGCGAACCGTCGGCAGTCCTCGCAATCGCGCAGGTGGGCACGGATGTCGCGGCGGCGCCGCACCCGGCCGTCTCCGTCGGAGAGGGCCTTGGCGACGGCGGTGCATTCCAGTGCGCGCCCGGCGTCCATCTCACGCAGCCCGAGCCGGGCCTCGTAGAGCGTCTGTCGCGCGACCGCCGGCGTCGTGCCCAGCGCCGCGGCGATCTCCTCGAAGTCCAGGCCGCCCGCCTCGCGCATCAGGAGCGCCCCGCGTTGGCGCTCCGGCAGGGCGCCGACGTCCGCGATCAGCTGGCGCAGCCGCTGTCGCGTCTCCACCTGCTCGGCGAGTGCCGCGCCGACCGCGGGCGGACTCTCGTCCAGCGAGACGTTCGGGCGCCGCCGGCGGATCAGGTCGATCGACTCGTTGTGGGCGATCCGGTAGAGCCACGGCTTCAGCGCGATCTCGCGCTTCTCGCCCGGCAGGGCCCGCACCACCTTGAGCATCGTGTTCTGCAGCGCGTCCTCGGCATCCTGCGGATCGCCGAGGATCGCCAGGCAGTAGCGGTAGAGCTGCTGATGGTGGCTGCTGAAGATCTCCTTCAGCAGATCCCCCTCGGCCGCCCGCGAATCGCTGCCGGGCATCCCGCCGACGGCCGTCGCGCTCATCTGTGGCTCTCTCGTGCCGCGGTTTGCATCCCTCTATCTGGATGCCCGTCTGCGGCCCTCCCCAACCATCGACGAGGGAAATTTCGGGGTCCATCTGGTGGCCTCCTGGCGCTGGTACATGACAGAAACGAGCCCGCCGGCCGTGCGTCAGGAGGGACCTGCAGGCGACCGGTCCGGAATCTCGGCCGGACCGGCGCCGGCGGCCGCCTCAGCGGCGGTTCCTGCCATGGTGGTGAGTGGTAGGGCCGATGCCCTGGTGCTGGTGCAGACGCGCCGCGGCGGAGCCGACGGAGCCCACGGTTCCCAGCATCAGGGCAGCGGTGATCACCATCGCCAGGTGTTTCAACGCTGTCCCCCTTCAGGCGAGTTCGATCGGGAATTCCGATCCGGTTTCGGATCGGATCTACGCGGCCTGTCGCACCGGGGTTCAGGCGGGGTGGAGGTTTTGCCTCGCGGGCAGATCTGTCCGAGGGGTATGCGCCAAGGAGGCGCGCGGGTAGCGACTGATGCAACCAGCGGTTGCACGTTCTGCTATCTTCTTCGCAACCGATGGTTGCACCTAAGATGAGGAGGACAGAGATGATTTCCGACAGCATCGAGCGCGAGGTCGTGATCGACGCCCCGATGGACACCGTGTGGTCGATCGTCACCGAGCCGCAGAACATCGCCCGCTGGTTCGCCGAATACGTCGAGGTCGACCTGCGGCCGGGCGGCGACCTGCTGTTCCGCTTCGAGTCCGGGATGGACGGCAAGGGGACGGTGGAGAAGGTCGAGCCGCCGAGTCTCTTCTCGTTCCGCTGGATCTCGCCGGAGCCCGAACGCGACATGGATGCCGCCCAAGGCCACTACACCACGGTCGAGTTCCGGCTCGCCGCGCAGGACGAGGGCACGCTGCTGCGCGTGGTCGAGAGCGGTTTCGCCGCGCTCGAGGGGACCGAGGCGGAGAACGCCGCGCTGGCCGAGCGCCACGACGGCGGTTGGGGCATGTTCCTCGACCGGGTGGCGGGGCTGGCCGCGAGCGCGGACGTCTCGGCCTGACCATGAGCGCCGCGACCCTCGAGGCCGACGCCCTCTGGGCCGCCGTCGGTGACCCGACCCGGCGGCGGCTGTTGGACCGCCTGCTGGCACTCGGCGAGGCGACCGCGACGACCCTCTCCGGCGAGTTGCCGGTGACCCGTCAGGCGGTCGCCAAGCACCTGGCGGTGCTCGACCGGGTCGGGCTCGTCGCGGGCCGCAAGCAGGGCCGCCAGGTCCTCTACATGGTCGAGCCGAAGCGGCTCGACGAGGCGGCCCAGGCGATGGCCCGCGCGGCGGCGGCCTGGGACCAGCGCCTCGCCGCGATCAAGGACCTGGCCGAGGCGGCCCACCGCGAGGCACAGGGGAAGAAATGACGGGACGAACCCGCGGCGCCGGGGGGCGCCGCGGGTTCGCCTGATTCAGTGCCGCCGCTGCCCGTGGGACCGGTCGTAGTGCGTCCCGTGCCAGACCGCGGTCGTCCTATGGCCCGCGCGCCAGACCGCGGTCGTCCTTTGGCCCGCGCGCCAGACCGCGGTCGTCCTATGGCCCGGTTACCGGGCCATAGGTCGACCGCGGGGCTCGGACGGGCCTTAGGTCGACCGCCTTAACGGCGGCCCTGCGGCTCGTGGCCCTGCAGGGCCAGGTACTGGTGGATCACGCGGACCGCCATCGAGCCCTCGCCGACCGCCGAGGCGACCCGCTTGATCGACCCGCTGCGCCCGTCGCCGACCGAGAACACGCCCGGCAGGCTGGTCTCCAGCGGCAGTGCCGGGCGGCCGCCGAGGCCGGTGTCGGCGTCGAGGTGGGTGACCTCGAGCTCGCCACCGGTGAGCAGGAAGCCGTCGTCGTCCTTGGCCAGGGCGCCGTCGAGCCACTCGGTGCAGGGGTCGGCACCGATGAAGATGAAGAGCCCGCCGACCGGCAGCTCGCGTCGCTCACCGCTCGTCGTCTCCTCGACCGTGATCGCCCGCAACGCCGCGTCGCCTGCGATCTCCCGCACCTCGTGGTGGAGGAGGACGTCGATGTTGTCGATCGCCTCGATCTGCTCGACCAGGTAGTTCGACATCGAGGCGCCGAGCTCGCCGCCGCGCAGCAGCAGCGACACCCGCTCCACTGAGCCGGAGAGGAAGATCGCCGCCTGCCCGGCCGAGTTGCCGCCGCCGACCACCGCCACCGACTCGGCGCCGCACATCCGCGCCTCGACCAGCGTCGCCGCGTAGAAGACGCCGGCGCCGTTGAGCCGCTCGCAGCCGTCGACCGGCAGCTGCCGGTAGCTCGCCCCGGTGGCGAGCACGACCGTGCGCGCCGCCAGCTCGTCGCCGGAGTCGAGCTCGACCACGTAGCGGCCCTCCTCGGTGCGCAGCCGCTGCGCCCGCTCGGGGACCGCGGTGCGCAGGCCGAAGCGGCGCGCCTGGGCGATCGCCCGCTCGGCCAGGTCGGACCCGGAGACGCCCGCCGGGAAGCCGAGGTAGTTCTCGATCCGCGAGGAGGTGCTCGCCTGGCCGCCGAGCGCGACCGCGTCGACGAGGATCGTCGAGAGCCCCTCGGTCGCCGCGTAGACGGCGGCCCCGAGCCCGCCCGGCCCGCCGCCGATGATCAACGTGTCCCAGGCGACTTTCGCGGTCTTGTTCGGGGCGCGCAGGTTGAGCGCGTTGGCCGCCTCGAGGATCGTCGGCGCGGTCAGCACCTTCTGGCCGCTGACCAGCATCGGCACGTCACCCGCCTCGAGCGGCCGGCCGTCGGGGGACGCGGCGGCCGCCGCGTCGCGGTCGAGGTCGATGAAGCGGTGGGGGACCCTGTTGCGGGTGAGGAACTCGCGCAGCTCACGGGTGGCCGGATCGCCGCCGGAGCCGATCAGCCGGGCGCCGCTCTCGGCCTCGATGATGATCGCCCGGCGGGCGACCAGCGCGTTCATGATCAGGTCCCCGAGCCGCGAGTCGCGCGAGACGACGGTGCGGAGCGCCTCGCGACTGACGAAGACGATCTCGCTCGGGGCGGTCACCCGCGCCGTCAGCAGCGTCGGTTCCGCGGTGATCAGGTTCAACTCGCCGGCGAACTGGCGCGGCCCGTAGGTGACCAGCACCCGCTCCTCGGGCGTGTCCGCCTCGTCGAGGATCACGACGCAGCCGCTCACCACCAGGATCAGGTCGAAGTCGAGGTCGCCGGGGGAGAAGAGGTCCTGGCCCGGGTCGACCTTCTCGCTGCGCCCGGCGGCGACCATCGTCGCCATCTGCGCCTCGTCCAGTCGCGGGAAGGCGACGTCGCTCTCAGGCTGGACGGGGGTGGGATCGCTCATCGCGATCAACTTATCGCGCCGCCGGCGCCGCCTCTCAGGCTTTGCTTTCGAGATCTTTCGATGCTAAACTATTCGGTACCGAAACTTTTGCTGGCAAAGGAAGTGATGTGCAGATGGGCAGTGCAGTGCGGAGGGCGGGCTCGAAGATCGAGGCCGACGTCTGGCGGATCGCCGCCGTCGTCGTCCTCGGCACGATCATGTCGGTCCTCGACACGACGATCGTCAACGTCGCCCTCGACACCCTCGGGCGCGACCTCGACGCGACGGTCGACCAGATCCAGTGGGTGGTGACCGGCTACCTGCTCGCGCTCGCCGCGGTGATCCCGGTCAGCGGCTGGGCCTCGCGCCGCTTCTCCAGTCGCAGCGTCTACATCGTCTCGCTGGTCCTCTTCACCGCCGGCTCGGTGCTCTGCGGGCTCGCCGACTCGGTCGAGTCGCTGGTCGCCTTCCGCGTGATCCAGGGGATCGGCGGCGGCATGCTGGTGCCGACCGGCCAGATGATCCTGGTCAAGGCCGCCGGGCCGCGCAACCTGCCCAAGGTGATGAGCGCGATCGGCGTCCCGATCGTCCTCGCCCCGATCTTCGGCCCGACCCTCGGCGGGCTGCTGCTCGAGCACGTCTCCTGGCAGTCGATCTTCCTGGTCAACCTGCCGGTCGGGATCCTCACCCTGGTCGCGGCGCTGAAGCTGCTGCCCAAGGATCAGCCGGAAGGGGCCGAGCGGCTCGACTTCCTCGGCCTCGGGATGCTCTCCGTCGGGCTCGTCGGGATCACCTATGGGCTGGCCGAGACCGGCTCGGCCGGGACGCTGGTCGCGAGCTCGGTGCTGGTGCCGATGGCGATCGGGATCGTCGGCGTCGCCGCCTTCGTCTGGCGCGCGCTCCACATCCCGAACCCGTTGCTGAACGTCCGCCTCTACGCCGACCGCGCCTTCACCGCGGCCTCGATCACGACCTTCTGCCTCGGCGCCGCGCTGTTCGGTGCGATGGTGCTGATGCCGCTCTACTTCCAGACGGTGCGCGGCGAGGACGCGGTCACCACCGGCCTGCTGCTGATCCCGCAGGGGCTAGGCGCGGCGGTGGCGATGGGCCTCTCCGGCCGCACCACCGAACGGTGGGGCGCCGGGATGACCGCGGTGATCGGCGCGCTGATCACCCTGGTGGCCACGGTTCCCTTCGTGATGTTGGGCGCCGAAACCTCGTTCCTGGTGATCGCCGCGGCGATGGTCTTCCGCGGCTTCGGCATCGGCATGTCGATCATGCCCGCGATGACCGCCGCCTACGGCGTCCTCACGCCCGACCAGGTGACCCACGCGACCCCGCAGCTGACGACTCTGCAGCGGGTCGGCGGCTCGATGGGCACCGCCGTCCTCACCGTCGTCCTGCAGTCCCACCTGGAAACGGCGGGCACCTCGCAGGCGGCGATGGCGGGCGCCTTCGGCGACACCTTCGTCTGGGTCATGGGGATCACCGCGGTGGCCCTGTTGCCGACCCTGGTCCTCGCCCGGATCGAACGCCGCGGTCGCCGGCGCCCAGCCGAGCCCGCGCCGACGCCCCTGGTCGAGGCGGAAACCCGCGAGCTCGCCCTGGAGTCGGTGTGAGCGCCGCGCCGGACCGGCGCCAGGCGGCGCTCGCCGGTGTGCGCGAGGAGTTCGGCTGCCTGCTCGGCGCCGAGCGCCGGTTGCGCGGCCGCGACCAGCACCGCAAGGCCGATGGCGACCGTACGGTCGCCCAGGTGCGAGCGCTCTTCGCCCTCGACGCCCGCGAGGCGGCGACGGCGGGGGAGATCGCCGAGGCGGCGCGGCTCAGTCCGGCGAGCGTCACCGGGATGCTCGACGAGCTGGAGCGCGACGGCATCGTCACCCGGGTCCGCAGCGAGGACGACCGCCGCCGTGTCCTCGTCACCCTCACCGACGCGGGTCGCACGGTCCTGAACAAGCGCCGCCGCCGCTGGCTGAAGCGCTGGGAGGCGGCGCTGGACGACGTTTCAGAGCGCGACCTCGAGGCCGCCGCCGAGGTGATGCGCCGCATCGGCGCCCTGCTCGACGAGCTCTGAACGAGCCTCCACGTCGATGGGCCGAAAAGCGCTGACATAGAGCGCTTTTCGGCCCATCGACAGGCGTGGCTCCTCCGGCGCTGTAAGACTCCCCGCCGATGGTCCAACCTTCGCTTTCCTTCGACCCGATCGACGAGGCGCGCCGCCACTGGGAGGAGCGCTGGACCGGGGAGGCCGCCACCGAGATGGTCGCCGTCACCTCGATCATGCGGGTCCACCAGATCCTGATCGCGCGGCTGAACGAGTTGCTCGAGCCGTTCGGCCTCACCTTCCCGCGCTACGAGGCGCTGATGCTGCTCTACCTCTCGCGCCGCGGCTCGCTGCCGCTGGGCAAGATCGGCGAGCGCCTTCAGGTGCACCGGACCAGCGTCACCAACACGGTCGACGGACTGGAGAAGCTGGGGCTGGTGCGGCGGGTCCCGCACGAGTCGGATCGCCGCGCCGTCCTCGCCGAGATCGCCCCCGCCGGGAGGGAGGTCGCCGAGAAGGCGACCGCTGCCCTCAACGAGGCCGGCTTCGCCACCGAGCCACTCTCCGCCGTTCAGCTCGAGGACCTGGCCAAGCTCCTCCGCGTCCTCCGCGTCTCGGCCGGCGACTTTCCGGGCTGACGGACGGGTGAGGGTCCGAAGGGACTGCGGCGGGGGACGGTAAGGGTTCAGGCCGTCGTGGCGGGGGACGGGCGAGGGTCCGGGCCCTGCGGCCGGGGGACGGCGGGCCCGGGCGTCTCGGAGGCGACCCGGGCAGGCTGAGGCCGCCTCCGAGACGCCCGGGTCGGGAGGTTTTCGGGGGGGAAGCTGGCGCAGGGACGGTGTCCCTGCGGGGAGACGTCGCAGGGACGGCACGTTGCAGGGATGTCGGGAACGGCACGGAGAAGCCACACATCCCCATGACCCCTCCGGCAGCGTCCGACTTTACCCGCCACATATGGCAGGTAAAGTCGGACGCCGCCCGGGGCGCGGCCCCACCTGTCGCGTCTCCCCTGGACGGACGTGACGTTCCGCACGTCTCCCGCACTCCTTCCGCGCGCTTCTCCTCGAGACCCCCGCACGGGACCCGCACCCTCACCTCCCCCCACGGACCCGGCCATCTCGGAGGCGGCCTCAGCCTGTCCGGGTCGCCTCCGAGATGGCCGCGTCCCTTGCCGTCCCTTACCGTCCCTCTCCCCGCCTCGCACCCTCCCGCCCGCGCAACCTCATGTCCCAACCAATTAGTCGCCCTTCCTACTATCTGTTACCCTCCTATTTGTGACCACGGTTGCCGACAGGGGGCGGGCCGAGCGCGCCGAGGGGGCGGGCAGGCCACCGCTGCGCTTCGTCACCGCCGCCTCGCTGTTCGACGGCCACGACGCGGCGATCAACGTGATGCGCCGGCTGATCCAGGACTCCGGCGCCGAGGTCGTCCACCTCGGCCATAACCGCAGCGTCCGCGACGTGGTCCGCGCCGCGATCCAGGAGGACGCCGACGCGATCGCGATCAGCTCCTACCAGGGCGGCCACACCGAGTACTTCCGCTACGCGGTCGAGATGCTGCGCGACGCCGGGGCCGACCACATCCGCGTCTTCGGCGGTGGCGGCGGGACGATCACGCCGGAGGAGATCGCCGACCTCGAGGCCTTCGGGGTGGAGCGGATCTACCACCCGCATGACGGCATGTCGCTGGGGCTGGTGGGGATGATCGACGACCTGGTCGAGCGCGCCGCCACCAAGCGGGTCGTGCCGCCGGCCCCCGACGAGCCGCGCACCGACGACCTCGGCGTCGCCCGGATGCTCTCGGCGCTCGAGGACGGTGCCTTCACCGACGACGACCTCGAACGACTGCGCACCGAGTGGAACGTGAAGGGGGTGGGGGTCCCGGTGGTCGGCGTGACCGGCACCGGCGGCGCCGGCAAGTCGACGGTCACCGACGAGCTGCTCTCCCGCTTCGTCCAGTACCTGCCCGACCTGCGGATCGCGGTCCTTGCCGTCGACCCGACCCGGCGGCGCACCGGCGGCGCCCTGCTCGGCGACCGGATCCGGATGAACAGCCTCCGTCACGAGCAGCTCTACATGCGCTCGATGGCGACCCGCCGGCAGAACCTCTCGACCAGCGCCGTGCTCGCCGACGCGGTCGCCTTCCTGCGCGCCGCCGGCTTCGATCTGGTGATCGTCGAGACCGCCGGGATCGGCCAGTCGGACTCGGAGATCGTCGACCTCGTCGACCTGCCGATCTACGTGATGACGAGTGAGTTCGGCGCCGCCTCGCAGCTGGAGAAGATCGACATGCTCGACCTCGCCGACCTGGTCGTGATCAACAAGTTCGACAAGCAGGGGGCGGCCGACGCGCTGCGCGACGTGCGCAAACAGTGGCGCCGCAACCGCGCCGCCTTCGAGCTCGCCGAGGACGAGGTGCCGGTCTACCCGACGATCGCCAGCCAGTTCGCCGACCCCGGCGTGACCTGGATGTTCGTCAACCTCTGCCGGGCGCTGGCCAAGGAGGCCGGGACCGAGGCGGCGCGCTGGGACCCAGGGCTCGAACCGGCCGTCCGCGAGCCGCGCGGCAACACGCTGATCCCCGGGCAGCGGGCCCGCTACCTGGCCGAGATCGCCGAGCAGGGGAGGGGGATCAACGCGCGGGTGGAGGACCTTGCCGGAGCCGCCGCGCGGGCCCAGCACCTGTATGAGGCGCTCCGGTCCCTGCACGACCCCGAGCTGCCGGCGCCCCTCGACCGATTTGCTGAGGAGAACCTCGGCGACGGCGAGACCGCGGCGCTTCGCGCCGCCTACAACGAGGCGCTCGCCGCACTCGGCCCCGAGGCCGTCGGCCTGCTTCGCGGCTGGGATCGCCGGATCGAGGGCATCACCGCCGAGGACTTCAGCTACGAGGTCCGCGGCCGTGAGATCACCGGCTCCAACTACCGCGAGACGCTCTCCCACGTGAAGGTGCCGAAGATCGCGCCGCCCCGCTTCGAGGGCTGGGGCGAGCGGCTGCGCTTCCTGATGCAGGAGAACCTGCCCGGCTCCTACCCCTACACGGGCGGCGTCTTCCCCTACCGGCGCGAGGGCGAGGACCCGATCCGGATGTTCGCCGGCGAGGGCTCACCGGAGCGGACCAACCGCCGCTTCCATTACCTCTCGCAGGGGCAGCCGGCGAAACGGCTCTCGACCGCCTTCGACTCGGTCACCCTCTACGGCGAGGATCCCGACGAGCGTCCCGACATCTACGGCAAGGTGGGCAACTCGGGCGTCTCGATCGCCAGCCTCGACGACGCAAAGAAGCTCTACTCCGGCTTCGACCTCTGCGCTCCCAGCACCTCGGTCTCGATGACGATCAACGGCCCGGCGCCGATCGTGCTCGCCTTCTTCCTCAACGCGGCGATCGACCAGCAGGTGGAAAAGCACCTGAAGGAGAGCGGACGCTGGGGGGAGACCGAGAAGCGGCTGGACGAGATCTTCGGCGAGCGGCCGCGCCCCCGTTACAAAGGCGAGCTGCCGCCTGGCAACGACGGGCTCGGGCTCGGCCTGCTCGGCGTCTCCGGCGCCGACGTGGTCGACGCCGAGACCTACGCGCGGATCCGCGAGGAGACCCTGCGGACCGTCCGCGGGACCGTCCAGGCCGACATCCTCAAGGAGGATCAAGCGCAGAACACCTGCATCTTCTCGACCGAGTTCGCGATGAAGATGATGGGCGACGTACAGGAGTTCTTCGTCGCCGAGGGTGTGCGGAATTTCTACAGCGTCTCGATCAGCGGGTACCACATCGCCGAGGCCGGGGCGAACCCGATCTCGCAGCTCGCCTTCACCCTGGCGAACGGCTTCACGATCGTCGAGTACTACCTGGCGCGTGGCATGGACATCGACTCCTTCGCGCCCAACCTGAGCTTCTTCTTCTCCAACGGGATGGACCCCGAGTACGCGGTGATCGGTCGGGTCGCACGGCGGATCTGGGCGCGGGCGATGCGCGAGCGCTACGGCGCCTCGGAGCGCAGCCAGATGCTCAAGTACCACATCCAGACGAGCGGTCGGAGCCTCCACGCCCAGGAGATCAGCTTCAACGACATCCGCACGACGCTGCAGGCGCTCTACGCGATCTTCGACAACTGCAACAGCCTGCACACGAACGCCTACGACGAGGCGATCACGACGCCGACCGAGGAGTCGGTGCGCCGCGCGGTGGCGATCCAGCTGATCATCAACCGCGAGCTCGGGCTGAACTTCACCGAGAACCCGTGGCAGGGCTCGTTCGCGATCGAGGCGCTGACCGACCTGGTCGAGGCCGCGGTCTACGAGGAGTTCGAGCGGATCTCCGAGCGCGGCGGCGTGCTCGGCGCGATGGACACGATGTACCAGCGCGGACGCATCCAGGAAGAGTCGATGTACTACGAGCGGCTGAAGCACGACGGCACCCTGCCGCTGATCGGGGTCAACACCTTCCTCCCCGAGGAGGGGGCGGAGGAGCGGACCGACGGGGTCGAGCTGATGCGCTCGACCGACGCCGAGAAGGACGACCAGATCGCCTCGGTGCGGGCTTTCCAGGCGCTCGGGGAGGCGCGACGCGATGCGGTGCTGGGCTCGCTGCGCGAGGTGGCGCGGGAGCGCGAAAACGTCTTCGAGGCACTGATGGACGCGGTCAAAGTCGCCTCGCTCGGCCAGGTCTCCGGCGCCCTCTATGAGGTGGGCGGCGAGTACCGACGGAACATGTAGGTGAGCGCCGAGCCGCGGATCGTCTGCCTGGTCCCGAGCATCACCGAGTTGCTCTGCGACCTTGGGCTGTCGGGGCAGCTGGTCGGGAGGACCGGCTTCTGCGTCCATCCCTGGGAGACGGTGCGGGAGATCCCGAAGGTGGGAGGGACGAAGGACGTGCTGATGGACCGGGTGCGGGCGCTCGAGCCGACGCACGTCGTCGTCAACGTCGACGAGAACCTGAAGGAGGACGCCGAGGCGCTCGCCAGGTTCGTCCCGAACGTGGTCGTCACCCACCCCCAGGAGCCGCGGGACAACCTGACCCTCTACCGGCAGATGGGGGAGACGTTCGGGCGGGAGGCGGAGGCGGAGCGCCTGTGCGAGCGCTTCGAGGCCGCCTACGCGCGCGCGGCGGCGAGCGCCGGCCCCGCGCAGAGCGTCCTCTACCTGATCTGGCGCGATCCTTGGATGACCGTCGCCCCCGACACCTATATCGCCCAGACTCTCGCCCTCTTCGGTTGGCGCGCCCCCGAGGGGGTGGTAGACCTTTGTAACCCAGAGGGTGACAAAGGTCTACGGGTGCGTTACCCGGAGGTCGATCTGGCGCAGCTCGTCGGCGTCGATCGAGTTCTGCTGAGCTCCGAGCCCTTTCACTTCAAGGAGCACCACGTGGCGGAGGTCAAGGAGTTCGTGCCCGGGGCAGAGGTCTCCCTGATCGACGGCGAGATGACCTCCTGGTATGGCTCGCGGGCGATCGCCGGCCTCGACTACCTGGTGGAGTACACGCGGTGAGCACGGTCCTCTCCTGGAGCGGCGGCAAGGACTCGGCGCTGGCGCTCTGGACGATGCGCCAGGAAGGGACCCCGGCGGCGACGCTGCTGACCACGATCAACGAGGACTACGGCCGGATCAGCATCCACGGTGTGCGCCGCGAGCTGCTGCAGGCCCAGGCGGCGGCGGTCGGCCTGCCGCTGGTCGAGGTCGGCATCCCCACCGCGTGCTCCAACGAGCTCTACGAGGAGCGGATGGCGGCCGCCCTCGACTCGCCTGCGCTGGCCGACGCCGACACCTTCGCCTTCGCCGACCTCTTTCTCGCCGACATCCGCGCCTACCGCGAGGAGCGTCTGACCCGGGTCGGTCGCGTGGCGATCTTCCCCCTCTGGGAACGCGACACCACCGCGCTCGCGCGCGATTTCGTCGCGGCCGGCTTCGGTGCGACCTTGGTCGTCGTCGACACCGAGCAGCTCGACGCGGGCTTCGTCGGCCGCCGCTTCGACGCGGGCCTGCTCGACGATCTGCCCGCCGGCGTCGACCCCTGCGGCGAGAACGGCGAGTTCCACACCTTCGTCGACTCCGGGCCGATCTTCGAGGCCCCGATCCCGGTCGCCCCCGGCGAGCTTCGCGACGAGGGCCGTTTCGTCTACCGCGACCTCGTCCCGGCCTAGTCGCTCGCCGGCGCCGGCGCCGGTTCACGCCGCGGTTACTTGAGAGTTCCGCTCCGATGATCGAATCTCTTCCGTGGATCAAGTCCGAACCGACGAATGGGAGCAACGCATGGCCGAGCAGAAACCGACGGTCGTCCTCATCCACGGCCTCTGGATGACCCCGCTGAGCTGGGAGCACTGGGCGGAGCGCTTCGGCGCCAAGGGCTATGCGGTCGAGACGCCGGCCTGGCCCGGGTTCGACCGCCCGGTGGAGGAGATTCGCGCCGACACCAGCGAGATCGAAAACCTCGGCCTCGAGGAAATCATCGATCACATGGACGCGGTGATCAGCGCGATCGAGGGGCCGACGATCATCATGGGCCACTCATTCGGCGGGGCGATCACCGAGGTGCTGCTCGACCGCGGGCTCGGCGATGCGGGCGTCGGGGTCGACGCGGCCGCGGTGCGTGGGATCACCAAGCTGCCGATCTCGACCCTGCGCTCGGCCTTCCCGATCCTCAAGAGCCCGGCCAACGGGCACCGCGCGGTGCCGATCACGCCGGAGCAGTTCCACTACGCCTTCACCAACACGATGACCGAGGAGGAGTCGCAGCCGATCTACGACCGCTACGCCGTACCGGGCGCCGGGCGGGTGCTCTGGCAGGGCGCGCTCGCCAACTTCAACCGGCACAGCCCGCTGAAGGTGGACTTCGAGAATCCCGAGCGGGCGCCGCTGTTGTTGATCGCGGGCGGCGACGACCACGTGGTGCCGGCTGCCGTCGACCAGCAGATGGCGAAGAAGGAGGGCAAGGCGCCGGCCGTGACCGAGTTCAAGGAATTCCCGGGCCGCTCCCACTACACGGTGGGCCAGGAGGGGTGGGAGGAGGTCGCCGATTACGCGATCGAGTGGGCGCAGGCCCAGCTCGACGCGGCTCGGGCCGGGGCCTGAGACGAAGCCGGTACGGTGCGAATCCCCCCGGCGAACGACGAGGCGACCGGCCCGATGCCGAGCGCCAATTCGCCGCGCGGATGGGGGCGACGACGGTCGAGTCGAGTCCGGCCACCTGGCGATGGTCACCGACGCCGACGTGGTGATCGACCTGATCGAGCAGGCCGCCAAGTAGTCGGAGCGGCCACCTGATTCCCGGCTATCCTCCGTGGGCAAACTTTCGAAAATCGAATCCCCTACGGAGGGTCCCATGTCAACCGCCGCCATGCCGACGGAGAAGCCTCGCGCCGAGGACTTCCTGGCCATCGATCGCAACCTCTCTGACGAGGAGCGCGACATCCGCGACACCGTCCGCGCCTACGTGCGCGACAAGGTGGTCCCGAACGTCGGCGACTGGTTCGAGGAAGGCAGCGTCCCGGCCCGGGAGCTGGCCAAGGAACTGGGGTCGCTGAACGTCCTCGGCATGCACCTCGAGGGCTACGGCTGTGCCGGTGCCTCGGCGACCGCCTACGGCCTCGCCTGCATGGAGCTCGAGGCGGGCGACTCGGGGATCCGCAGCCTCGTCTCGGTCCAGGGATCGCTGGCGATGTTCGCGATCTGGAAGTGGGGCTCGGAGGAGCAGAAGCAGGAGTGGTTGCCGCGCATGGCGGCGGGCGAGGCGATCGGCTGCTTCGGCCTGACCGAGCCCGATGCCGGGTCCGACCCCGGCTCGATGCGGACCCGGGCGCGCCGCGACGGCGGCGACTGGATCATCTCCGGCCAGAAGATGTGGATCACCAACGGCTCGGTGTCCGACCTGGCGGTGGTCTGGGCGCAGACCGACGAAGGCGTGCGCGGCTTCGTCGTCCCCAAAGGCACCCCTGGCTTCACCACCCAGGACATCCACAAGAAGCTCAGCCTGCGCGCCTCGATCACCTCGGAGCTGCTGCTCGACGAAGTGCGCCTGCCCGACTCGGCCCGCCTGCCGGAGGTCGCCTCGCTGAAAGGCCCGCTCTCCTGCCTCAACGAGGCCCGCTACGGGATCGTCTGGGGTGCGATCGGCGCCGCCCGCGCCTGCTTCGAAGCGGCGCTCTCCTACTCCAAGGAGCGGACCCAGTTCGACCGACCGATCGGCGGCTTCCAGATCCAGCAGGCGAAGCTCGCCAAGATGGCGGTGGAGGTGAACCGCGGCACCCTGCTGGCGCTGCACCTCGGCCGGCTCAAGGACGACGGCGCCCTGCGGCCCGAGCACGTCTCGATGGGCAAGCTCGCCAACGTCGACGCGGCGCTCGACGTCTGCCGCACCGCCCGCCAGATGCTCGGCGCCAACGGGATCACGCTCGAGTATCCGGTGATCCGGCACATGAACAACCTCGAGTCGGTGGTGACCTACGAGGGGACCGCCGACATCCACGCCCTGGTGCTGGGTGAAACGCTGACCGGGATCGGCGCCTTCCGCTAGCCCTCGGTGTTGATGGGCCGAAAAGCGCTGATATGGAGCGCTTTTCGGCCCATCAACCGGAGAGGAACTCGGCGAGGCGGTCGAGCGCCGCCTCGCGGTGCGCGTCCAGTTCGGCGATCAGGTGGTCGGCGTCGCCGGCCTCGACCGCGTCGATGATCCGCGCGTGGGCTTCGAGCGAGTCGACCCGGTCGGCCGGGTCGTTGTAGTAGAGCGCGCGGTACGTTTCGGTCGAGTCCCAGAGCAGCCGCACGACGCGCATCGTGTGGACCTGGTCGGGCGCTTCCAGCACCGCGAAGTGGAAGCGCCGGTTGGCCTCCAGCTCATCGGTGACGTCGCCACGCTCGACCGCCTCCTCGCAGTCGCGCGCCGCCAGGGCGATCCGCTCGTGGGCATCGCCGTCGAGCTGCGGCAGCGCCCCGCGCGCCGCCCGCCCCTCGACCAGCCGGCGCAAGTCATAGATCTCGCGCAGGTCGTCGAGGTCGAGCTCGGCGACGAAGTAGCCGCGTCGCGGCCGGTAGGTGAGCTGGCCCTCCTGCTCGAGCACCGCCAGCGCTTCGCGCACCGGCGCCAGGCTCAGTCCGAGCCGCTCGGCGATCTCCTCCTGGCGCACCTTCTCGCCCGGTCTCAGCTCGCCGGCGATGAGGGTGTGACGGAGGCTTTCTACCGCGTGCTGGGCGGCGGTCCCCAAGCGCGAATTTTCGAAATTCGATCGGATTGGGGCAGACTACAGCGCGTGACGAGGCCGACCACGCAGCGCGAATCGGGTGCTTCGGGCCGACCGCGCGACGACGATCCGGGTGGGCGGCTGATCTCCTTCGGCGGGTTGCTGGCGGACCTGGTGGTGAGGGTCGACGCGGTGCCGGAGCGCGGCGCCGACGTCCTGGCGCGCGGCTTCAGCCAGACCGTCGGCGGCGGCTTCGCGGTGGTCGTCGCGGCGGCGCGGCTGGGGATGGCGACGACGCTCGCGGGGGTGCTCGGGAACGATCCGATCGCCGACGCCGCCCGCCGCTCGCTGCGCGACGAGGGCATCGACCTCCTCTTCCCGGAGCCGCGAGCCGGGAGCTCCGGCGTCTGCCTGGTGCTGGTCGACGCCGACGGCGAGCGGACGATGGTGACCGTCCAGGGCGTCGAGTCGAGGGTGCAGAGCGAGGACTTCGACGCGGTCGCGCCGAGCCCCGACGACGTCGTCTACCTCAACGGCTACGAGCTGCTCTATCCGCATGCGACCGGGCTGGTCAACTGGGTGCGCCGCGTCCGTCCCGACCACCTTGTGTTCGACCCCGGCCCGCTGATCGCGGAGATCGACCCCGCCACCCTGGCGACCGTTCTCGCCGCGACCCGCTGGCTGAGCCTGAACGCCGTCGAGGCGAAGGCCCTGACCGGTGAGTCCGACCCCGCCGCGGCCGCCATCTCGGCCCTGACCCGAATCGGCGCGGGCGACGACGTCGATGGGCCGGAAACTCCAGCAGGACTTGAGTTTCCGGCCCATCGACACGAGGGCGGGGTGGTGGTGCGGGCCGGGGCGGACGGGTGCGTCGTGGTGGAGCGCGGGGGAGAGCCGGCGGCGGTCGCGGCGTTCCCGACCGAGGTTGTCGACACGACCGGGGCGGGCGACACCCATGTCGGCGCCTTCATCGCCGCGCTCGCCCGCGGGCTCGAGCCGCTCGAGGCGTGTCGCTGGGCCAACGCCGCCGCCGCGACGGTCGTCGCCTCTCACGGCCAGGCCTCGCCGCCGCACCTCGACGAGCTCCGCGCGATCCTCGCCTCGGCCTGAACGCCGAGATGGGCGCGTCGATAGCGTCCTCTCGAAAGCGGACACCGCGACGAAAGGCAGTCGATGGCGATACGGATCGGTTACAAGGCTTCCGCCGAGCAGTTCGGGCCGCGCGAGCTGCTCGACTTCTCGATCGAGGCGGAGAAGACGGGGCTCGACGTCGTCTCGGTCTCCGACCACTTCCAGCCCTGGCGCCACGACGGCGGCCACGCGCCCAACGCCTTGGTCTGGCTCGGCGCGCTCGCCGCCTCGACCGAGCGGGTGGTGATCGGGACCAGCGTCCTCACGCCGACCCTGCGCTACAACCCCTCGATCGTCGCCCAGGCGTTCGGGACGCTCGGCGCGCTGGCCCCCGGACGAGTCTTCCTCGGCGTCGGCACCGGCGAGTCGCTGAACGAGACGCCGGCCACCGGGGGCGAGTTCCCGGGCGCCAAAGAGCGGCGTCGGCGCCTCGCCGAGGCGGTCGACCTGATCGAGCGGCTCTGGCGCGAGGAGCGCGTCGACTTCGACGGCGAGTACTACGAAGCGCGGCGGGCGACGATCTACGACAAACCGGACGATCCGGTGCCGATCTTCATCGCCGCCTCGGGCCCGCTGGCGGCCAAACTGGCGGGGCGGCGCGGCGACGGCTTCATCTCGACCAGCGGCAAAGACCCGGACCTCTATCGCGAATTGATCGCGAACCTCGCCGAGGGAGCGGAGAAAGCGGAGCGGGACCCGAACGGGATCCGCAAGATGATCGAGATCAAGGTCTCCTACGACCGCGACGTCGAAATCGCCTTCGAGTCCTGCAAGCTGTGGTCGGCGCTGGGGCTGTCCCACGAGCAGAAAGCGGGGATCGACGATCCGGTCGAGATGCAACGGATCGCCGACGAAAACGCCGACAAGGCGCACAACCGCTTCATCGTCTCCAACGAGCCCGACGAGGTGATCGAGAAGATCATGCCCTACGTCGATCTGGGCTTCGAAGATCTGATCCTGCATGCGCCCGGTGACGATCAGAAGCGCTTCCTCGACCAGTTCGCCGCCGACGTGCTGCCGGGGCTGCGCGACGAGGCCGAAAAGCGGGCGAAAGCAGCCGGCTGAAGGCGCCTGTGGAGCCTTGGTGCGTATATCGCTACTTAGGCTCCACGGCCGCGACCGCCGCGGCGGGATCGGACTCGAACCGCAGCAGCGCCCGCCCCTCGGGGCGTAGGAAGCCGTTGGCCACCATCGAGTCGAGCAGCTCCTCGAACTTCGCCCAGTAGCCGAGGACGTCGAGCAGCACCAGCGGCTTGTCCTGGACGCCGAGCTGGCTCCAGGTGACCATCTCGACCAGCTCGTCGAGCGTGCCCAGGCCGCCGGGCAGAGCGACGAAGCCGGCCGAGAGGTCGGCCATCAGGAGCTTGCGCTCGGCGAGGGTGTCGACGAGGCGGATCTCGACCTCGGGGTGGGCGATCGCGACCTCGGCGAGAAAACCGGGCATGACGCCGATCGCTTCGCCGCCCGCCTCGGTCGCGCCGTCGGCGACGGCGCCCATCAGCCCGGACCCGGTGCCGCCGAAGACGAGGCCGAGCCCGCGACCGGCGAGCTCCGCGCCGAGCTGGTGGGCGGCGGCGACGAAAGCGGGATCGGCGCCGCCGCTTGCCCCGGCGAAGACGGCGACGCGACGCGGGGTCGCCGGCGCCTCGCTCATGCCTTTTCCTCCGGCAGGAGTGGCGGGGCGCTGCGGTAGGTGGCGGGGGAGGCGGAGAGGCGGATCGGGTTGCGGGTGAGGGGCACGGTGCTGCCGTCCTCCCGCGGGACCGCGACCGTCGGCGCCAGCCCGATCGCGGTGGCGAACTCGAAGGCGGCGCCAAGATCGTTCACCTGTCCGGCGGGGACGCGGCGGGCGAGCAGCTCGGCGCTCCACTCGGCCGCCGGGCGGGCCGCCAGGTGGCGCTCCAGCGCCTCGCCGAGAGATTTTCGATTTTCGACCCGGGCCGAGTTGGTGGCGAAATGGGGGTCGGAGAGGAGGTCGACGGCGCCGATCACCTCGCAGAGGGCGGCGAACTGGCGGTCGTTGCCGACCGCGAGCACGAGCTCGCCGTCGCCGGTCGCGTAGACCTCATAAGGGGAGATGCTGGGGTGCTGGTTGCCGAGCCGCTTCGGCACGACGCCGGCGATCGTGTAGGCGGAGCCCTGGTTGACCATCGCCGCCAAGAGTGACGAGAAAAGGTCGACCTCGACCCGTTGCCCTTCGCCGGTCTGGTCGCGGTGGCGGAGCGCGGCGAGGATCCCGACCGTGGCGAAGAGCCCCGAGAGCACGTCGACCAGGGCGACCCCGACCTTCATCGGTTCGCCCTCCGGGTCGCCGGTGATGCTCATCAGCCCGGCGAGCCCCTGGACAAGGAGGTCGTACCCGGGCAGCTCGGCGCCCGCGCCGGAGCCGCCGAAGCCGGTGATCGAGCAGTAGACGAGCCGCGGGTTCTCGGCTCGAAGGGTCTCGTGGTCGAGCCCCTTCGAGGCCATCAGGCCGGGGCGGAAGTTCTCCACCAGGACGTCGGCCTCGGCGGCGCGGCGGCGGAGCTCGGCGAGCCCCTCGTCGGTCCCCATGTCGATCGCCACGCTGGCCTTGTTGCGGTTGACCGACTGGAAGTAGGTCGCCTCGCCGCGCTCGTCGTAAGGAGGCCCCCAGGAGCGGGTTTCGTCGCCGACGCCGGGGCGCTCGACCTTGGTCACCTCGGCGCCGAAGTCGGCCAGCATCATCGTCGCGAACGGCCCGGCGAGGACGCGAGAGAAGTCGAGGATCTTGAGCGGACCCAGGGCGGAGCTGTCGATAGCTTCTTCGATTTTCGAAAAGTAGCGCCTCCGGCGGGCGTCCGGGTTCGGCCGGCGTTCACCGGACGGAGGGCTTGCCTAGACTTTGCGCCGATGGACCGGTTCTCGGTCAGCCTGCGGGGGCTGGCGGCGCTTGCCGTCGTCTGCGCCTTCGCCTGCTTCGGCGTCCCGAGCGCCGGTGCCGCGCCCCTGCTCTGGGGGGTCGATACGAACACCGGGTCGGTCTCCACCTTCGAAGTGACCGGCGGCCGTGAAGTGGGGCTGCCGATCGAAACCGGCGAATCGCCCGACTCGATCGCGATCACGCCCGACGGTCGGCGCGCCTACGTCACGAACTCCGTCGGCAAAAGCGTCACCGTGATCGAAGCCGGCACGCGGATCCCGATCGCGACGATCCCGTTGTCGGCCGCCGCCGAATCGATCGCGATCTCCCCTGACGGCAGGACCGCCTATGTGACGGTCGCGGGCAGCGAACGAGTCGTCACGATCAGCACCGAATCGAACCTCATCACGGGCTCGATCGCCGGCGGGACCGAACCATCGGCAATGGCGATCAGCCCGAACGGCGAAGCCGCCTACGTCGGGGTCGCCCCCGAAGACGTGCAGATGGTCTCCCCGCGGAACGGGACGCCGATGGGCCTGCCGGTAGAAGTCGGCGGCGTCCCGCAGGCGATCGCCTTCGCCCCTGACGGCAACGCCGCCTATGTGGCGGCCGGGAACGAGGTCGACGTGCTCCAGGGCGGCGCCGTGGTCAAGGCGATCCCCGTGTCGACGGCCACCGGGCTCGCGGTCAGCCCCGACGGCACCCGGGTCTACGTCACCAGCCGCAGCGCCAAAACCGTCACCACGATCGACACCGCGACCGGCGAAGTCACCGGCACCCCGATCTTCGTCGGCGGTGAACCCGGCGAAATCGCGCTCACCGCGGATGGCCGATCGGCCTTCGTCGGCACCGGGGGAGCCCTGATCGTCCCGATCGACCTCACCACCGGTGTCGCCGGTGCGCCGATCACCCGGATCGGCGCCGGCTTCTCTGCCCTCGTCGTCGCCCCCGATCAGCCCCCGATCGCAGCCTTCGACCCGCCGCAGGCGACCGTCGGCGTCCCGGCCACCTTCAGCGCCGCCCCGTCGACCGACCCGGATGGCTCGATCGCCACCTACCAGTGGCGCACCAACTTCGGTGGCTCGCCGGTAGGGGTCACGTTCACCCACACCTTCACCGCGGTCGACAATTACTTCACCATGCTCACCGTCACCGACGCGGAAGGGTGCGGCCCGTTTCAGGTCTTCACCGGCCGGACGGCGTACTGCAACGGGGGCGCCGTCGCCACGGTCACCCACCCCGTGCCGGTGAAGGCGGCGGGCACGGTCTGCAGCGCCAACTTCCGCATCCGCGGGGTGACCCACAACCGCAGGAACGGGACGGTGCGGCTGCGGCTCAAGTTCCCGGGCACCGGCTGGTTCCTGATCTTCGGCAAGAAGATCCACGCGGTGACCCGCAAGGTGCGGAAGCCAGGCTCGGCGGTGGTGACGCTCCACGCCCGGGTCGAGCTGAACAAACGGCTGAAGAAGACCCTCCGCGCCAGGGTCCGATACCGGATCACCTTCACCCCGAGCGCCGGCTGCCGGCGCAAGACCGTGCACCGCTCGGTCGCCTTGCTGCGGGCGCCGCGCAAGCGCCACCACCACTGATCGCAACAACATCGAACCCGGCCGGCCCGGTGGACGTATGCTCGGCGACAACCCAATAACGAAGGGGGAGAGATGGACACGTATGTGATTCTCCGGCGCAATGGTTGGGCCGACCCGTCCGCACTCCAGGAGGCGGCGGCGCGATCGAGCCGGGTCGGCGACGAGGAAATGTCCGACGACGTCCGCTGGATCCGCAGCTACGTCCTCGACGAGGGCGACGGGGCGGTCGGCACGGTCTGCATCTACCAGGCCACCAGCCCGGAGGCGATCCGCGAGCACGCACAACGAGCCGATCTGCCGGCCGACGAGATCATCTCGGTCGTCGACACGGTGATCGTGCGGCCCGACCCAGAGGCCGCCGCGGCCTGAGGGAATGACCGCCGGCGGGGGAGTCGAATCGGGAGTCCGCCGCGCGGGAGCGGCGGACCTGCCCGTCTTGGCGCGGATGCTGACCCGCGCCTTCGACGACGACCCCGTCGCCCGCTTCGGCTGCCCGCGCGAGGACCTGCGGCCGTGGATGCTGGAGCGCTTCCACGCGGCCCGCAACCGGCAGATGATGCGCGCGGGCGAGATCTGGATGACGCCCGGCGGCGAGAGCGCCGCGGTCTGGGCGGCCCCGGGCGGCTGGCGGAGCAGCCCCCGCGACGACCTCGCCTTCTCCCGCGCGATGCTCCACCCACGGCTGCTGCGACGGGCGCCGCTGGTCGGCTACGCCCTCTTCGGACTGGAACGGCGGCATCCGCCGAAGCCACCGCACTGGTACCTGGCGACGCTCGGCACCGACCCCGCCGCCCAGGGGCGCGGCCTCGGCACCGCGGTCCTCGCCCCGGTACTGGAGGAATGCGATCGCGACGGGATCGGCGCCTACCTCGAGTCCTCGAAGGAGAGCAACCTCGACTACTACGCCCGCTTCGGCTTCCGCGTCAGCGAGGAGGTGCGCCTGCCGCGCGGACCCCGCGTATGGCTCATGTGGCGGGACCCGCGCTAGGCGGTCGTCCTTGAGTCCGGTAGCCGGGCCTAAGGTCGACCGCGCTCGGGCGACTAGGCGATCAGTGGTTCGACCGCCTTCAGGACCTGCTTTTCGGTCAGCGGCGCGTCGAACGCGGAGGGGGCCGGTTCCTGGCCGTTCTGAAGCGAGATCGCCGCCGCGTGACGCGCCTCGACCTGAACGATCGACCCCGCCGCGGCGAGCACTTCTTTCGACTTGATCGATGGGCCGGCGCCGTTGTAGGCGCCGACGCCGGTGTTCTCCAGCGTTTCGGCGACCTTCAGGAACCCGGAGGTGCCGCTGTATTCGAAGTTGAACGTCGGCTCCGCCACAGGCTTGCCGCCGAGTTTTTCGATCGTCCCCTTGAGCGCCGCGACGTGCTGCTTCTCGTCGGAGGCGAGCAGCGGCAGGAGCTTCTTCAATTCCCCCGACGCCTTCACTTTCTGCTGCGCTTCTTCATAGAAGGTCGACTCGAGGTACTCGAGCGTCAGCGCGAAGTTGAGGATGTCGACGTCGCTGGTGCCGCTCGCCGCCAACGCGCTGCGCACGAACGGGGCGACCATCAGGGTGCCGTACACGGCGCCGGCGGCGAGCGCCCCCTTGAGGAGCACGTCGCTGCGCGAGATGTCACCGCCGCTCCCGTCGACGACCTCCACGGTCGCCGGCTCCGGATGGACGAGGCCCTCGACCGCGGCCGACTTCTGTTGCTGCGTCATCTGTCTCTCCTTGGCTCGATCGTCGGCGGTTCAGCCGACGATGAAGGGTTCGACCGACTCGAGGACGGTCTTTACGTCGGCCGGTTTGCCGAAGGCGCCATCGGGGGTGATCGACAGCCCCAGCAGCGTGTTCAGGGTCGCCGCGTGGCGCGCCTCGACGGAGTGGATCGAGAGCGCCGCCGCCAGGACTTCGGGGCTTTCGATGTTCCCGGCCTGGCCGAGGTAGGCGGCCGCGCCGAGGTTCTCCACCGTGCCCGCCAGTTCGGCCACCGACTTGGCGCCATTCAGCGGGAATTCGGCCTTCGGCATCGGTGCAGGCTTGCCGCCGAGTTTCTTCACCGTGCCGCTCAGCGCTTCGACGTGCTGCTTCTCCTCGGCGCCGAACTTCTTCAGCACCGCCAGTTCTTCGCCCTTGAAGAGGCCGCTCTTCACCACTTCTTCGTAGAACGCGGTCTCCAGGTACTCCAGGGTGAGGGCATAGTTGAGGATGCCGATGTCGCCCTTTCCGAACTGTGCGGTTTCGGATTCCTTACCGTTGCCCATCGGCTCGGGTTCGGTGGTGCTCTTCATCATGGTCGTGCTGTCGTCGCCGCCGCCACAGGCGGCGAGAAATGCGGCCATCGACGTACCTCCGCCGACCGCGATGAACTTGCGTCGCGATACCGGGTCCATCGTGCCTCCTCCTTGGTTACGCTTCTTGCCCTACCCATACGCACCGTGGTGGCCGGCCGGATCACAACCGGCCCGATCTGAACGGAGAGTGTGTGACCGATGGCCTACGACGAGCGACTGGCCGATGAACTCCGCGAGCGGCTGGCGGCCCGCGACGCCGAGCCGACCGAGAAGCGGATGTTCGGCGGGCTCGCCTTCATGGTCGAGGGGAACCTGACGATCGCCGCCTCGCGCAGCGGCGGCCTGCTGGTCCGCACGGATCCCGAGGACGCCGATGAGGTCCAGGCGTTGCCCGGGGTCGAACCGATGGAGATGCGCGGACGCAAGATGCCCGGCTGGGTCTTCGTCGATGCCGCAGCCCTCGCCGACGAGTCCGACCTCGACGCCTGGGTCGACCGCGCCCTCGCCTTCGTCACCACCCTGCCCCCAAAGTGACGGTGTTGATGGGCCGAAAAGCGCTCTATATGAGCGCTTTTCGGCCCATCAACACCTAGGCTGGCCGGGTTTCGTCGTCGCTGCGGCGCTTCAGCAGCCACCAGGCCAGGCCACCGAGGATCGCGGCGGCGACCACGTAGTCGATGTAGCCGAGGTTGTGGCGCCAGCTCTCCCAGTTGTCGCCGACGCTCTGGCCGAGCAGGGCGAGGGCCAGCACCCAGGGGATCGAGCCGAGCGTGGTCAGCAGCGAGAAGCGGGCGAGCGGCATCCGCGCCACCCCGGCGGGCACCGAGACGAAGGTGCGCACGATCGGCAGCATCCGCGAGAAGAAGACGGTGGCGTCGCCCCAGCGCCGAAACCAGCCCTCGGTCTGCGCCAATCGCTCCGGGCTGACGTGGAAGAGGCGGTTCCGTTCGAGCAGGTCGACCCGCCCGAAGTACCCGATCGCGTAGCCGACCAGCGACCCGACCAGGTTGCCCAGCACGCCGGCGGCGACGATCCCGGTCAGGGTCAGTTCGCCTTTCGAGACGGCGAATCCGGCGAAGAGCATGATCGCCTCGCTCGGCACCGGGATGCAGGCCGACTCGAGCGCCATCAGCACGAAGACGGCGGGCAGCCCCGCCGAGCTGATGAATTCGGTGGCGACGTTGACGATCGGGTTGACGACGAAATCCGTGACGGAGGCGTAGGGCATCGTGCAACCGTTGCGAGCGCTCCTTAAGCGCCGATGAGAGCGGCTTCACGCGTCTCTCATCTTCCCTTCATCTCGATCGCCGATCCTGATCGGCCGATGAGAGTCTTGGTGGTCGAGGACGAAGTGAAGATGGCGGCCCTCCTGCGCCGCGGTCTCAGCGAGGAAGGACTCGCCGTCGACGTCGCCGACGAGGGCGAGCGCGCCCTGCTGATGGCCGCCGCCGCCGATTACGACGCGGTCGTGCTCGACGTGATGTTGCCGGGGATCGACGGCTTCGAGACCTGCCGGCGCCTGCGCCGCGACGGGATCTGGGCGCCGGTCCTGATGTTGACCGCGCGGGGCGCCCTCGACGACCGCGTCACCGGCCTCGACGGCGGCGCCGACGACTACCTGGTCAAGCCCTTCGCCTTCGCCGAGCTGCTGGCCCGCCTCCGTGCCCTCGTCCGCCGCGGCACGGTCGAGCGCCCGCCGGTGATGGAGGTGGGCGACCTCCGCCTCGACCCCGGCACCCGCCAGGTCTGGCGCGGGGACGTCGAGATCGATCTGTCCTCGAAGGAGTTCACCCTTCTGGAGACCTTCATGCGCCACGCCGGTTACGTCTTGTCGCGGACCCAGCTGCTCGAGCAGGCCTGGGAGTACGACTTCGAACACCGCTCGAACGTGGTCGAGGTCTACGTCCGTTACCTGCGGCGCAAGGTCGACCTGCCCTTCGGACGCAAGTCGATCGAGACGGTGCGTGGCGCCGGGTACCGATTGCGAAAGGACGGGGGCCGCTGAGCCGGCTCTCGATCCGCCTCCGCCTCACCCTCGTCTTCGCCGCGGTGATCGCCTTGGTGCTGGCGGCGACCGGCGTCTTCGTCTTCCTGCAGTTCGAGCACGAGGCGAACAACGCTCTCGACTCGGGCCTGCGCTCGCGCGCCGACGAACTCTCCGCCGCGGTGCGCCAGTCGGGCTCGCGCTCGGTCCACGACCGCCACCTGGTCGGCAAGGCCGACAGCTTCGCCGAGGTTCTCGACACCGAAGGCAACGTGCTCGACTCCTCGCTGACGGTCGGCGACACCGACCTGCTCGACCCCACCCAGCTCCGCCGCGCCGCGGCCGGAGACGTGTTCGTCGATCGCGGGCCACTGCCGGGCACCGACGGCGGCGTCCGCCTGCTGGCGACCCCGGTCGAGGCGCCGACGGGCACCGAGATCGTCGTCGTCGGCGCCTCGACGGCCTCCCGCGAAGAGTCGTTCACCGACCTTCTGCAGCTGCTGCTGGTCGGCCTCCCGGCGGCGCTGATCCTCGCCTCGATCGCCGGCTATGGGGTCGCCACCGCGGCGCTGCGCCCGGTCGAGGCGATGCGCGCCCGGGCCGAGGAGATCTCCACCGCCGCCCCCGACGAGCGCCTGCCGGTCCCCGACACCCGCGACGAGGTGGCGCGGCTGGGGGAGACGCTGAACGAGATGCTCGCCCGGCTCGGCGACGCGCTGGAGCACGAGCGCGCCTTCGTCGCCGACGCCAGCCACGAGCTGCGCACGCCGCTGGCGATCCTCCGCACCGAGCTCGAGCTCGCCCTGGCCCAGGGCCGAACTCCGGAGGAACTGCGGGCCGCGCTCGTCTCCGCCGCCGAGGAGACCGACCGTCTCACCCAGCTCTCCGAGGACCTCCTGACGATCGCCCAGACCGAGCGCGGCGAGCTGCCGCTGCGGTTGGAGCCGCTGCGCCTCGGCGACACCTTCGAGGCGGTCGAGCGCCGCTTCGCCCGGCGGGCCGCCGAAGCGGGCCGCCGGATCGGGGTGGGGGAGGGCGGTGAGCTGGAGCTGGTCGCCGACCGGCTGCGGCTCGACCAGGCGGTCGGCACGATCGTCGACAACGCGCTGCGCTACGGCGGCGGCACGATCACCCTCTCGGCTCGCCGCGCGGCGAAGGCGGGTGGGGGCGCCCCGGCCTCGGGCGGGGGCGACGCGGTCGAGATCCACGTCACCGACGAGGGCGAGGGCTTCCCGCCCGCCTTCCTCGACCGCGCCTTCGAGCGGTTCAGCCGCGCTCCCGGCGTCCGCGACGGCGGCTCCGGCCTCGGCCTGGCGATCGTCGCCACCGTCGCCGCGGCCCACGCCGGCTCCGCCCACGCCGCCAACCGTCCACAGGGCGGGGCCGACGTCTGGCTCATGATCCCGCTCTCATCTCGCCTTAATCACGAGCGCAGATGATCGCCGGCGCGATGCCCGACCCGATCTCCTATCTCCAGGCGCTGATCCTCGGCCTCACCCAGGGAATCGCCGAGCCCTTCCCGATCTCGAGCCTCGGCCACGGGGTGATCATCCCGGGCCTCTTCGGCTGGGACATCCACCAGAACGACGACTACTTCCTCGCCTTCCTCGTCGCCACCCACTGCGCCACCGCGGTCGTCCTCTTCTTCTACTTCCTCGCCGACTGGGTGCGGATCTTCAAGGGCCTCGGCCGTTCGATCCGCGATCGAGGGATCGGCGAGGGCGACGGCGACGCGCGGCTCGGCTGGCTGCTGGTGATCGGGACGATCCCGGCCGGGATCCTCGGCCTCGCCCTCCAGCATCCGCTGCGCACCTTGTTCGCCTCGCCGGAGACGGCCTCGCTCTTCCTCATCCTCAACGGCATCCTCCTGCTCGCCTTCGAGCGGCTGCGTCGGCGCCGCCCCGAAGCCGGCGACGGCGAGGGCGACTCCGACCCGCGGATCGCCCGCCGGATCACCTTCAGGCAGGCGGCGGCGATCGGCACCGCCCAGGCCGCGGCGCTGATCCCGGGTATCTCGCGCTCGGGCGTGACGATGGGCGGCGGCCTGCTGGCCGGACTGTCGAACGAGGACGCGGCCAAGTTCGGCTTCCTCCTCGCCACCCCGGTGATCGCCGCCGCCGGGGTGCTGAAGCTGCCCGAACTCTTCGGCCCGGCGGGCGACGGGGTGCGCGGCCAGGCCCTGGTCGGCGCCCTCGCCGCCGCCTTCACCACCTTCCTCGCGGTCCGCTTCCTGCTGCGCTACTTCAAGACGAACCGTCTGACCCCATTCGGTATCTACTGTCTGGTGGCCGGAATCGTCTACACCTTGATCTTCGCCCTCTAGTGGGGCGCCCGTGAGCGGGGCCGAGGCAAGCCTCGCGCTCTCGGTCTTCCTCGCCTGCGCGGTCGAGGCGGTCGAGGCGTTGACGATCGTCCTCGCCGTGGGGACCACGCGGCACTGGCCCGCGGCCCTGGGCGGGACGGGCGTGGCGGTGCTGGTGCTGGCGGTGGTCGTCGCGGCACTCGGCCCGGCCCTGACGGTGCTGCCGCTCGGGGTGCTGCGGGTGGTGGTCGGCGGCCTTCTCCTCACCTTCGGCCTGCAGTGGCTGCGCAAGGCGATCCTGCGCGCCGCCGGGGCGAAGGACAAGCACGACGAGGAGGCGATCTTCGCCGCGGAGGCGGCCGAGGCCGCGGCGGTCCCGGTCGCCGCCGGGTTTGACGGCTACGCCTTCGCGATCTCCTTCAAAGCGGTGCTGCTGGAGGGGCTCGAGGTGGCCTTCATCGTCCTCACCTTCGGCGCCAACCAGCACGACGTCGGCCTTGCCGCCGTGGCCGCGGCGGCCGCGGTCCTCGCCGTACTCGGCGCCGGGCTGGCGCTGCGGGCGCCGCTGGCCCGGGTGCCGGAGAACGGGATGAAGTTCGCGGTCGGCGTGATGCTGACCAGCTTCGGGATCTTCTGGGGCGCCGAGGGAGCGGGGGCCGACTGGCCCGGGGGAGAGGTCTCACTGGCGCCGCTCGTGGCGGTGGTCCTCCTCGCGGCCCTGGCGATGGTTGTCGAGATCCGCGGGCGCGGCGCTACCGCAGGGCCGGCCGCCGCGCCTCGACGCGGGCGGCAAGTCGCATGAGCGCCCGTCGCATCCTCGCCGCGATCTGGGACTTCGTCGTCGGCGACGACCCCCGCCTGGCGCTGGCGGCGCTGGCCGCGATCGGCCTGACGGCGGTGGTCTGCGCCTTCGGCCTCTCCGCCTGGTGGTCGGCGCCCGTGGTCGCGCTCGCGGCGCTCCGCTGGACCCTGCGCGGCGCCCGTCCCTCGGCGACCAGCGCCTCCAGGACGAGCTCGTAGTGATCGGTTCGGCTCATCCAACGACCGTAGGCCCGCTTCCTTCAGCGGTCCTTTGCGCGTCCTAAAAAGCCGCCGTGATCGCTCGCCTACTGATCCATCCGGCTTTCGGAAACGCGATCTTCACAGTCGGGCGCCGATATCGGTATTGGATACCGGCGATGCGCGAGTTTCTCCGCTCCCGCGGCACAGTCGAGCAGGGGCACTCGCTGCGTGTCTACGAGATCACCGCGGAGGGTCGGCAGGTTCTGCGGCAGACGCGCAAGGCGCTGAAGGAGCTCGCCGACGAGGTGCTCGGGTGACCGAGACCCCGTCCACCCCGGCGCCCGAGGCCGTCGCCTCGCTGGAGACCGTCGCCCGCGAGTGGACCCGGATCGGGGTCACCGGCTTCGGCGGCCCGCCCGCCCACATCGCCCTGCTGCGCAAGCTGGTCGTCGACCGCGAGGGCTGGATGGACCACCACTCCTTCGAGGACGCCAACGCCGCCTGCTCGCTGCTGCCCGGCCCGTCCTCGACCCAGCTGGCGATCTTCTGCGCCTACCGGGTCGCCGGCTGGCCGGGGGCGATCGTCGGCGGGCTCGGCTTCATCGTCCCGGCCGTCGTCCTGATCCTCGCCCTCTCGCTGGTCTTCCTCTCCGGCTCGCCACCCGACTGGATCGAGGGCGCCGGGGCCGGCGCGGGGGCGGCCGTCGCCGCGGTGGCGGTGCGGGCCGGGGGGGACCTGCTCGGCCCCAGCCTCGCCCGCGCTCGCCACGAAGGCGGGGCGCTGATCCGCTGGGCGGCCTACGGGCTGGCGGGGGGCATCGCCGCGGCGACGATCGGACCCTGGCTGGTCCTCGTCCTGGTCGGCTGCGGGTTGCTCGAGCTGCTGATCCGCCGCGCTTCCCGTGAGGGGACGACGGCGCTGTCGGCCCCGCTCCTGGCGCTGCCGAAGGCGGCGCTCGGCGGTGGTCTTCGCGACGCGATGCCGCTGGCCGCGATCGCCTCGACCGGCACGGTGGGCGACCTGGTCTGGACCGCGCTCAAGGTCGGGGCGCTCTCGTTCGGCGGTGGCTTCGTGATCGTGCCGCTGATGCAGGGCGACGCGGTCCATGTCTACCACTGGATGAGCAACAGCGAATTCCTCAACGCGGTGGCGTTGGGTCAGGTGACGCCGGGCCCGGTGGTGGCGACGGTCGCCGCGGTCGGCTACGGCGCCTATGGGATCGGCGGCGGGCTGCTCGCCGCGCTGGTCGCCTTCCTGCCCTCCTTCTCCTTCATCCTGCTCGGCGGCGGGCGCTTCGAGCGGCTGCGCGGCAACCCGCTCGCCCGCGCCTTCCTCGCCGGCGCCGGCCCGGCGGCGATCGGGGCGATCCTCGGCTCGGCGGTCCCGCTCGCCGGCGCCCTCTCCGAGGTCTGGCAGTTCGCCGTCCTCGGCTTCGCCGCCGTCGCCTTGCTGCTTGCCCGCCGCGGGGTGGTCCCGGTGTTGCTCGCGGCGGGTGCGGTCGGCGCCGTCGTCGCCCTGGCCGGCGGCCCCTTGCCCTAGGAGGGATTGGCGAAACTCCCGCGCACGCCCGGCGGCGGTGGACACGTCGCGGTGCGGCGTCCTCGGGAGGCCAAATAGCGCTGCTATTCGGCCTCCCTGCGTCCTTGCCCCGCTCGGTCCGGCGCTCGCCGGCCGCACACCCGAGTTTCGCCAATCCCTCCTAGCCCGCGAACGCGTCGGCGGGTCGGGACGTTCAGACGCCGGCCGGCTCGACCGCGGTCGCGCCCTCGGCCTCGACCTTGGGTAGAGCCTCAGGAAGGGTGTAGAAGTGCTCGGTCGCCCCGCGCACCGCGCGCTGGCGGACGAGCACGATCAGGCCCGCTTTGGCCAGCTCGGTGACGTGGTAGTTCGTGTTGCTGAGCGGGATCTGCAGCTCGTGGCTGAGGTCGCTGGGGGAGAGGACGCGGCCGCCGTCGATGCCGATGATTTCCAGGATCGAGACCCGCAGGGGGTGGGCGGTGGCACGGGCGAGGCGCTCCCAGTCGACCGGTATCGACTCGTGGTGAGGACGGGCGCCGTTGGGTGCGCTGCTCGGACGGGTGCCGTTGCTGGTCGGTTTGCCCTTGGGCATCAGGTCTGCGACTCCGTTTCCGTTGCCATTTGCGTGCTGCCCAAGTACCCCGTTTTCGCCGACCATGTCCCGAGATTACCAAAAATTATTGTCTCATGTACCGATTTTCGGGTAGCGTCGCTTTGAGATGTTCTTCTGGAGGAGAAATGCGGCGCTCGGCGGCGCCTGGATCACTTTCCCGATGATCTGCGTCGGTTTTGCCCTGCTTTGCGCGGTGGCGACCCCTTTCGCGGCAGCCGACACCGCTTCGGTGATCGCGCCCAGCGACCCGCACGATCCGCAGGTCGATTCTGGTTGGCAGGCGGGCACCTGTAAGAAAGAACCGCCGATCACCGACCCCACCGCCGCCGACTTCTGCAACGTCAAAAGCAACCCGGGCGAATTCTTCTTCGAAGAAGCGGCCGCTCACCCGAACTACGGCTTCACCCAATTCATCGTCGCCCACAAACCAGGACTGTTGCCCGGCAGCGAAGAACCGACCGCGGAACTCCAGTACGTCCGGGTCGAGCTGCCGGTCGGGCTCAGCGTCAACCCCGGCGCCACCGAACGTTGCCCGATCACCGTCTTCGAAAAAGGCGCCTCCGGCTGCCCGGCGGGGTCGAAAGTCGGGGAAAGCGGCGTGACCGCATCGGAGCCGCTGGTCGGCCTGCCGATCGCGCCGATCCCTGGCGTGACCGCGGTCAACGTCTACAACGTCGTGCCGAAACAGGGGCAGGCGGCCCGCTTCGGCCTTGAACTGGCCGGCAACCCAGTCTTCCTCGAAGGCGACATCGCCTCGAGCGGCGATTATCACGAGGGGTTCACGATCGCGGTGCCGCACGCTCTCCCGATCGAAGGGATCGAAGGGGCGATCCTGAAAAACCGATTGGTCTTCGAAGGGCGCGCCGGCGATGGCACGTTCATCACCACGCCGAGTACCTGTCGCGGGCAGGCCTTCATCGAATCGGGGAGCGAATACTCGACCCTGCTCCGCGCCGCCTCATATAAAGAGATCGAAGCGGGGGAGCAGTTCCCCAGCGGCGCCGGCGCCTACCTCGAGTCCCCGATCCCACCCGGGACCTCGCCGAAAAGCTGCAACACGATCCCCTATACGCCGAGCATCGGGGTGGCGCCGGGGACCGCGCAGACGAACTCGCCGGCCCCGGCCGAGGTGACGGTCACGGTCCCGCACATCCAGAAACCGACCGGCCAGGACGACTCGACCACCCAGGCCGCGTCGCTCTCGTTGCCGCTGGGGATGGGGATCAATCCTTCGGCAGCCGCCGCCGTCAACAACCTGAAAACCTGCGAAAACAGCCAGTTCGCCCTTCACTCGACCCAGGCGATCAGCTGCCCGGCCGAGTCACGGATCGGCACCGCGACGATCGCCTCGGCGGCGCTGCCGGAAGGGAACCTCGAAGGCCCGGTCTTCATCGGCAAGCAGGAAAGCACCGACCCGACCTCCGGCAACGAGTACCGGATCTTCATCGACGCCGCGTCGGCGCGTTACGGGATCGACGTGCGCCTGATCGGTCACGTCGCCGCCGATCCGACCACCGGCCGGCTGACCACGACGATCACCGAAGTCCCGCAGGTCCCCTTCACCAGCTTCAGGCTCGACTTCGTCGGCGGGCAGCGCTCGGTGCTGAGCAGCCCCCCGACCTGCGGCCCCAACACCAGCGCCGCCCGGATGACCCCTTACTCGGGGAACGCGCCGGCGACGCCGACTCAGTCCTTCTCCCTCCAGGCCGCCCCGAGCGGGGGCGCGTGCGCGACCAGCCTCGCCGCGCGCCCCTTCGCTCCCTCCTTCGCCGCCGCGCCGAAAAGCAACCGGGCGGGCGCCTACAGCCCGCTCCACATCGCCATCGGTCGCACCAACGGCCAGCAGGAGCTGAAAGGCGCGACGGTCACGCTGCCTCCGGGGATGATCGGCAAGCTCGCCGGCATCCCCTACTGCTCGGGGAGCCAGATCGCCGCCGCGGCGACCACGTCCGGCGCCTCGCAGGCGGTCAGATCGAGCTGCCCCTCGAAGAGCGAAGTCGGCATCGCGACCGTGCAGGCAGGCACCGCGCCGACGCCGCTCTCGATCACCGGCAAGGTCTTCCTCTCGGGTCCCTACCACGGGGCGCCTCTCTCCCTGGCAGTGATCACCCCCGCCACGGCCGGGCCGTTCGACCTCGGAACGGTCGTGGTGAGGGTGGCCCTGCTGGTCGACCCGGGAACGGCCCAGGTGACCGCGGTCTCCGATCCGATCCCGGATGTCTTCGGCGGCAGCCAGCTCAGCATCAGGTCGATCGCGATCGACCTGAACAAGAAGGAATTCACCCTCAACCCGACCAGCTGCGACAGATCGGCGACCACGGCCACCCTGAACGGCGGCGGCGCGAACCCGGCGATCCCGGCCGCCTGGTCGAGCTTCGCCGCGTCGGTTCCCTTCCAGACCTCGAACTGCGAGGCGCTGAAATTCCGCCCGAAGCTGGTCACCCGTTTCCTCGGCGGCAAGAAGGAGACCCGCCGGGCCGGGCACCCGAAGCTGCAGGCGACGCTGACCGCGCGCGAAGGCGACGCCAACATCGCCCGCGCGACGCTGACGTTCCCGCGCTCGGAGCTGATCGACCAGGGCCACATCAAGACGATCTGCACGCGCCCGAAGCTGGCCGCCCACGAATGTCCGGACGCCTCGATCTACGGCTACGCCCGCGCCGAATCGCCGCTGCTCGACAAGGAACTGGCCGGGCCCGTCTACCTGGTGCCGTCGACCCACGTGCTGCCCGACCTGCTCGCCGACCTGCGCGGGCAGGTGGAGATCCAGCTGCACGGGGTGGTCAAATCGGTCAAAGGCGGCCGCATCCGCAGCACCTTCTCGCCGGTGCCGGACGTCCCGGTGAGCAAGTTCGTGCTGACCATGCAGGGCGGCAAGAAGGGCCTGCTCCAGAATTCGCGCAACCTCTGCACCCATAAGTACTTCTCGAAACTCAACTTCCTCTCCCAGAACGGCAAGCACCTGCGCAAGAAGCGCCTGCCGCTCGGCGTCGCGGCCTGCCACGGCAAGCCGAAGACGAAAGCGAAGTCAAAGCACCCGAAGGGGAAGAGCAACCACAAATAAATACGTGGTTGTTTTTCGAACCGAGATAGCTGGGTAAAGGCTCGCAACGATGAGGAGGAATGCACGGAACTCTGTAGCGCTGGTCGTTGCCATGGCACTGGCCGCGTTGTTCGTCGCCGCCTTCGGGGCGAGCTCGGCGTCGGCGGCCTTCGGGGTCAACAAATGGGAAGCAGGGACCTGCAACACGGGGGTCGGCGAATGCACCTACGCCAGCCCGTCCTCACGCTTCGCCAACACGGCGGCGAGCCATCCCGGCGAAGGCCTCACCGATTTCGCCTTCAACACCGGCGGTCTGCTCGGCGCCCCGGAAGGAGCCGTCAAGGACGTGATCGTCGATCTGCCCCCCGGTCTGAACGTCAACCCGCAGGCGGTCAAATGGTGTCCCAAAGCGACCTTCGAAGCGAACCCCGCCACCTGCCCGCCGGAAAGCGTGGTCGGCACCAGCACGATCAAATCGATCTCCAGCGTCCTGACCGTGCCGTTGACCCTGCCGGTCTACGACATCGAACCGGAAGCCGGCCACCCGGCGCTGTTCGGGTTCAACATCGACATTCCGCTGATCCTTCCCGACCACGACGTCTTCCTCGTCACCAGCATCGATTGGTCGGGGGACTACCACGAGAACTTCACGATCAGCAACGTCCCCCCGCAGGTGCCTCTGGTGGAGAACAAGCTCGTCTTCAACGGGCAGGCCGGTGGCTCCTTCCTGACCTTGCCCAGCGGCTGCAACGCGCCGACGACGACCTCTCTGCGCGTCGACTCCTACGAAAATCCCGGTGCCTTCCAGGAATACAAGACGACCCCCGCGTTGCCGATCCAGGCGGTGCCGATCGTCGGCTGCGCGAGCGTGCCATTCAACCCGGGCGTCACTGCCTCGGCCTCCGGCCCCACCGACTCCTCGTCGACGGTCGCGGTGTCGCTGAACATCCCTCAAGGTACGCAACCGCAGGCCAACTCCACGGTGAAGACGGCGAACGTGACGCTGCCCGCCTACACCGGCCTCAATCCGGCGACCGCGCCCGGGCTCAAATTCTGCCCCGACAACGCCTTCCCGCTGCACTCGCAGGTGGCGACCAGCTGCCCGGCCGAATCGCAGATCGGCACGATCGCGATCGAAGCGCCGGCGCTCCCCGCGGGCTCGCTGACCGGCCCGGTCTACCTCGCCACGCAGAAAAGCCGTGACCCGCTCTCGGGCCAGGAGTACCGCATCTTCTTCAACGCCGAATCGGCGCGTTTCGGGGTCCAGGTGCGGGAGGAAGGGCGGATCAGGGCCAACCCGACCACGGGCCAGATCACCGGCGAATTCAGCGAACTGCCGCAGGTCGGTTTCAGCTCGGCGACGCTGACCTTCGGCCCGCAGGCCAAACACGCGATCCCGGTTCTGTCGAGCCCGCCGCTCTGCAGCAACACCTCGACCTCGAGCGCGATCCCATGGTCGACCGGGGCGACGACGCAGACCGCCCCGACCGAGCTGAAACTGACCCAGGCGCCGGGCGGCACGCCCTGCGCGAAAACGATGGCCGAACGGCCGTTCAAACCGGGCTTCACGGCGAAGCCGGGGACGAGCAAGGTCGCCACCTACACCCCGTACACGCTGACCATCACCCGCAACGAAGGTCAGCAGGAGATCAAAGGCTTCACCATCACCTTGCCGCCCGGCGCGACCGCGAAGCTCGCCGGCATCCCCTACTGCCAGCCGAAGGAATACGAAACGGCGTCGAAGCACTCGGGGGCCGAACAGAAAAAAGACTCGGCCTGCAGCGCGAAGAGCGAGATCGGGGTGGCGACCATCGAGGCCGGCACCGGCGCGCAGCCGCTCTCGATCGACGGCAAGGTCTACCTGTCGGGTCCATATAAAGGAGCGCCGCTCTCGGTGGTCGTGATCACCCCGGCGGTGGCCGGCCCGTTCGACCTCGGCAACGTCATCGTCCGCGCCCCGCTGGCCCTCGATCCGGAAACCGGGCAGGCTTCGACCAGCGCCGAAATCCCCGACGTCTTCGGCGGCGTGAAGCTCGACATCCGCTCGATCGTGGTCAACCTCAACCGCAAGGAGTTCACCCTCAACGGGACCAACTGCGACAGCTCGGCGGTTGCCGGGGTCCTGCGAGGTGGCGGTGCCAACCCGACCAATCCGGCGGCCTGGTCGGCGGTGAACGTCTCCTTCCCCTTCCAGAGCGAAGGCTGCAAAGGCCTCGCCTTCAAGCCGAAGCTGAAGCTGCGCCTCTTCGGCCAGACCCGCCGCGCCAAGCACCCGAAGCTGAAAGCGACGCTGATCACGAAGCCCGGGCAGGCCAACACCAAGCTCGCCTCGGTCGCCCTGCCGCACGCGATCTTCCTCGATCAGTCGAGCCTCGGCACCGTCTGCACGCGGCCCCAGTTCGCCGCCGAGCAGTGCCCGAAAAAGTCCGTCTATGGCTACGCGCGCGCCTGGTCGCCGCTGCTGTCGGATCCGCTCGAAGGCCAGGTCGTGCTGCGCTCCTCGAACAACACCTTGCCGGACATGGTCGCCCACCTGAAAGGCCAGGTGGACATCGACCTCGACGGCAAGATCGACAGCTTCAAGGGCGGTATCCGGACGACCTTCGCGAACATCCCGGACCTGCCGGTGAGCAAGTTCGTGCTCGTCCTGCCGGGCGGCAAGCACGGCCTGCTGCAGGCGTCGACCAACCTCTGCGCCAAACCGGTGAAGGGGATCATCCGGCTCAAAGGCCAGAACGGCAAGAAGGCGAATCGCCACGTCCGGATCAAGACTCCCTGCGGCCACAAGAAGAAGGGCAAGAAGGCGAAGAAGCACAAGGGGTCGGGCGGCAAGAAAAGCAAGGCCGGCAGCGGGCAGAAGGGTAAGCAGCACTAGCTGTCCAGCCGGCGCGGAGCGCTGATCCCGCTCGGCTCCAGGCTTTGCGGATCATCTTTCCGATCCGTCTTTATTAGTCCGGTGGGCTTGATTCGCCCGCTGGGGACGCTAGTGTGAACCGTGGGAGCAGTGCCAGGGAGAGGAAGTACCGCCACGCAGGGGCGGCGTTATCGCTTTTGGGGAATTGCGTTAACGGAGGAGGAATAGATGTTGAAGCGCTTGCTTCTTGTACTCGTGGTCGGGGCCTTGGGCGCCGCCGTGGTCGCGCCTGCCGCGCACGCCGCGTTCGGGATCGAAAAATGGGAATCGATCACCTGTAAAGAAAACGTCGACACGCCTGCGCTTGGCGGAGAACTGGAAGGGGAACCGTTCCCGCCTCAGTCCCCCGGACAATGCAAAGGGGCGACGACTCCCGAAAAACTCTTCACCCAGGCTGCCGGCCATCCGAATTTCGGGATCACCGATTTCACGCTGAACACGCTTGCGATTGCCGGTGCCGGTGGCTTCCCCGACGGCTTCGTCAAAGACATCGTCGTCGACACCCCGGAAGGCCTGAGCGTCAACCCGGAAGCGGTGCCTCAGTGTCCGATCGCGGAAATCAAAACGCCTCCGTACACCTGTAATCCGGAAACGATCGTCGGCATCAACTACCTGACGGTCGCTGCGGAAGCCCCACCATGCACGGTGCCTGCCTTCCTCGGCAACTGCAAACAGATCCGGGCCGCGGTCCCGGTGTACAACGTCGAACCGTTCGAAGGCGTGCCTTCGATGGTCGGGTTCCCGACCAAAACGGGCCCGACCTTCATCGTCGGATCGCTGAGCCCGGTCGACCAGCACGTCACCTTCACGATCAGCGATATCCACCCGCCGAGTCCAGGTCCCCCGCCGAGCCCGCCGATCGTCGGCTCGCGGCTGGTCTTCTTCGGCAACAAAGGCCTCGGTGGCAAAGGTGGCGCGTACCTGACCATGCCGAGCAACTGCGCCGGCGGTCAGGTGTCCGTCCTGACCGTCGATTCGCAGGGCCCCCCGTTCGAAGCTTCGCCGGCCAGCAGCGACCAGGCGTCCTACACGACGCCGACCGGTGCCACCGGTTGCGCGAGCGTCCCGTTCAACCCGGAAATCGCGGTCACGGCCGACGGTGCCAAATTCGTCGACAGCCCGGAACCGACCACCGTCGACGTCGGCATCCCGTACGACCCCTCGGCGCCGATCGCCAACTCCTACCTGAAGGTCGCCAAGGTCACCCTGCCCGAAGGCATGGGGATCAATCCGTCGGCGAGCAACGGCCTCGCGTCGTGCACCGACGCCCAGTTCCACTACCACACGAACATCGCGGTGGAATGTCCGGCGGCGTCGAAGATCGGGACGGTCGAGGTACAGACGCCTTCGCTGCCGGCCAACTCCCTCAACGGTGACGTCTACGTCGGTGCGCCGCTGAAAAACGGCCCCGGGGCCTTCTCGACCGGTGAACAGTTCCGGATCTTCATCCACGCGTTCTCGACCCGGTTCGGGGTCAACGTGCGGCTGGAGGGGAAGGTGTTCCCGAACCCGGTCACCGGGCAACTGACGGCTATCGTGCCGGAAAACCCGCAGGCCACGTTCCGTAATTTCCGCCTCCACTTCTTCGGCGGGAACAAGGGCATCCTCACCTCGCCGCCGACCTGTGGGGCGAACACGACCACCACGGAATTCACCCCGTGGTCGGAAAACCCGGGCAACAACAAACCGACCGCCAACACGGCGCTCACCGGCGTCCCCGGTGGCGGCGCCTGCCCGACCACTCTCGGCGCCCGCAAATTCGCGCCGGGCTACAGCGCCAGATCCGATTCGACCGAAGCGGGGAAGTACTCGCCGTTCCACGTCGTGATCAGCCGTCCTGACGGTCAGCAGGAGCTGAAAGTCGTCAACGTGACCCTGCCGAAGGGTCTGGTCGGGCGACTGGCCGGGATCCCCTACTGCTCGGATGCAGCAATCGCCGCCGCGGCGGCGAGCAGCGGTCTGGCCCAGCTGGCGAAACCCAGCTGCTCCGACGAAAGCGTGCTCGGTCCCGTGACGACGCTCTCGGGCAGCGGTAACGCGCCGCTCGGGCTGACCGGCAAGGCGTACCTCGCCGGTCCGTACAAAGGGGCGCCGCTGTCGATGGCGATCGTCACCCCGGCGGTCTCGGGCCCGTTCGACCTCGGCACCGTGGTCGTCCGGGTGGCGCTCAACGTCGACCCGATGACCGCCCAGATCAACGCGGTCTCCGACCCGATCCCGAACGTGTTCGGTGGGGTCAAGCTCGACATCCGCTCGATCGACGTGAACATCAACCGCCACAATTTCATGATCAATCCGACCAACTGCGCCGCCGGCGCCGTGGCCGGGACGATCAACGGCGGTGGCTCCAACCCGACCCTCGCGGCGGCCTGGAGCAGCTACGCGGTCAGTGCGCCTTGGCGGGCGACCGGCTGCAGCAAGCTGTCGTTCAAGCCCACGTTCAACGCGCGGATCTCCGGCCCGACGACGCGGGCCAAGAACCCGCAGATCCGGGTCGTGGTGAAGGCGCGCAAAGGCGATGCCAACATCGCCCGCACCGCGCTGAACCTGCCGCACTCGCTGTTCCTCGATCAGGGCCACATCAAAACGGTCTGCACGAGGGTCCAGCTGGCGGCGAAGGAATGCCCGAAGAACTCGATCTACGGCCATGCCGAAGCGAGCAGTCCGCTGCTGAAGCAGAAGTTGAAGGGCCCGGTCTACCTGGTGTCCTCGAAACACACGCTTCCGGACCTGCTGGCGGACCTCAACGGCCAGATCAACATCCAGCTGGACGGCGTCATCAGCTCCAAGCACGGGGGCCTGAAGACGGTGTTCAACAACACCCCGGACGTCCCCTTGAAGACGTTCATCCTGAACATGCAGGGCGGTAAGAAGAGTCTCCTGCAGAACTCGACGAACCTCTGCAAGGGCCCGCAGCTGGCGATCCTCAATATGAAGGGCCAGAACGGCAAGACGATGAAGACGAACAAGCTTCGTCTGAACATCGCCTCCTGCGGGGGCAAGAAGAAGTCCAAGTAGGCGCCCTGGGGAGGGCACGGACGGGCGCCGGCGCGGCGGGCTGATTAGCCTCCGCGCCGGTGCGTCCTTCCGTCTCAGTCCTGATCGTCGCCTGGAACTCGGGTCGCGAGCTGCGCCGGACGCTGCCGCCGCTGGTGGCGGAGCTGCGCGAAGGCGACGAGCTGATCGTCGTCGACAACGACTCGCCCGACGACTCGGCCGCGGTGGCGCGGGAGCTGGCGCCGGCGGTGAAGATCGTGACGATGGGACGCAACCTCGGGTTCGCCGGGGGGGCCAACGTCGGCGCGAACGCCGCGACCGGTGACCTGTTGGTGATCTTGAACCCGGACGCGATGCCGCTGCCGGGGTGGGGCGAGGCGGTCCGCCGGCCGTGGCTCGAGGGGCGTGGCTGGTCGGCCTGGCAGGGCCTCGTCGCCGGTGCGGACGCGACGACGATCAACTCGGCCGGCAACCCGGTCCACTTCACCGGGATCGTCTGGGCCGGCATGCACGACGAGCCGCTCGCCGCGGCGCCCGGGCCGGGGATCGTCACCGCCGCCTCCGGCGCCTGCCTGGCGGTGCCGCTGGAGACCTGGCGCCGGCTGGGCGGCTTCGCGGAGCGCTTCTTCATGTACCACGAGGACGTCGACCTCTCCCTGCGACTGCGGCTGGCGGGGGAGACGGTGGGGATCGAGCCAGGTGCGGTGGTCGCCCACGATTACGAGTTCACGGCCTCGAGCGCGAACAAGTGGCGCTGGCTCGAGCGCAACCGGCTGGCGACGCTGGTGCGGGTCTACCCCGGCGCGCTCCTGGCGTTGCTGGCCCCGGCATTGTTGGCGACCGAGGTGGCGCTCCTCGTCGCCTCGGCGGCGGGCGGCTGGGGCGGCCAGAAGCTGCGCGCCGATGCCGAAGCGGTGGTCTGGCTGCCGCGGCTCCTGCGTGAGCGGCGGGCGATCCGGCGCGCCCGCAGGATCTCCCCCGGCGAGTTCGCCGCGGCGCTCACCGCCGACCTCGACTCTCCCTTCATCCCCGCCGTCGCCCGCTCGGCGCCCGCCCGCCTTCTGCTCCGCGCATACTGGCGAGCCGTCCGCGCCCTGCTCGGCCGCTAGCCGCGCTGGGCGCGGAGCCGACGCAGGGCCGGGGCGGGTTCGCGGCCGGGTGGGTGGGGACGCGAGGGTCCGGGCCCTGGCGGCCGGGGACGCCGAGGGTCCGGGCCCGGTCGGGCAGGACGGCGAGGGTCCGGGCCCGGTCGGGCAGGACGGCGAGGGCTCGGGCCCGGCCGGCCGGGGACGGCGAGGGTCCGGGCCCTGGCGGCCGGGGCTCGGCCGTCCCGGGCGTCTCGTGGCGGCCCGGGCAGGCTGTGGCCGCCACGAGACGCCCGGGTCGTGAGCCTTCCGGCGGGAGGCGGGGAGATCCGTGACGCTTCCGGCGGGAACTCCACGGAGACGTGACGGTCAGGAACACGCGACCGGGTTTTGGGCCCCTATAGGGGCCCAAAAGTCGCGCAGGCGACTTTTACCTTGCCATGGCAGGGTCAAAGTCGACTGCGCGTCCGAACCCTCTTTAGCAGCGTGTAGTTCTGCTCGTCTCGGTGACGAACCCACATCCTTGTGACGCCTTCCGCGCGTCCGCCGCACGGCTCCCCGGCGTCCCCCGCCCCCCCGGCCGTCTCGGGCACGGCCACAGCCTGCCCGGGCCGTGGCCGAGACGGCCGCGTCCCTTGGCCGTCAGCCGCAGGCCATCGGGCCGTCAGTCGGCGCGGCCTACGCGGCGGGCAGGTCGTCAAGCGCCTCGCGCCGCCGCGCCGCCGTGCCGCCAGGACCATGCGGTACCGATCGGCGGCCAGGCGGGCCGTCGCGGCGCCGATCGGACTGCTCGCCCCAATGATCAGGAGGACCGGTTTATCGGCCCCAGAATCTGGCTCTCCAGGCGGCACGCCACCATATTTAAAAGCCCTTGATGTACCCGCCGACCGACCTTGCGATAATGAGCGACGACGTGGATCCCTCGCGCAAGCGCAAGATTCGGCTGGTCGTGGCGCTGTCGGTGGCCGTACTGCTGGCGGTGGCCCTGATCTACACCAGTTTCTCCGCTTCGACCGAAGCAAAGGAACCGTCGGAGGTTCTCACCGCGGCGCCGGGCACCAAGACCGAGATGAGCGGCAAGGTCGTCCCCGGCTCGGTCAAGCAGGTCGGCGAAGGCATCAAATTCGAAGTCGAAGACCGCAAGGGCGGCAGCGCGATCCCGGTCAGCTACAGCGGTGCGATCCCGGACCCGTTCCGTGGCGGTCGCGAGATCGTCCTCGAAGGCGCGGTGCAAGACGGCACCTTCGTCGGCGAACCGGAAACGCTGATCACGAAGTGCCCCTCGAAGTTCACTACGAACGCGAGCGAATCCGCCAGCGCCGGTAGCGAATCTTCGGGCAGCAATGGCTAGCGTCGGCAGCGTCCTCCTGGCGCTCGCCTTCTTCGCCGCCGCCGCCTCAGCCGTGACCGCGGTCGTCTGGCGCCACGACGACGGTCGCGTCACGCTCGCCCGCCGCGGCGTCTACGCGGTCTTCTTCCTGCTGCTGGCCTGCATCGTGATCATCGAGGTCAGCTTCGCGACCAACGACTTCTCCTTCAACATCGTCGCCGAACACTCGTCGACCGAGACGCCGATGTTCTACAAGCTGGCGGCGATGTGGTCGAGCCAGGAAGGCTCGTTGCTGCTCTGGGCGTTCGTGCTCTCGACCGCCGCCTCGCTCGCCCTCTACTCGACCCGGCACAAGCTGCGCGACATCGTCCCCTGGGCGACCGGGGTGATGATGGCGATCGGCTCCTTCTTCATCGGGCTGATGCTGTTCGCGCCCGACGTCAACCCGTTCAAAGTGTTGAACCCGGCGCCGCAGGACGGGATCGGCCTGAACCCGTTGCTTCAGCACCCGAGCATGATGATCCACCCGCCGATGCTCTACTCGGGGTACGTCGCCTGGACGATCCCCTTCGCCTTCGCGATCGGCGCCCTGGTCACCCGCCGGGTCGACGCCGAGTGGATCCGGGCGACGCGACGCTTCGCCCTGATCGCCTGGACGTTCCTCGGCTTCGGCCTCCTGCTCGGCGCCCGCTGGTCCTACTCGGAGCTCGGCTGGGGGGGCTACTGGGCCTGGGACCCGGTCGAGAACGCGGCGCTGATGCCGTTCCTGCTCGGCACCGCCTTCCTGCACTCGATCATGGTGCAGGAGAAGCGCGGCATGCTGAAGGTCTGGAACTCGGCGCTGATCGTCGCCACCTTCTCGATGTGCCTGCTGGGGACGTTCCTGGTGCGCTCCGGCGTCCTCCAGTCGATCCATGCCTTCGGCGACGACACGGTCGGGCCCTACCTGCTGGCGGTGATCGGGATCGTCGTCATCGGCTCGACCCTGCTCCTGGCCTCGCGTCTGGACGAATTGAGATCGCCGAAGCGGATCGACTCGCTCGCCTCGCGAGAATCGGTCTTCCTGATCAACAACCTGCTGTTGGTCGGGATGACCCTGGTGATCGCCTGGGGGACCTTCTTCCCGCTGATCTCCGAACTCTTCACCGGCCACAAGAGCTCCCTCGCGGCGCCCTGGTTCGACAAGTACACGACGCCGCTGGCGATCCTCCTGGTGCTGTTCACCGGGATCGGCCCGCTGCTCGCCTGGCGAAGGGTGACCTGGGCCTCGGCGAGGCGGGTCTTCCGCATCCCCCTGGCGGTCGCGGCCGTCACCGCGGTCGTGCTCTGGGCGCTCACCGACGCCGAGCAGAAGCCCTGGGCGCTGGCGCTCTTCGCCTTCGCCGCGTTCGCGATCGCGGGCGTCGTGCAGGAGTTCTACAACG
>Ga0134125_10000269_pt1 | contig 74026 bp, 61 predicted proteins | sample KB31751_FD_96464 | JGI IMG/M metagenome (GOLD analysis project Ga0134125, IMG submission 96464) | Terrestrial soil microbial communities with excess Nitrogen fertilizer from Kellogg Biological Station, Michigan, USA - KB3-175-1 | ecosystem: Environmental > Terrestrial > Soil > Unclassified ... | reverse complement strand
CAGGATTTCAATAAAGCGATGGATGGAGATATTGTTCGCGTAAAAATAAAAGACACACATGGAAAACGCGTGGAGGGTATCATAGAAGAAGTACTGGAAAGAAAACAAACAGAATTTATCGGCAATATCCAGGTGAGTGAAAATTTTGCATTTTTTACTCCGGATAGTCAAAAACCTTTGCCTGATTTTTATATCAGCATTAAAAACCTGAATGGTGCTAAAGATAAAGATAGAGTAGTTGTAAGGTTTTTGAGCTGGGAAAGTGGCGCAAAAAAACCTGAAGGAGAGGTGGTATCTGTGTTGCAGGCGAAAAATCTCAGCGACCTGGCGATGAAAGAAATTATTATTCAAAATGGCTTCTCTTTACAATTTCCGAAGGAGGTTTTGGATGAAGCAAATAGTTTGAATGAAGCAATTGATCCGAGAGAACTGCAGGAAAGAAAAGATTATCGGGATGTTCTTACTTTCACAATTGATCCGGCAGATGCAAAAGATTTTGATGATGCCCTTTCTATAAAAAAACTAAATGAAAATGAATATGAAATTGGCGTTCATATCGCTGATGTAAGTCATTTCGTAACGCCTGGGACAGCGATGGATGCTGAAGGATATGCAAGAGCTACCAGTGTTTATCTTCCGGATCGGGTGAATCCAATGTTGCCAGAAAAAATTTCAAATGAACTTTGTTCGCTTCGTGCCAATGAAGATAAGTATACATTCTCTGTGATCTTTAAAATAAATAATAAAGGGAAAGTAAAAGATTATTGGCTCGGTAAAACTTTTATTCACAGTAATCACCGTTTTAATTATGACGAAGTTCAGCAGATCATTGAGTCAGGAATTGGAAAATACAGCGAAGAAATAAATTTGCTAAACTCACTTGCAAAAATTTTTCGAAAAGAAAGATTTAAAAACGGTGCTATTAATTTTTCATCGACAGAAGTAAAATTTAAGTTGGATGAAAATGGAAAGCCTGTTGGAATAATTGTAAAAGAAACTAAAGAATCACATCAGCTGATTGAAGAGTTTATGTTACTTGCAAATCGGACTGTTGCCACTCATGTTTCAAAAATTAAAGTAAATAAAAAGCTGATTCCTTTTCCTTACCGTGTGCATGATACTCCGGATGAAGAAAAGCTAAAACCATTTGTTGCATTTGCAAAAAAGTTTGGCTATAAATTCGATATGAAAGATGAAAAAGAGACTGCCAAATCTTTTAATCAATTGTTGGTTGACGTACATGGAAAGCCTGAACAGCATGTGCTTGAGCAATTAGGCATCCGAACAATGGCGAAAGCAATTTATTCAACAGAAAATATTGGTCACTACGGTTTGGGCTTTGAAAATTATTGCCATTTTACTTCCCCAATTCGCCGGTATCCGGATATTATGGTGCATAGAATTTTGCAGGAAATTTTAAAACATGATATTGAACCTGACAAAAAAATGGAACAGAAATGTGTGCATTGCAGCGAAAGGGAAAGAGCGGCAATGGAAGCAGAACGTGCAGGAAATAAATACAAACAGGTTGAGTTTATGATGGATAAACTGGGAGAAGAAATGGAAGGCGTGATCAGTGGTGTCTCTTCATTTGGTTTCTGGGTAGAAACGATAAATGAAAAATGCGAAGGTCTTGTTTCAATAAAAGATCTTTCTGATTATGATGATTTTCGTCACGACGACACTGAATATGCCTTGGTTGGAATTCGCACGGGGAAAAAATTTCGCATGGGAGATAAAGTAGAAGTAAAATTAGTGGCAGCGAATTTGGAAAAACGTCAACTCGATTTTGAATGGATTCCGGGATTGCAGAGTTTAAAACAAAAAGCAGTAAAATCGAAGAAAAAGAAAAAAAATTATTAGAAAATAAAATTTTAAAAGTTTCTCTTCTATAAAAAATAAAATGGAAAAAGTAAACGGCCTTCATTCGTTTAAAGAATTATCGGTGCTTTTTGATGAAAGATTTAATCGCCGTCATTTTCCTGAAGAGCCTGGAAAACTTTATGAGGCTTCGCAATATTTACTAACGGTGAAGGGCAAACGAATTCGCCCTGTAATGTGCCTGATGGGAAATGAATTGTTTGAGGAAATAAAAGAAGATGCATATCATGTTGCCACTTCAATTGAGTTATTTCACAATTTCACATTAGTTCATGATGATATAATGGACAGAGCTCCGTTGCGTCGCGGAATTGAAACTGTTCATAAAAAATTTGGTGAATCTACTGCTCTTCTTGCCGGAGATGTAATGCTCGTGGCTGCTTATGAAAGTTTAAATAAGATCAGCAAGGAATATCTTCATCGTGTTTTGAACTTGTTTAGCATCACGGCAAAACAAGTTTGTGAAGGACAGCAAATGGACATGGATTTTGAAAAATTACCTGATGTAAATTTTGAGGATTATGTAAAAATGATTGGATTAAAAACGTCGGTTTTGCTTGCAGGAAGTTTGCAGTTAGGCGGAGTACTTGGTGGTGCGGGCTTAGGAAATCAGCAACATTTATATGAGTTTGGAAAAAATCTTGGGATTGCTTTCCAAATTCAGGATGATTATCTGGATGCGTTTGGTGATCCCGAAAAATTTGGGAAAAAACCAGGCGGTGATATTATGGCCAATAAGAAAACATTTTTATTATTGCAAGCGCTGAAAGTGGCACCGCCACAACAACAGCAAGAGTTGAAACAATTGTTATTGCAGGAAGATGAAGGAAAAATTGAAGATGTTTTGAGTATTTACAAATCATGCAATATTGACGAATGGGCAAAAGAATTGAAACAAAAATATTTTTCAATTGCTATGGATCACCTTGATGAAATTGCTGTTCGTTCTGTAAGAAAAAAACCATTGGAAGAACTTGCCAATTATCTAATGGAAAGAGATGTGTAAGCTCTTTTATAAAAAGCCAAAAGAAAATTACATTTATTCATTTACGTAATTCCCTAAACAATCTTGCGCATTTCGTAATCTTTATTGGTTAATAGAAGTAATTGTAGACTTTTTAGAAATTTTGCAAGATCAGCTTTATAAAAAAGAATCAGTTCCATTTTGATGAACATTTATTAAAAGCTTTACGAGATTTATTCCCTGATCTTTTTATTGGCACATAATTTAGAGTAAATCTTTATCTCTTTCATTCAAATAAAGTAGTGATGGCTAAAGGCGTTATTCAGAAGTTATTGCTGAAGCAAAAAAAATCAAAATTTCCCCAGAAACTTTCTCCTATGTTGGCCACTTTGGTTGATGAACCTTTTGATAAACCTGGCTGGATATATGAAGTGAAATGGGATGGCTATCGCGCTATCGCATTTGTAAAAAATGGTGAAGTAGAATTAGCTTCAAGAAATTCAAAATCTTTCAACGATAAATTTTATCCCATCTACCAGGAATTGAAAACATGGAAAATGAATGTGATTGTGGATGGTGAAATTGTGAGTTTAAATGAAAAGGGAATTGCTGATTTTAGCAGTTTGCAGGGCTGGCGCAGCGAAGCAGATGGGCAATTGCTTTATTATGTTTTTGATATTTTATGGTATGAAGGAAGCGACCTGATGCAATTGCCCTTACAGGAAAGAAGAGAAATTTTACAAAGTATTTTCCCAACTTCTGATAATATAAAAATCAGCGAAAACTTTGATACAAACGGAATTGAGTTTTTTAAACTTGCGCAGGAGATGTCGCTCGAGGGAATCATGGCGAAACGAAATGACAGCTTGTATTTCCCGGGAATAAGATCAAAAGATTGGCTGAAAATAAAAACTGAAGAAAGGCAGGAAGTTGTTATTGGCGGATTTACAAAAAATGAAAATTCATCCAAATTGTTCAGTTCATTATTAGTCGGAGTTTTTAAAGATAAAAAATTTCATTTCACAGGAAAAATAGGAACAGGTTTTACAGTAAAACTTCAGAAAGAATTGATGAAGAAGTTTGAACCACTCATCATTCCTGGTTGTCCTTTTGTAAATGAACCTGATGTAAATCAACCTTCACGGTTTCGTCCTAACCCCCCAAAAGCAGTGGCAGTTTGGCTGAAGCCTGAATTGATTTGCGAGGTAAGTTATAGAGAGATGACCAGAGACGGGGTAATGCGTCATCCCTCTTTTGAAGGTCTGCGTGAAGATAAGAAACCGCAAGAGGTTGTTTTGGAAAAAGAAACGGATACAAAAAAAATTGTTGAAGGAAAGTCGAATCTTAAAAATGAAAAAATAATTAAAGCTGCACCAAAATCTTCCCGTAAAACTTTATTAAATCCAAAAGAGGAAACCCAGGTTAGAAACATCAATGGGAATGATATTAAATTTACGAACCTGAGCAAAATTTTCTGGTCAAAAGAAAAGATCACAAAAAGAGATTTGATCAATTATTATTATCAGGCAGCGCCATTTATTTTACCTTATTTAAAAAACCGTCCTCAATCATTGAATCGCTTTCCAAATGGGATCAATGGTAAAAGTTTTTATCAAAAAAATGTTACCGGCAAAGTTCCTTCATGGATAGAAACATTTCCTTATCATAGCAGTGTTGATGGCGATAAAAATTTTTTAGTGATCACGAATGAAGCAAGCTTACTTTATGTCGTTTCGCTCGGTTGTATTGAGATTAATCCGTGGAGCAGCACAGAATCGAAACCCGATAATCCTGATTGGTGCATCATTGATTTAGATCCTGATCAAAATACTTTTGAGCAGGTGATTGTGACTGCGCAGATTACGAAAACAATTTTAGATTCTATAGGAGTAAACAGTTATTGCAAAACTTCCGGCTCTACAGGTCTGCATATTTATTTTCCGTTAGGAGCAAAATATACTTATGAAGAATCAAAAGAGTTTGCAAGAAAAATTGCCGCCCTGGTTCATACACAATTGCCAGAGTTTACCAGTATTGAAAGAATTGTGAGCAATCGTAGCGGAAAAATGTATGTTGATTTTTTGCAAAATCGTCCACAAGCAACTTTAGCTGCGCCATATTCTGTAAGGCCAAAACCCGGCGCTACAGTTTCAATGCCTTTGCATTGGGAAGAAGTAAAAAAAGGTTTGAAAATGACTGATTTTACATTAAAAAACGCCGTTGAACGAATGCGTGCTGAAGGAGATATTTTTAAACCGGTTTTAGGAAAAGGAATTAATATGGAAGAGTGTTTAAAAAAATTAGGCAATTTGTACAGTTAACATTCATGTACAAACGTTTTTCTATAAAAAAAGAAAAATCAGTTATTGATTGGTTTACGGCAAAAAAGATTTTTCTATAACCTCTGTAAGTTCTTCCGTTTTTTGAGTACCAATAAGTAATTTCTTTCCATTTGTAAATTCAAGTTGTAAGCCTTTATTGCCGGAAATATTATATGCTGTTCCTTTTCCAAAAAGGCCAAGTCGCAAACCCCAGCCTCCAAATTCTGCAATAGCATTATATTTTCTTACATAACATTTTAATAAACTGTTCCAGGGAAAAAATTTGTAAGAGAATTGTAACGGGAAAAGTCTTACATAAATTCCATCAGATTTTATTTGTGTTCCAAGACGAAAACTGAGGATAAAAAAAGTAACTGATAAACTAATTCCGGTTCCGATTAAAATTTGGGAATTATTCATTGGCTTATCACCAAATTGATGACCTTCGATTACTTGTGAATAAACACCATAAAACATCAATACATTGACTCCGATCAAAATAATCCAAAGCCACCATTGTTTAAATCTTTGTGTTTCCGAAAATAAAATTTCTTTATTCATAGCGACAATTTTCTCTTTTGAAATTAAAAAAAATCCCGTTGTTGTTTACAACGGGATTTGCAATAATAAAATAAAAAACTAATTAAGCGTTTTCAGTATTTTCTTCGTCCTGTTCTTTTTTAGCTTCAGCTTCAATGTGCTTTGGCTCATTTGCAGGAGGAGGAGGTGTTTGAGCTAAAGTATCTTCAGCTTTTTCTTCAGCTTTTGGAGTTTCCTTCTTCTTTTTCGCAGGAGCCTTTTTTGCAGTTGATTCACCCTCTTCAGGTGTTTCAGTTTTTGCTTTTACCGGAGTTTCCTGTTTTGTTTCATTGTCCATTTTCTTCTTCAAATCTGCTAAAACTCCCAGATCTCCTAAAGTTGTTTTTTCAACTTTGCTCTGAATATTCTTCACTGCTTTTTTAGTAGTTTCTGCTTCAGCTCTTTTTTCATTCAGCTGAGCACTTTTTTCTTCAGCTCTTTCTTTTTCCCAAATCCTGCTATGGCTTAGAATGATCTTTTTGTCATTACGATCAAATTCAATCACCATAAAAGGAGCAATTTCATCCAATCCAATGAGTTTATCATCTTCACGGCGTAAATGGCGGGCAGGAGCAAACCCTTCTAGTCCATATGGAAGCTGAACAGTAGCCCCTTTGTCATCGCGGCGGGTAACGGTTCCCTCGTGAATACTTCCTACTGGGAAAGTTTCTTCAAGAGAGTTCCATGGATCTTCTTCAATTTGTTTGTGCCCCAACTGAAGTTTGCGGTTTTCTTTATCAATGCTCATAATGATTACATCAATAGTTTCGCCCACTTTTGTATATTCATTTGGATTGTTGAAACGTTTCAACCAGCTTAAGTCGCTGATATGAATCATTCCACCAATTCCTGGAGAAAGCTCTACAAACACACCATAAGGAGTAATATTTTTCACCAAACCTTTGTGCTTGCTTCCTTCAGGATATTGAGTTTCGATCGTGTTCCATGGATCTTCTGTCATTTGTTTGATAGAAAGACTCATCTTGCGATCTTCTTTGCTCAATGTCACAATCTTAGCTTCATATTCATCGCCTAGTTTGAAGAATTCTTTTGCATTAATTGGAGTATTTGCCCATGTAATTTCACTTACGTGAACCAAACCTTCAACGCCCGGATAAATTTCAAGGAATGCACCGTAATCTTCAATATTTACCACTTTTCCTTTTACAATTTCGCCTTCTTTAATATTTTCAGGCAATGTATCCCAAGGATGCGGAGTTAATTGTTTTAAACCAAGGCTGATACGTTTTTTATCGTCGTCAAAATCAAGAACTACCACATTCAGTTTTTGGTCAAGTTTCAATACTTCGCTTGGATGGTTGATACGTCCCCAGCTGATGTCTGTAATATAAAGTAAACCATCTAAGCCGCCAAGGTCGAGAAATGCGCCGAAATCGGTGATATTCTTGATGGTTCCTTCCAATACCTGTCCTTTTTCCAGTTTGCCGATAATTTCAGCACGCTGTTGTTCAATATCACTTTCAATAAGAGCTTTATGAGAAACAACGGCATTTTTAATGGCTTCATTGATTTTAACCACTTTAAATTCCATTGTTTTTCCAACAAACTGATCGTAATCTGTAACGGGTTTAACGTCGATTTGCGAACCTGGAAGGAATGTTTCCATTCCAAATACGTCCACGATAAGTCCGCCTTTGGTTTTGCTGGTAACCAGACCAGTAACGATTTCGCCGGTTTTGTGCATGTCCACAATTCTTTCCCATGCACGGGTTGTGCGTGCTTGTTTGCGGCTCAGATGCAGATTGCCATCTTTGTCTTCTTTTTCTGCTACCATCACTTCCACTTCATCACCTACTTTCAGGTTTGGTATATCGCGGAATTCATTCAATCCAACCAATCCATCACTTTTAAAACCAATATTGATCACAACATCTGTTTTGGTCATCGCCACTACAGTGCCAATCACCATTTCATTGTCGTTAATCTGCTTAAAAGTTTTGTCGTAAACTTCATCATACTTTTCTCTTTCTGACTTATTGTAACTGGTCACATTTCTTTTGTCAACGCTCCAGTCAAAATCATCATGAGGAGTAGAAAGTGCTTCTTCGTGAGCCTGCTCAACTGTCGGCTGAGGTTCAGTTGCAGCTACTGTTGATTCTGTTTCAGGAAAATCAGGAAAAGGAACTCCTTCAATTCCACCTTGGGGTTTTGGATCGGCTAAAATTTGTTCAGTTTCTGATTTTGTCTCTTTGTTTTCTGTATCCATTATCTTTTAGCAGGTAAATTTGTTGTTGCTGTATTCGCCGCTGCGAATCCTGCTTATCAGCATTTTAGTTTAAAAAATATTTATCCCAAAGTTTTTTGGGAGTGCAAAGGTAAGTAATTACAGCTAAAATTCAGGCACTAATTGCTCTTATCACAAAAATTAAAAGGGATATTTTTAGACAATGAAAAAAAGAAAAAACTATAGAATTGACTCTACACTTTTCATATAAGGGCTTAAGGTAACGCTGGTAACTTTTTGTGGATATTATTAATGATTTATGGAATATTATTAATGATCTCTTTGGTTCTTCTGTTAGAAAGATAGATCTGAAAACCGATTCCCAGATTCAACCTGCTGGTATATGCCTGGCTTCCGAAACCAACGATACCATTATATTTCAATAAAGTTTCCAAACCAATATTTGGTGTGATAAAATAAGCATATCCCGGGCCGATACCAATTCCTAATCCTGTTGTATTGGATCCATTCGAAATGCTGATTCCCTGTATTCCTACATTTCCTTCAAAAAATAGCCGTCCATGTTTGATAATATTGGTTGTGGAGTCATTGACATAATATCTTCCCAAAGCGCCAACACCATAATTGGTTGTTGTTCCCGAGCCTTTTGCAGTGGATAAACCAAAATCAATATAAGCACCCAGAGCAACATTATCTTTTAGAAAAAAAGCAACTTTTGGATCTACAGTTGCCTGGAAAGCACCACCGCCACCAAGATCAAAATTGAAATTGGCGATATCGCCGCCGACCAAAAGGTTTCCTCTTTGTATCTGCGCATTTGTTTTGTTTGAATAAAAAAACAAACCAAGTATCATTATTCCAATAAACTTTTTCATAATAATAATTTTAGATTTTGCCGGAAATTCCATGCCAATAAATTGCCGATAATTTTAACGGCTTATTATTAAATTGCAAGCGATTGCATCTTTAAATCAATGGGAATGAAGAAATGGATTAAAAGTTTACAGCAAACGCGCCTGATGAAATCTCTGGTTTATTTTGTCATTGGTGTAGTAACTTATCCGGGGCTTGTTTTTATAAATAAACTAAAGATCAGCGGCACAGAAAACATCAAAAATCTTCCTAAGAAAAATGTATTGTTTGTAAGCAATCATCAAACTTATTTTGCAGATGTAATTACCTTTCTACATATTTTTTGCGCTGTAAAATGGCGAAAAGAAAACAAACTGGGAGCTCCATTTTATTTATTAAATCCCTTCACAAGAGTTTATTTTGTAGCTGCCGCTGAAACAATGAAGAAAAGTTTTCTGAGCCGCTTTTTTAAATGGGGCGGCGCCATTACTGTAAAAAGAACCTGGCGTGCAGAAGGAAAAGAAGTGCAAAGAGGTCTTAATCCCGGCGATACAAGAAATATTTCCAAAGCTTTAAAAGACAATTGGGTGATCACATTTCCACAAGGAACTACCAAACCATTTGCGCCGGGAAGAAAAGGAACTGCATATATTATTAAACACGACAAGCCAATTGTAGTACCTGTTGTTATCAACGGTTTTTGGCGAGCTTTCAATAAGAAAGGATTGAAATTTAAAAAGAAAGGCTCCTTACTTTCTGTTCATTTTAAAGAACCACTCCAATTTACTTATGAAGAAACCATTGATGAAATTTTAGAAAGGGTAATGGATGCTATTGAACAAAGCAAAAAATTTATGCTGAAAGGAAAACATCATATTATTAGTTAGTAGTTTCATCTTTTGTAGTGAACGAAGAAATAACTGAATTTTCTATTCACTTAGTTTCTTCTTGTCACTCCATTCAAACCAATTTTCCATTTTTTTTATTAATTCTGTTATTTGACTTTGCATTTTCGATTTATCAAAATCTTCGTCATAGTATATTGAACTGGTTGCATCTTTTGTTGAAATGTCTTTTATGTTTATATTAAAAGGACCAGCGGCGCCAAGTGAATACGTGGTATCTTCCCCATCTCCAAATGCTACTTTATAAAAATAAAAACGCGATTTTCTTCCTTTAAATTTCATTACTTTTTGTGACAAATAAGTTATCCCCAAAGGACCATCATCTTCAGTAGCACCATAAACAAGACTTTCACCAAAATATTTTTGATTAAGAAAAAGAGCAGGGAAAAGATTGGCCTTATGATACGCGTTTAAACTATCATATAATTCTATGCGTGTGTATTTATCATTTGCCAATTTCTGAACGGCAATCGGGTTAATTTTCTGACCATTTTGGAGCAGTGAATTTAAAGCAGTGAAAGCAAGATAGGAGTTGTGGAGAAGGCTCCATTTTTCAAGTTCAGAATTGGATTGTGGCGAATTCAATTTGCCTATTAAATCTACCAACTGATAATCAAAGTCTTTAACATTGTCAGTATCTGCTTTGAGTATAGCAAATTCTTTCTCTGATAATTTTAAAATATTCGATTGATAAGGTTGCAAAATAGTTTTATGAATAAGCGAACTATCTAATAGTTTACTTGATAGATTAATAATTAAAGGAGCCATTACGGTATCTTTTAACAAGGGCAGAAGATCAGGCAAAATTTCAGCGGTCAGTTTTAGAGAATCACTTAATGAATTACTAAGCACATAACCGGATTCAATTCTGAGAGGCTGTTTCAATAACAGAGTTTTAATATCATTATAATTTTCCTTTGTTGGAAAAGATGCCATAATAGAAATCAAAATATTCCTTGTCGAATCGTCTGCAGTAGAATAATTATTTTTAGCAAAGTTGAAAGAAGAAGAGTCTTTTAAATCAATGATAATCTTCCTGATATTATTTTTTGTTTCATCATAATAATCATCCTGATCACGAGGATAATTTTTCAAAAATGCCTGGTGCAGCAAAGGCAAATCTTTTTTTGTAAAAGGGCAAACAATTAAATATTTTAAAGCACTGCTCCTGGTGTTAGAATCTTTTGAAGCAATATCTGTCAATAGAAGTGCGGCTTTTGAAACAAATAAATTTGAATTAGGTTGGATAGAGTTAAAACGAAATGAATCAAAAAATTTATTATTGTTTTCATTATTAATTTCAGCGGCCGATTGTGTTGTTAAGAGAGTGAATAATTTATTTCCATTCAAAAACATTCTTACCCGTTTTCTGTTTGACGAACCATTTCTTTTCAGCAGTATTTCATAACCTTTTAACCCGTTATTGCTGATTGGTTTCTTACTCAATAAACTATCTGTATTATAATTTTTGATTAATGTGCTCCATAAAGCAGAATCGCTGTTTTGCCAATAATATTTACTGAAGTTTTGCGACACAACAGAGTAATTGTCTCCACGTGAAGAATCATAAGAATCATATTTAATCATTGGTTCACTGGTGGTTTCCGGCAGATCTGATTTTACCCGGAATTTTTCAGGTGCCCATGTTGAAAAAATATTATCATTCGAAGTAAAATTATTCCACGTTACATCTGTATAATCAAGCGTAGTAAAGGAATTAAAAAATCTCTCTACGGAAGTCTTATCCTTTGCGGTATCGTAGATTGCAACCAAACAATACCAACGATTTCCTCTGAATTGATAGTGTGCTTTCATCATAAGTGGAGCCTGGGCCATCATTCCACCAATATCAAGTATTCTAAAACCATTTTTTAATTGCATGGTATCAATACTCATCTTTTTAAACTTTGATTTTTGCGATTCACTAATTGCAGCCAATGTCACGCTATCATTTTCTACCGCATAACTCTCGGCTGCTTCGTTAGCACCAAAGAAAAAATAAGCACCGGTTATTGGATCACTGCAAATGTTTAATTCATTTCGAATGCTACTGTCTTTTGAAGTGGCAGCTAAATAATCAGCTGCTGATTTTGGCGGTGCGGGAACTTCTATGCTAAAGGCTTTTGTTTTATTGGTGTAGGTAATAATCTTGTTTTCATGTGAGCTATTTTCAGGAATAGAAAAAGAGTGCAAAAATTGGTTAATAACAGGCATAGCAGAATTATCATTTTTCATACAAATCGCAACAGCTATATACATTTTCCCATTTTTAAATAACAGGTAACCATGACTGTAATTCTCTTTTTTTGAGATGAATTCCCTTCCCGGAACATTATTGATGGTAATTGGTTTACCTTTTGAATAATCAGATGTTCCAAAATAATAAGATGCCATTACGCCTAAAACGCTATCAGCCATTGCCTGTGAGTAGGGCGTTTTTAAAGCTGTTGTCATATATATAGTACTGGAAAAAATATCGAAATACATTTTCATGTTCATAAAGCCATACAGCGTTACATTGCCAGCTTTGCCTGGCATGGATGCATTATATAAACCTTCCTCGTCTTTGATGTCATACCACTTTAATGGCACCTCAGCAACTTTATAATCAGATGGTCTTATTTTTTTTGAAGAAAAAACGGGTGTAACAGTAAATCCTTTTTCTTTTAAAAGCGCAATCAATCCTTTATCTCCGGGCAAATGTGCGGCGCCAACTGCGAAAACCATGCTCCTTAGCCTGGCGAGACTATCCATGCGCATAGCCATTTTTTTATTACGCTTAAAAAGAAGCGCGTCTTCATATACACTATCTTCTAAATTAGAAAGACTGTCAATCCAGTTGAGATCATTTTTGATGTATGCATTTATAAAATATTGTAAACTCTCATTATTAGCCTTTTTCAGATTTTCATCCATTGCAATTTGTTCAATATCTGATTCATCAATCACATCATTAAGTCCTTCCTGATCTTTAAGATCTTCAACACCACCTGTCCATTTACCTTGTCTTCTTGCTATATCAAAAAGATAAGTATCAAGGAATGTTTCCATTTTTCCTGTCCTGAGGCTTTCCTGTATCCATTTATTTTTTTCACGTAATACATCAGCTGTTGTAATTTGATCAGCGTTTTTATTTAATTTTTTAGCCAGCATTTTTCCATATTTCTCAAACTGGCTGTGACTCATTATATCTTTTAATGGTCGGGAATTTTCATAAACATTTTTTTTTGTTTCGTCGATAATGAGAGTTGTGAATTCCTCAGGATCAATCTCCATTGCAAAACCATCGCTATGTTCAATTGCTTTATAAAGTGAATCTCCGAGATTAAAAATTCTTTCATCAGTTAAATGCATTGTTCCATAGAGATAGGATGAATTTTGCAATCCATTTCCACTGATTTTCCATAAAAGTGTTGAAGGTAATTTTTGAGAAAATGATAATTGGATGCTTGTTACCAGCATCAAAAGCAGTAAAGTGTTTTTCTTTTTCATAAGCAATTTTAGAGAACTTATTAAAGTTCTGGCAATAAAAATAAATAGAACAGCTTAAATATCGAAGAAAAATGTTTGACATACCGAACAATAATTATTGACAATTAAAAAACGTCCTGACTTAATTTCCTTTGATATTTGAATTGCAGTGAATCAACGAATAACTGCATTTTCTTTTTTACTTTTTTAAAAACCTGATTGAGGAATTCTATTTATTCTTCTTTCTCCGGTATTTTTTGCATAAAATTTTTTATCTTCCAAAATTCTCAAATTCTTGAAATATGAAATGGATGTTGTTATTGTCAGGAGTGATTTTTTTTAGCAGTTGTGGTCTTCGGCAGCGCGAAATGGAGTTAGATAAAAAAATGAATGAACTCAATCAGCGCGAACAGGAACTTACATTGAAAGAACAATCACTTTCAGCGAAAGAAATACAATTGAATGAAAGGGAAAAGCGAATCGATAGTTCAAAGAGAATAGTAAATGATACCTTATTTCTGGAGCATAAAATTATCCCGGGAATATGGATGGTAGAAATGCAATGCACGGAAACAACATGTTCAGGTTCTGCTGTAGGAGATATAAAAAATGAACAATGGGATTTTAAATTTCAGGACAACGTTGTAATTGCAAGTGCGATGAGCAACAATCAATTGGTAAGGGTTTATACCGGCGCTTATTTCGGCAATCTTCTTAAACTCTCTGTGCAACAGGATTCTACAGAAACATCGGCCAGAATAAATATTCGTTTAACACAGACAAAAGAAAAAGAAATGGAAGGCGAACGTGAAATAATACAGGCGAACGGATGCCATATTTTATATTCACTCCGATTGAAGAAACAGTAGTGCAACTTTATTTATAATCACTTAATTGAGTGTATGATCTTATTAACCGATTTGGATTTCTCGTTGCCACTAAAAAACCCGGTGATCATTTTTTCATTGGTATTATTCATCATTTTATTTGCACCGATCTTATTAAAGAAAATAAAAGTTCCTCATATTATCGGGCTTATTCTTGCTGGTGTTATTGTTGGACCTTATGCATTAAATTTGTTGCGAAGAGACAGCAGCATTGTGCTTTTTGGTACAGTTGGCTTGCTTTACATCATGTTTCTTGCAGGTCTTGAAATTGATATTTCCGAATTTAAAAAGAACCGGAAAAAAATTATTTTTTTTGGTTTGATCACGTTTATGTTGCCACTTATATGTGGCACTTTCGCAAGCTATTATATTTTAGGGTATGGATGGCTCTCTTCCATTTTATTAGCAAGTATGTTTTCAACGCATACGCTTGTTTCTTATCCAATAGCCAGTAAATATGGCGTTTCAAGAAACAGGGCAGTCGCTCTTACTATTGGAGGAACAATGATCACAGATATTCTTGCGTTATTGATTCTGGCAATTATTGCAGGAATGACCAAAGGTGAAGTAAATTCTGCTTTCTGGGTAACACTGGGAGTTTCTACGGTCATTTTTGTAGGAGTTGTTTTCTTTATTTTTCCCATTATTATCCGTTGGTTTTTTAAGCATTATGAAGACAGTGTGTCACAATATATTTTTGTTTTAGCGATTGTCTTTCTTGCTTCATTTTTAGCGGAAGCAGCAGGAATTGAAGCGATCATCGGTGCATTTTTTGCCGGTCTGGTGCTTAATAATTTTATTCCTCATTCTTCTCCTTTAATGAACAGGATCAGTTTTGTCGGAAATGCATTATTCATTCCTTTCTTTTTAATTGGGGTGGGGATGCTTGTGAATTTTAATGTTCTCTTTAATGGATGGGGTGCAATACGTGTAGCTGGTGTTATAGTAGCAGTGGCCATTTCAACGAAGTTTGTTGCTGCATGGATCACACAGAAATCTTTCCGATTATTTCCTGAAGAGGGTAAAATGATTTTTGGATTAAGTACTTCGCATGCAGCTGCTACCCTTGCAATTATTTTAGTTGGCTATAACATTATCATTGGTGAAACTCCTGAAGGAGATCCAATACGTTTGCTTGATGAAGATATTTTAAATGGAACGATTTTATTAATTCTTATCAGTTGTGCTATCAGTTCGTTTGTGGTAGAAAAAGCATCTCATAATCTTGCCTTAAAAGAAGCAGAAGAAGCTAGCGAAAATGAAGACAACAGTGAAAAAATATTGATATCACTTGCTTATCCTGATACTGTTTCTGAATTGATTGATTTTGGTTTAATGTTGAAGCCTAAAAAAAGCAATATTCCTGTTTATGTTCTAAATATTATCAGTGATGAAACGAATAATGAAACCGGTCATTTTACGGGAAAAAAAATGATGGACAATGCCGTTAAACAGGCGGCCGCAACAGAAGATAAAATAATTCCACTAACAAGATACGATGTGAACATTAGCAACGGAATTATTTATACCATCAAAGAACAAAACATTACAGACGTACTGATTGGGTTGCATAAAGACGGAGATCAAAATAATTTTTTAGGACCTGTTACAGAAAATATTTTATCAAAATCATGGGAAACTATTTTTATTTATAAGCCGGTTCAGCCGTTCAATACTCTGAAAAGAATGGTCGTAATTATTACCCCAAATGCAGAATTGGAACCCGGATTTAATCATTGGTTCACCAGGATTTCAACGATCGCAAAAGCAGGTGGATTGCCGCTTCATTTTTTTGCAAATGATTTAACCATAGAGGAATTGAAAAAGTTCAACAGTCAATCTGCAAGCCCTGTAGTTGCGGCGTACACTACATTTGCTCATTGGGAAGATTTTTTAATCATGAGTCGTGAGTTAAAACAAAATGATTTTTTTGTAATTGTTTCTTCACGGAAAGGGCATATTTCCTACAATGAAAATCTGGAAAAGCTTCCTTACTATCTGGCCAAATATTTTACAAGCAACAGCTTCATTATTATTTATCCAAAACAATTTGAAAGCGACCAAACATTAAATGAAAAAGAACATTCTGATAATTTTATTTTAGAAGCTATTGCAGACAAAGTTCAGGTGGTCAATAAAGCCGGAAGCTATATTTCCCGTATGTTTAAAAAGAAAAAATAATTGCTTTAAACCTACATTTTATTTTAATGCAGAGTGAGGTAATATAAAAATGTAAAACGCTTACTTTTGACTTTTTGAAAAAATAGTTTAAAAAAATTGTTGTTTCGATTTCTAATTCGCATGAAACAGTAAACAATCTTTTAATAGAACTTTTTATTTTCATTGAATTTATTTTTCATAAAAAGATCTGATATTATATAACTCTAAAAAATGAGCATGAACAAAATTGCATCCGGCGTATTTCTGATTTTTATTTACTTATTTATTTCCTCCTGCGCTCATCAGCAAAAAATTGATGCATATCAGTTTAATACAATTAAAAATATGGAAGTCAAAAGAGGGGCAGTTGTTTCTGCCAGTCCGTTGGCGAGCGAAGTGGGAGTGATGATTTTGAAAGAAGGAGGAAATGCTGTTGATGCGGCAATTGCAACACAACTGGCATTGGCGGTCGTTCATCCCAGCGCAGGGAATATTGGTGGTGGAGGCTTTACCATAATTCATTTAAAAGACGGGCAAAATATTTCAATCGACTATCGGGAGACAGCTCCTGGCAAAGCTTTCAGAGATATGTATTTAGATTCTAACGGAAATCCTCAAATGAATTTATCACAGGAGAGCCCGCTTGCCAGTGGAGTCCCTGGTTCTGTTGCCGGAATTTTTGAATGTATGAAATATGCAAAGCTTCCTTTTAAAAAATTGATTCAGCCTGCAATTGATTTAGCTGAAAAAGGATTTGTGCTTGCACCGGGAGAAGCTTCCAGTCTTAATTACAGCAAAAATTATTTTTTAAAAATGAACAAAGTTGCTCCTGTGTTTGTAAAAGACACTCTATGGAAAACAGGTGATACGTTGATTCAAAAAGATCTCGCCAATACTTTAAAACGAATAAGAGACAATGGAGCAAAAGGATTTTATGAAGGTGAAACTGCAAAGTTGGTTGCAGAGCAAATGAAGAAAGATCATGGAATCATCACAGAAGAAGATTTAAAGAACTATAAAGCTAAAAACCGCGAACCGATTGTTTTTGATTACAAAGGAAATACTATTGTTACAATGCCTTTGCCCAGTAGCGGCGGAATTATTCTTGAGCAAATGTTGAAGATGAGTGGAATGGAGAATATCGGCGACATGAAGTATGGAACCTTACAATCAGTGCAATTAATGACAGAAGTGGAAAGACGTGCCTTTGCAGACAGGGCAAAGTATTTAGGTGATCCGGATTTTGTAAAAGTGCCGGTAAAAACTTTGGTAAGCGATGACTATTTGAAAAAAAGAATGAGCGATTATGATCCTTCAAAAGCCGGAAACAGCAAGGATATTAAAGAAGGATACATTGTTGAAGGGGAAGAAACGACTCACTTTGATGTCCTGGATAAAGATGGAAATGCAGTATCAGTTACCACAACTTTAAACGGTGGTTTTGGATGCGGAATCGTTGTCACAGGCGCAGGGTTTTTATTGAATAATGAGATGGACGATTTCAGTGTGAAACCCGGCGTTCCCAATATGTTCGGCGCTGTTGGTCAGGAAGCCAATGCCATTGCACCCGGAAAAAGAATGTTGAGCAGCATGACACCTACCATTGTTTTGAAAAATAATCAGCCATGGATTGTTGTTGGAACTCCCGGTGGCACCACGATTCCAACCAGCGTCTATCAAACAATTGTTGATATCATTGATTTTAAAATGACACCTGCTGAAGCAGTTAATTTTCCAAAATTTCACCATCAATGGTTGCCGGACGAAATTTTTGTTGAAAAGGATTTTGATAAAAATGTAGTGGAACAATTAAAAGCGATGGGATATAAAGTTTCTGTAAGAGGCTCAATCGGCAGAACTGAGGTAATCCTGGCTGATGGGAAAAAAATTACCGCCGTTGCAGATGGAAGAGGCGATGATGGAGCTGCAGGATATTAATGTACTGATGTCTTAGTAAAGAAGATTGGGTAAATTTCTGATGCTAAGAGCGAGTGAATAGAAGAACTATCGTATCCATTCTTCCTGCTTCATTAAATTTATCAAATTCGTATCATTAGCCGATAATGGCGGAAGCCACAGAGAAACTTTTTCTCGCTTCCACCAAAGCCGCTGAGGGTTTCCTGGTTTTGCGAAACTATAATGGTAAAGCACTGCCCGAATATATCGGGGTGGCTTGTTGGGAAAAGGATTTTCAGCGAAAAGACTGGTTGCATTTTTATCGTTATGAAGCAATTTCCAAACAAGATTTAATGTCCATGGATACTCATCAGGCGTCGCCATAGAAGCAAACCACATTTGCCAATCGAGATGAAGCTGATAAGGAGCAATTTGTGGAGGCATTTTGTCTAATTTTACAGGCAGCCCCCGATAAATATAAGGTTTCCAATCAGCACTATCACCGGGATTTTCATCCATTGTTCCTTCAAAAATTACGTTCAATCTTTCTTTTCCAACTGTTCCAAATGCTCCATAAGTATTTACAAGATCAAGTGGATCATAAGATGTATTCATCACCTGCCCGGGCGAAAGCAGGTTGAACGCGGGTTGGATACTAAGAAGGCCAATGATGACCGTAACAACCCAGGCTGTCGTCATCATTGGGCGTGAAGGTGTGGCTTGAAGCGCTGCTTTTTTTGCTTTATTCACTATTGCATTTGGAAGAAGATACGACCAGAATCCATCATCCATGCATGCCAGAGCCGGAACAATAGTAAGCCAGTTTAAAAAAGACAAATTGCCGCTTAGGATGATCGTCAACTGAAGCAAAATCATAATAACGCCTGAGATATGCCTGGCGAGGCGAGGCCCAAAAGCAAAAAGCGGTGCAACAAGTTCTGCCAAAAAATTAAACCAAACTCCGGCTTTTAAGATCCCGCGAGGAAGAAAATGAAACCATCGGCTCAAAGGACCTGGTATTGGCTGTGTTTCAAAATGATAATAAAGCGCTGTTCCATTACGCCATATTTCATCACCCCGGATTTTTATCAACCCCGAGCCTAACATAATTCTGAAAATGAGCCATCGGAACAATATAATAATTGGCAATGGCGGCGGATGTTTTGGAAAAGGCCGCAGGTCTGACAGCGGACAAAGAAATATTGCCAAAAAACCTGTTTCAGTAAGTTGAATTTCCCAGCCATATCCGTACCATTCCTGCCCGACATGTACAAAAGACATGTATAGAAACCATAGAACAGCCATCAAGGGAACATTGGCATATCCCGCAACAACCACCAGCGAAAGTACAAACCCGATCCATGCGAAAACAAGAAGCGACTGGTCGGAATGGAACCACCAAAAGATGGATGGCAATCTTACAAAACCTGCAGAGAATGAGCCAAGACCCTTACTTACCTGTTTTAAAAAAATATCAACAGGAGTAAGTCCGTCAGAACCAATCAATGGAATTATTTCATTAATAGCGACAAGGAAAGCGACGGCATAAATGATTCCCAGAAGGCGCAAGATCATGAAGCGCGTAAGCCAGTAAGTTGGCTTATCGGCAGTTTCTAAAGAAATTTGCTGCGATTGATTATCGGAAATATTTTCCATTTTTCTTTTTTGGAAATGATACACCTTCATCAGGCGCTTCAAATTTTACACAAGAAAGTTGCCAAAGAGAAAAATTATTTATAAAAAATAATTTGCATTAAAATCAGTTTACTTCGAATTGGAAAAAAATAAGATAGAATTTTGTAACATTACAAAACTTTCATTTTGAAAACAAAGTACGATGCTGTTGTTGTTGGTTCAGGGCCCAATGGGTTTGCTGCCGCTATTACCATGCAACGTCGTGGACTTTCTGTTTTGCTTATAGAAGCAAAAGAAACTTTAGGAGGAGGTGTTCGTTCCGCTCCATTAACACAACCTGGTTTTATACATGATGTCTGTGCTTCTGTATTCGCACTGGCGGAAGATTCACCGGTTTTAAAACCTTTAAATCTTCAACATTTCGGACTGGAATATCTTACTCCCGAATATGCTATTGCGCATCCATTTGATGATGGGAGTGCGATAGCTGTAGGAACTTCAATTGAAAATGCTGCAATGCAATTAGGCAAAGATGCGGGCAATTACCAAAGAGTTTTTTCTCCATTATTAAAAAATTGGCCATCTATCCGTTCCGCTTTTGTTGCGCCGCTTCATTGGAGTCATTTGACAAAAGAAAAACTGCAATTTGCCTGGGAGGCGCTTAGTTCAGGAATTCATTTTGCAAAAAATAATTTTCAAACAGAAGCAGCTCAATCACTTTTTGCAGGAATGGCGGCGCATTCAATGCTTCCGTTGCATAAAGTGACCACTTCTTCCATTGGACTTGTTCTCAACACGTTGGCTCATGTAAATGGCTGGCCATTGGTAAAAGGCGGAGCCCAGCAGCTTACGAATGCCCTGGCGGCTTGTTTTCAATCTTTTGGGGGCGAAATTCAAACCGGAAATAAGATCACTTCTTTGATACAATTACCGGCGAAGAAAATAATATTGCTGGATGTAACGCCGGCTCAATTGCTTTTGATCGGTAAGGAACACTTTTCAGAATTATACAAATGGCAGTTGAGACAATATCAATATGGTGAAGGAATTTTTAAAGTAGATTGGGCATTGTCTCAGCCCACTCCTTTTTTGAATGAAAAATGCAGGAGAGCCGGAACGGTTCACATTGGCGGAAGCATTGATGAAATCAGCATGAGCGAAGCGATGATTGGGAAAGGAATGTACCCGGAAAAGCCTTTTGTTTTATTTGTACAGCCGGGAGTTGCAGATCCTTTAAGGGCTCCGGAAGGAAAACAAACTGCATGGGCTTATTGCCATGTTCCTAACGGATCTGTCAAAAATATGACAGATGCAATCGAACAACAAATAGAAAGGTTTGCACCTGGTTTTAGCGATTGCATTCTCGACCGTCACATCATGAACACGTACGACATGGAAGAATATAATTCGAATTATGTCGGCGGAGATATTAACGGCGGCGCAGCCATTGCAACGCAGATTTTTACCCGGCCGGTTTTAAGACTTTCACCTTACCGCACTTCTGCAAAAGGAGTTTATATATGTTCTTCATCTACTCCTCCGGGTGGCGGTGTTCACGGACTTTGCGGATATTATGCAGCAAGACGGGCGGTGAAAGATGTGTATGGTATGGATTTGGGCTGGTTGTAAAATAAATTTAAGCACCGACAAAAATGATCAGTTGTAGCTAATCATTTTTCTGAAACCCACTCCTTTGCCTGGGCCAGTTCATCCATCATAAAACCCTTTGTTTGCCCCGGAATTAATTTACCGAAAATGTTGGTAAAAGTTTTTATTCCATCAATTTTAGAAACAATGGCAATCTTCCTCCACTCAGTAAAATAAACAAAACCAAGTAGCGCATCTTTGATCCATGCCTGGCCGGTGTAGTTACCAAGTGATGTATTGATAACAAGGAGATAATTTATTTTTCCAAATTCTTTGTAAATTTTTTCAACTGTCGGATTAATGATTTCATCATAATCCTGTCCGGTAATTATATCATTTGCCTGGAATGCAGCAACATAAGGGGGCAGGCCTTTTATAACTTCAATCATAAAAAAGAATTTAAAAATTGAATGGAGGCTTTTGACTGATTAAAATTAAATAAAAAAATTACGACCTTAAAAAAATAATTTACTACTGGTACTCATTTTTAATTTTTATAGATTAGCAGAATGAATAAGTTTAAAGCTAAAATTGAAATTATTGGAATTAATCCGTTCGTTTTTTTGCCGGAAAAAGTGTTGCAAAATATTTTTAAAGAAGCAGGAAAAGACAAAGGAAAAATTCCGGTGAAAATAAAAATTGAAGGTCATGAATTTATTCAAACACTGGTTAAATACAGCGGCCACTGGAGGCTTTACTTAAACACACCGATGCGAAAAATGGCCAAAAAGGAAGTGGGAGATGTTGCAAAATTTGAAATTGCTTTTGATCAGGAAGAACGAAAGATCGCAATGCATCCAAAGTTTCAAACTGCATTGAATGATCATCCTGAAGCAAAAGAAGTATTTGAAAACCTGCGTCCATCGCTTCAACTGGAAATTGTGAGATATCTTTCTTTTCTAAAACAGGAAGAAACGATTGAAAAAAATGTATCAAAAGCTATCAACTTTTTACTGGGAAAAGGAAAATTTGTAGGAAGAGAAAACCCGTAACTATTTTATCTGGGCACAAATAAAATGAAAGAATATAATTCTGCTTTACCATTCATAAATATTTGTTTTAAAATACATTTTTTAAATCATTAATTTTAATATCTCAAATTTTATTTCAAACCTTTAAATTTTCTATCATGAAAAAGATTCTTTGCAAAGGCCTTTTCTTAACCATGCTTGGATTGATGATGAGCACTCTCATCTTTGCGCAGGCTGATAAAACTAAAAGAGCCAGTCCGCCGGAAACCGCTACAGGTACTATTAACAGCTCACATATCACTATCAATTATAGCAGCCCTGCTGTAAAAGGAAGAAAGATATGGGGCGGCCTGGTTCCCTATGATAAAGTGTGGAGATTGGGCGCCAATGAAGCCACTACTTTTGAAACTAGTAAGGATATTACTGTAGAAGGTAAAAAACTTGCTGCCGGAAAGTACACTTTGTATGCTATTCCCGGTGAAAAAGAATGGACATTTATTTTCAATTCAAAAACGGTTGATAATGGAAAGCCGGTTTGGGGAATCAAAGATGAGAAAGGGACTACTACAGAAGATCCTGCCAATGACGTGTTGCGCGTGATGGCAAAACCTGAAAAATCATCTACATTCAATGAAAGAATGAAGATAAATGTAACTAAAAGTGGTTTTGTAGTTGAATGGGAAAATCTGAAAGTTCCTGTTTCAATCAAATAAAAAATCGTCTCCTTTTCAGAAAACCTGCAAGGTTTTTAAAATTTTAAAATACTTGCAGGTTTTTTTATGTTGTCAAAATGAACTTTCGTGTATGCATGATTGTTGTACAGAAAAAGAAATGAAATTATTTCTTCATTTACTGGAAAGCTGTATTTACAAATTTCACTTCTTTACTTTTCTTTGTTTTTTTTGATTCGTAAAAAATTCTGCAAACGTGTCAAAATCTTTACGGTAAGAAAGCTGAACTCCGGTTCTGTTTCTCCTTGTAACTCCGGCAATATCTCCAAGATCGGGATCGCTTCTGTTGAAGCCTATAACCCGCAAATGTCCATCAGGACTTATTAAATATTCAAAGGAAACGTCGGGCGTAAATAAGAAGCTGGAGTTGGAAGTAGTAACTGCCTGGCCAAGCCTGTAGTCTACGTTTCCTGCTACTGTCAGCAATAATTTATTGTTTAAAAAAGCTGTCTTCACGCCAAAGTTGCCAACGTTCTGAAGTTCTTTTTGTGTGGCGCCTTTTTGAAAATTAAAATCGGCTGTGTTGATATTTGTGATGAGATTTATTGAATTTGTTTTCAAAGCTTTTTGCAACCACGAATTCAATGAAGTTGATAAAGTAGATGACAGCAATTGGCCTACACTTCTTGTTACAAAATTTCCGGTATTATTTCCGGTAAGCAACGGCTGATCAGTGTTCATAAATTGATTGAACAATAATAGCGAAGCCACCTGGTTCATCAGCGCTGTTTTGTCTTCCTGGAATCTGGTCTTTAAAAACTCTGTAGCAATCGGGTCAGATTTTAAAGGATTGTCAAATGGAAATTGAAATTCAAATTCCGGCTCCGGATTTTTTAAGGTTCCTCTTAATTTAAAAATAATATCTACATCACCATTTATATTGCGATATCCGGTGCTTGTTGGAATATTATTGAGATTCACATTTTGTGCCCTGTAAACTGCATCAATGTTCATGTTGGCAAGATAAGGGTCGCCCTGCCATTCGATATAACCTTGTTGCAATGTAAAAGGTGTTTTTAAAAATGTTTGAAAATTAAAAGTATATTGTCCTTGTTCAACATCATATCTTCCTCTGATCGTTAATGGATCTCTTGTGCCGGCGGTAATATTTAATTTTCCGCTGCCCTGCGCTTTGATCACATCACCGGTTGTCTCGTCTAAGATCACATCAATTTTTACCAACGGATTTGCGGTCAATTCCATGTTCACTTTTATATTCGTGTTTTCGCGTGCATGCAGATCTGCAGTCATTTCCCGGCCAAATTTTATAAAATCAATGTAATCCATCGAACTACTTTCGGCTGTTTCACCTGTTGGCAAATAAATATGACTGCTGTCTGTCGGTTCGCCGGAAATATTCATTTGCATATCGTTAATAAAACCGTTGAGAGATAGTTCTGCCTCTCCGATTACATTGCCGTAAAATTCATTATTGTCGCGGGCTGTAGTGTTTAATAATGTAAATTTTGCCGGTCTGTTTCCAATCGGATCAGTTTTAAGATGAAGCTCGTTGAAGAAAAAATTATCAAAAAAAGTATGATAAATTTTCCCCGAGAGCGTGGCAGTATGTTTAAGAGTGTCGATCAGCTTTATATTTCCAAAATCAATTTCATCAGGATTAAAAGTGATGATAGAACTATCTTTTAAAGCATAACGGCATTGTGTGTAATCCACTGTCAACGCGGTTTTATCTAACCGGAGGCTTCCCGTTAATTTTGGTGCTGATGCTTTTCCGGAGATGGTTAATTTGCCGGTTGCTTTTCCATAAATGTTGGTAAAAATATTCCCGATATAATTTTCAAGAAGATGAATTTCTGAATTATTAAAAACAACCGAGCCGCTCAATTGATTGATGCTCGAATCTTTAAAACGGTAACCAAAATTTCCTGAAAAATTATAGAGATTATTATTCGAGATAACATTCACATTCAAATCGCCGGGAGCAGAAAGATATTCTCCATTGGCGATGATCACGCCAACAGAATCATCATCAAATTTGAACTGATCCAATTTTGTATCAAACTCCACAGACATTTTTCCAAAAGGATCATTGACACGAATATTGCCATTGAACAAGCCGGCAAGCTTTGGACTTTTTAAAAATAAAGGAGTGATATCTTCAACGACCAGGTTTTGAACAGCGATCAAAATGTCATTGCTGTTTCCGATGGACGAGGGTTGTGTGGAAAGATAAATTTCCTGGCCATTTTGCGACAGCTTCAGATTATTGGCCATCAGCATATTATCATCCAGTTCGAGAACACCATCTTTTGCAATCTGCCATTGTTTTTTATTGATGATAAAAGTCGATGGATTGAAGGTTAATTTAAAACCATTTTTTTTCGTTTCGAGACTTGCAGAAAGATCAGCGTCACTCACCGTTCCATTTCCGGTTGCATGAATCATAATGTCTGAAATATTATTGGCAGCAACAATACTCAATTTGGTATCAGGCGAATGAAGACTGTCATTGATCACTACATCATCAATGTCGCCTTGCAGCACAAGCGTATCTTTTGTTCCCGTTCCGGTAAAATCGGTTTCATTAAAACTAATATTGCTGTAATTGAATTTTGGAACATGTGCCTGCACATTCAAAGTGTTTGTCGCAATATTGATATTTCCCTGTATGACAGAATTATCAAAACCTGTAATTTTTGTATTGAATAAATTAATGTAGTCGCTGACATTTTTTGTATTAATAACAAAATTAAAATTCTGATTGGCAATGCTTTTTTTCGGTTTATTAATATAGGCAGGATAATATTTATTCAAAAATAATTGAAAGGCATCCGGAAGTTCAAGTATATTGAAAGTGCCGTTGATACTGGCATACAGCTCATTTGTTGCTACTGTTAATAATTTCTTTCCATCAATAAATGTAGAGCTGACCTTCAAAGAATCAAAAGATAGAACTTTGCCTTCATCAGATAAAACTGCATTGTAAAGTTTTGCAGATCCTAAAAAATTATCAATATTATTTCCTGTAAAATTCAATTTGAATTTTCCGGTAAGAGAAATACTATCATTGGTAAAACCTAAGTTTTTAAGATGAAGTTTAGTAACATTAGCTTCAAGATCAAACTCAGGATTTGTTTTGCTGAAGTTTATTGAACCAACCAAAGTGTCAATAATAATATGCGGATCATTGATGCTTGCACGGCCGGTAAAAAGTCTGTTTTTAAAATCTCCATGAGCAATGATATTCGTATAGGGATAGCCGTTAAATTCAACTTTGCTGATGTTTCCATCAACACCGATATCAATATCATTGGCGTTAAAACCTTTACCATTTATTTTTCCATCGAAAACAATATTTCCGATTGCGCTGTTATTTATAAATTTTCCTAACTGAAAATTAGTTGTTGAAACTTTCCCTACATACACAGGTTTTCCAGTCTGAGGAATTTGCAAATGAAGATCTGTCTGAAGTGTTCCAATATCTGTCTTCAATGTTCCAAATGTTACAAAATCGCGGATATAGCCTGTGTAACTTCCTGTGAACCGAATATTTCCAAAAGCGCTCAAATTAGGATTTGTAATGTCTTTTAAAGAAGGGATCAAGCGGGAAAGTTCATTGAAATTCGTTCTTAATTCATTAGATCTGAAATCAATAAATGTTTGGTCAATATCGGGCAAGCCTCTGAGACTGATATCTCCATCAAGAAAATTATCAGGCCCTGAGCTGATAATCATTTTTTGGCCCGTGATGTTATCAATTTTTCCATGTGCAATGCCGCTCACCGAAAAAACTTTATTCCATGATCTTGTTTCAGGAGCAAAATAGGCGAGATCTTCACTGCTCACTTCGCTGTTTTTAAAATGTCCGTCAAGAGTTACTGAATGGATAAAGTCCTGCATGTCATCATTAAAATGATTATAGTGCATCGCATAATAATCTGTCAGGTGACTGTTTTTAGTAACAATATCAAGATTTTTAAACTCCATTATTTTTGGAGTGAATCTGAAATCAGCATTCAGTTTTTTGATCAAAAAGCCGCCGCGGTCTTTGGCAGAAATGGAGACAGCAGATTTTAAAGTATCACCAACTAAAGTAAAATTTTTAAAGGTTCCTTTTATGGAAGAAATTACAATGTGGGCTTCATCAAATTCATTCATTAATGGGGGAGAATAACCTTCTCTTTCCACTGCAACCAGTCCGTCCGTCATCGAAAGATTATTTACTGAAAGCCGCCAGTCATCCGTGTTCCATTGTAATCCTTTTTCCGGGATTTGTTCATCTGGTGTCGAAGTAGTGTCAACCGGACGATTGCCGGTATAATCATACAATGAAAAAGATGGATGATTCAAAACAATATCACTGATCCTTATGATCTTGTTTTTCGTGTCAAATTCGTCTGCATGAATATTTAACTTGGTTACAGATGCAAGCATATTTTCTCCACGCCATTCGTCTCTTTGCCAAACTTTAATATTTTTTAAATTGACGACTTTCAGATCAAGGTCAATCGCATTGGAAGAAGTATCTACCTTCTTCTTTCCGGGGCTTGAAAAATAATCGATTAAAAACTGGTAATTCCAGACAGAATCAGTCCGGTGAAGATTGACAAATGCATCTTCAAGCCCAATGTATTTTAGTGTAATCTTATCTTTAAAAAAGAACCAATCGGTCAGGCTTACTTTTGCCGTTCCGGCATAAAGCAAAGTGTCTTTTTTCCTGTCTAAAACCAGCAAATCCGTCATCGTCATTTTATCAAAAAGCTCGAGATCAATTTTTTTGATGGAAACAGTTGTATTAAGATTTTTCGAAAGCCGGTTGGCTACTCTGTGAATGATAAAAGTTTGGAAAAAAGAGGTCTGCACTAAAATCCATAAAACAATGATCAGAACAAGAATGCCCAGCAGTACTTTCAGAAATATTTTAGAAACTTTTTTCAGGGGAAAAATGATTATGCTTAAGAGCAAAAATAAAGAAAGCACATGGTAAGGCAAATTTCATCATATGTGAATCCGTTGATGAATTGTTAATCTGTAAACCTCCCGGCCAACAAATGAACGATTTGCATGAAAAATTTTTAAGTAAGTGGATAAATAAAGAGAAATTATCTGTTTTTTTCTTTACTCAATCAGATTCGATTTATGCTTTCTCCTTTTATAGCAGAGAAGAAAGATAAATTTCTTTTTGAATGTTGGCTTATTTTCAATTGCCCTCAGAAATGCAAGTCTTATTTCTTTTTTACTGCTTTTTTTCTGCGGTTTTTTTTGCGGCTTCTTTCTTTGGTGCCGCTTTTTTCTTTCCTGTAGTTTTTTTATCAAAGGCTTTTGGATCCTGTTGTAAAATAATTTTCTTTACATCATCCAGTTGCAATTGTTCTAACTCTTCAGGGGTTCGTTTTCCGAGTTTGAACATGTTTTTCCCAAAACGAATAAATGGGCCCCAGCGGCCATTTTCAATTGCTATCTTTTCTTCAGGCCATTGTTTGATAAAGCGGTTCGCTTCTTTTGCAATCTTTTTTTCGATCAGCTCATTGCAATCTTTTTGAGTAAGATAGTCAAAATTATAAGCTCTTGGAACATTGATAAAAAGATCATTCCATTTAATGAACGGGCCAAAACGTCCTTTACCTTTTGTGATCGGCTTTCCTTCGTAATAGCCTATTGGCGCATCTTCTACCTGTTTTGCCTTAATGATTTCTATCGCTCTGTTCAGATCCACTTCTGTTGGTTCTTCTCCTCGCGGAATGGAAATAAATTGTTCGCCCCATTTTATATAAGGGCCAAATCTTCCCACATTTACCGAAACATCTTTTCCCTCGTATTCTCCTAAATTTAAAGGAAGTTTGAAAAGATCCAGCGCTTCTTCAAGTGTGATGGTTTCAATACTTTGTGTTGCTTTTAATCTTGCAAACCGAGGTTTTTCTTCGTCCACTGCATTTCCAATCTGCACCATCGGTCCGTAGCGTCCCATTCGGGCGAAAACCGGCTTTCCACTTTCAGGATCGGTTCCTAATTCACGTTCGCCTTTTGCGCGTTCTGCATTTTCAAGAGTATGTTCAACAGAATAATGGAAAGGCTTATAAAATTCACCTACCATACTATTCCATTGCAATTTTCCTTCGGCAATCTTATCAAACTCTTCTTCTATGTTGGCAGTGAAAGAATAATCCATCACTTTATCAAAATGCTGATTCAAAAAGTCTGTGACCACAAGGCCAAGATCTGTTGGAAAAAGTTTTCCTTTTTCAGCGCCGGTATTTTCTGAAATTTTTAATTTGCTGATCGTATTTTCTTTAGAAAGGTTTACGATCCTGATATCGCGCTTGATTCCTTCTTTATCTCTTTTCTCAACATAATTTCTTTTGATAATAGTGCTGATAGTAGGAGCGTAGGTACTTGGCCTTCCGATTCCCAATTCTTCTAATTTTTTTACCAGAGAAGCTTCAGTATATCTAGGAGCGTGACGTGTAAATTTTTCGGTTGCATTCATTTCCTCAAAATCCAAATTCTGATTTACAGTCAGGGCCGGAAGTCTGCTTTCGCCAAAACCGTTATTCTCATCATCATCATCATTTCCTTCGTTGTAAATCTTTAAAAATCCATCAAATTTCAAAACTTCGCCGGTAGCAGTTAATTCTTCTTCAACTGTACTGATCTTTATTTTTGCAGTCGTTTTTTCAAGAATCGCATCGCTCATCTGGCTTGCAATTGTTCGCTTCCATATCAGTTCATAAAGACGTGCGGTTTCCGGATCATGAATCCTGCTTTCGCTCATATCTGTGGGGCGAATAGCTTCATGGGCTTCCTGCGCGCTTTCATTTTTATTTTTATAATTACGGAGCTGTAAATAATTTTCACCATAGTTTTTCAGAATCTCATTTTTGATCTGATCTTTTGCGGTAGCAGACAGATTTACACTATCGGTACGCATATAGGTGATCTTTCCGCTTTCATATAATTTTTGGGCGAGAAGCATTGTTTTGCTTACGCCATATCCCAGTTTTCTGCTCGCTTCCTGCTGAAGCGTAGAAGTGGTAAAAGGTGCGGCTGACGTACGTTTTGCAGGCTTTATGATAATATCTTTTACAGAGTAAGTGGCATTTTTACACCTGCTCAAAAAATCTTCTGCTGCTTCAATAGTTCGTGTTCCACCATCTTCAGCTTTAAAAGAAATCCGTTTTCCGGAAGGATCAGTTGCAGCCAGAGTTGCTTCAATTTTAAAACTGCTGGTTGCCACAAACGCATTAATTTCCCTTTCTCTTTCTGCAATTAATTTTACCGCTACACTTTGAACTCTTCCTGCACTCAGACCACCTTTCATCCCGATTTTTCTCCACAAAACGGGCGAAAGCTCAAAGCCAACAAGACGATCCAAAACTCTTCTTGCCTGTTGAGAATTCACCAGGTTCATGTCTATCAATCGCGGGTTTTGTACTGCCGCATTGATGGCAGGCTTTGTGATCTCATGAAATACGATCCGCTTCGTTGTTTTTACATCAAGACCTAATACTTCAGCCAAATGCCAGCTGATACTTTCTCCTTCACGGTCCTCATCCGATGCCAGCCAAACTGTGTCAGATTTTCTTGCAATTTGTTTTAAATCCTTCACCACTTTTGCTTTTTCTTCAGGAACCCGATAGCGGGGTTGAAAATTATTGTTTACATCAATACCCATGTCGTCTTTTTCAAGGTCGCGGATATGGCCATAACAACTCTTCACTTCGAAATCGCTGCCAAGTATTTTTTCTATAGTTTTCGCTTTCGCAGGGGACTCAACTATCAATAAATTTTTTGCCATAATAACTTAGTTTTTGCCAATTCTTACGTGTTCTTATTCCTGACAAGTTCCTGATATCGGAATTTTTTCACCGCTGCAATATTAGCTTAAAAATTAAAAATGGAATTTTTTATGGAAAATTTGTTTTATAAAATCCGTTTTCTATCTTCGTAATCCCCACTGAGAAACATTTCTAGCCTTTTGATCTATTTTGAAAGAACGAAAAGGATAGTTAAAAATTTTAATAATTTAACCTGTGCTAACATATTTTTTATCAAACAAAAGCGTTATACCATATTAATAACCAATTGAAAAAAATACTTAGACTAAAACTGTTTGAATGAAGGTTGTAATGCTTGGGTCGGGGAACACCGCAACTATTTTATGTGAATTGATCGCCAAAGCTGGTCATGATATTGTACAAATTGCCAGCAGAAATGAAGAAAATGCCAAAACTCTTGCTTCATCTTACCTGGCAACTGCTGCATCATTAAAATCTCCTCAATTTGCTGACGCTGATATTTATATTGTCGCTTTACATGATGCTGCGCTCGATCATTTTGATATGTCCGGTTTAAAAAACAAATTGGTTGTTCATACCGCCGGCGCAGTTTCTATCAATGCTTTAAAAGATACTTCTTCTACTTATGGCGTTTTATATCCCTTGCAAACGCTCTCAAAATACAGTGATCATATTCCCGAAATTCCTTTTTTAATTGACGGAAATAACCAGGAAACGTTGCACCGCATTTTGGGATTTGCAAAAACCCTTTCAGTGAACGTAAGTGAAGCAAATGACACAGAAAGATTGAATTATCATGTAGCGGCGGTTTTCGTGAGTAATTTTACCAATCATATGTATGCACTGGCAGAAATTTATTGCGGAAAAGAAAGGCTTGATTTTAAGAACCTGTTTCCATTAATAGACGAAACTACTTTAAGGGCAAAACAGATTTCTCCGTTTCTCAGCCAAACCGGTCCCGCAATAAGAAATGATATTTATACGCTTAATCGCCATCTGCAGGCGCTTTCATCAAATCCCGACCTGAAATATATTTATCTGAAAATGACAGAAAGTATTATTAAATCGCATGGAAGCAGGTAATAAAATTATTCTTTCCAGTTCAATTCAACCTTTTTGCCTGTAGCGGCAGCCTGGTAAACTGCTTCAATAATTTTCAAATCTTTAAGTGCCTCTTCGCCGTCTACAGCAACAATTGGTGTTTTTCCTCGCAAAATAATATCTGCCATCTCATCCATTTGTAATGTTTGCTGTGTCACATCCGGCTGAGTTATTTCTCCTTTATTTGTTTTTCCACGAATAGGACCATATCCGGTTGCAGGATATAATTCCGCAAAACCATTCGTGCCGTTGAGGAAGAAACGATCGAGATCATTCATACTGTAGGTGGAAAGGCATGAAGCTACAGCGCCGCCGGGAAAGCCCAATTGAAATTGCATTGTTTCGTCAATCCCTTCTTTAAATTTTCCGGGATCATTTTTTGTTTCTTCTGCTGTAACCCAAACCGGATCTTCACCAACCATATATCTCGATCCGTTTACAGAATAAATTCCGATGTCCATCATCGATCCTCCACCGGAAAGATTTTTATTCAGCCGCCATTGATTAGGATCTCCAATAGCAAACCCACTTAATCCCTGGAAAAAAGTTATTTTGCCAAATTCTCCTGTAGAACGTTGACGAATCACTTCTAAAGTATGTGGCTCAAAATGCAGCCGATAGCCAACCAATAATTTCACATTTGCTTTTTCACATGCATCAATCATTTCTCTCGCTTCTGTTACATTGATTGCCATTGGTTTTTCGCAAATCACATGTTTTCCGGCTTTTGCAACCCGGATCACTTCATCATGATGCAGTGCGTTTGGAGTGATTACATAAACTGCATCAATTTCGGAATTAGTTTTTATGTTATCAAAATTGTCATAGTTATAGCAGTTTTCCGGGGAAATCTGATACTTATTTTGCCATGACAATAATTTTGAAGGTGTGCCGCTGATCAAGCCGGTTAATTTTGCCTTTTTACATTGTTGCATCGCGTCAGCAACACGCGTTCCATAGCTTCCAAGTCCCATAATAGCAACTTTTAACATCTGATTTTCATTATTTTCTTTCATAGCTACATTTACTTTTTTTAAAAAAGGAATTGCGATAGCAGCCGCGGTAATTTTCCCCAAAAAATCACGTCGTGAATCCATAATGATTTTGTTTTAAAAACAATAAGTTAACCTAAATATATAAATTAATATTTTGTTTTTTCCGGTAATGGATTTTTTATTTTTAAATCTATTAGTCAAATAAAATAAATTGATTTTCTTTTTATCAATCTGAAAATGGTAAGAGTTTTTAGTAACAAAAAAATGAAAATTCTATGACCAAAATTGAAGATTCAATTCTACACTACAACCTCCATTATAACAACATGGAATATTTTTTCCTCAAATAAATAAAACTTTAATTCAAAAGTGATTTGGCATATATTTTACCGTTCATTTTTGCTTTAAAACTTATTTAAAACCTTAAAAAAAATCATTTATGAAAACAGTTATCTTATTGCTTTTTGCAGTATTCTTCTCAGTAGCAGGAATGAGCCAAAGTACCAGTGGAAGTAGTTCAAGCAACAATCAAAGTTCTATGAGCCAGGATACCACTACTCCAAGACATCACACAAAAAATCATGTCACAAAAACACATCACCACAATTACAGCAATTCAACCAGTCATCGCAACAGCAAAAGCGGTACTAGTGGAATGAATTCTGAAAACAGCAGCAGTACAAACGGAACAATGTCTAACTCTTCCACTAATAAAACAAGGAGCACAAGACATCATACAACTCATAAGGGAACCAGCAGTAGCAGCACAGATTCAACACGATAGTAGTTTTATTTGTTTAAATTTGAATGAAAGGCTGGCGAAAACCAGTCTTTCCTGTTTAGCAGGATATCCAAACAAAGAAAATCATCATTCCCTTTTTGCGGTAATTTTTAGCTATATTATTTTAAGGAAATTACCTTTTGCGCAAACGCTTATAAACTTTAATTGCTAAAAATAAAACTGCAACAAACAAAATGAGAATGGCAATTCCCCATGCGGCACTTAATAATTGTTTCACAACGGCAAGCATTACGATGGCCACTAAAAAAATGGTAGCCACTTCATTCCACATTCTTAATTGTTGAGAACTCCAGCGAAAATTTTCTTTTTGCTGCTGACGAAAGATGGAATGTAAAAAAACATGGTATGCAAATAATCCTGCTACGAAACAAAGTTTCGTCAAAAGCCACGCCGGTAAACTTCCATATAATATTCCGATCCATGTTCCAAAAACTAAAGTCAGAATTGCTGAAGGCCACGTAATTCCATACCAGAGCCGCTTTTGCATAATTCCAAATTGCCTGAGGAGAATGGATCTTTCCGGTTCATTTTTTTCATTCGCTTCAGCACTGTAAACAAAAAGCCTTACGATATAAAAGAGCCCGCTAAACCAGGTTACAACAAAAATAATGTGAAGCGCTTTTATGTAGAAGTACATGGTGAATGTGGATTTGAATCGTTTATTTTGCAGTGGTTGGTGTGATTTCGGGAAGTCTTTCTGAAGCTTTTTTTATCATTCCTTCAATTGTCTCAACCCAAAGTGGATTTGTATTTAAACAAGGAATCATGGTAAAGGATTCTCCACCTGCTTCCAGAAAAGTTTCTTTTCCACGAATGGCAATTTCTTCTAAGGTTTCAAGACAATCACTTACAAAAGCAGGGCAAGCAACCAGCAGATTTTTAATTCCTTCTTTTGGCATTTCCTGGAATCTGAAATCAGTGAAGGGAGTTAGCCAACCTTTTCCTAGTCTTGACTGAAAAGAAATACTGTATTTATCAGCAGGGATTTGTAAAGTTTCAGCAACTAATTTGGTAGTCGTTCTGATTTGATGCCTATAACAAAAATCATGTGCAGGAGAATATGTTTCGCAACAATTTTCTGTTTGCAAACAATGGCATCCGGTGATATCACTTTTTCGGATATGCCTTTCCGGAATTCCATGATAGCTGAATAAAAGATGATCATAATTTTGCTGGAGATATGGTCGGATATTTTCAGAAAGCGCAGTGATATAATCCTTGTCGTTATAAAAAGGTGGAATAAAAGATAATTTAAAAGGATATTTTTTTCTCTTATAAAAATCCTTCATGTATTCTACCGCAGTTTCATAGCTCGACATTGCATAATGCGGATAAAGTGGCAAAACAATCACTTCTTCAATTTTCGGATCTCTGTTTAAGAGCGCTTTATAAGCATCTTCCGGTGTAGGATTTCCATAGCGCATTGCAATTTCAACCGGCTCTGAAACCAGCTCCTGCAAAGCATCACGCAATTGTTCCGTATAAACAATTAATGGTGAACCTTCTTTAATCCAAATGGTTTTATATGCTTCTGCTGATTTTGGTGCACGAAACGGAACGATAATTCCTTTTACCAATAAAGCGCGTAATAACCACGGCTTATCAATCACTCTTTCGTCCATCAAAAACTGGTCTAAATATTTTCTGACATCGGGAACTTTTGTAGAATCCGGAGAACCAAGGTTTATTAATACAATTCCTTTTCTTAATTTCGTCGCCATAATGTAAATATCTGCAAATGTAAGCGCTGAAAAATAAATGAGTACTGATTTAGATTACTGTTTTTGGTAATTAAGAACATACTTTGTTAAGAAAACAGAAGTTATTTTTGCATCGGTTTATAAGATATTGGATTATAAGAGAATAGTTAAGATAAAAATTTAAGTAAATCATAAAAGAGCGCTTCTAATGACTTACCAGTGACTTTCGAATATGTTTTTAAAAATAATTTTGCAGACTGAGAATGGATATATTAAATACTTCATATAACAACTCTTTAAATAGCTTCTGTATTGTTGGGATCAATTATCGTAAAAGCGATATGAGCATCCGCGGAAAATTTTCTCTTTCATCAGCTCAGATTGTTGAATTACTCGAGGAATCATTGGCCAAAAAAATAACAGGATGTCTTGCTTTGTCCACTTGCAACAGAACTGAAGTTTATGGCATTTGCAACGATCCTAAAGTTTTTGCGGAAATGCTTAGTCACCATGCTAATAGCAGCACTGAAGAATTTTTAGAACACGGATATATTCATCATGGAATTCATGCGATAGAGCATTTGTTCAAAGTGGCGTCAGGACTGGATTCACAAATTATCGGTGATTATGAGATATTATCGCAGTTGAAACAATCAGCCAAAGTTGCTAAAGAAATTGGTTGTATTAATAATTTTATGGAGCGTGCAATTAATTATGCTTTACAGGTTTCCAAAGAAATTAAAACAAAAACTAAATTAAGTTCCGGAACTGTTTCTGTTTCCTATGCAGCGATTGAATTGATAAAAGAAAAAATTGCTGATCTTTCTGATAAAAAGATTCTGTTGATTGGAACAGGAAAATTTGGAAATCATATTGCAAAAAATATGAAGGATTATCTGCCGGTTTCGAATACTTTTTTCACCAACAGAACAGATGAAAAAGCGATTGAATTAGCAGAATTATTTAATGGAAAATTTATTCCTTATTCCAGGCTTGCATCTTCCTGCGATGATGCTGATATTATTCTGGTAAGTTCCGCTTCTTCATCTTATTCAGTTCTTACGGAATTTTTTACAACAAATAAATCCCGGCTGATCCTCGATCTTTCAGTCCCTCAAAATGTTCATCCTGATGTAAAAAATGTAGCAGGAACAACGGTTTTGAACGTTGATGAAGTTTCGATGATTCTCAATAAAACTATTTCTCTTCGACAGGCAGAGATCCCAAAAGCTTTGAAAATAATTGATGAAACACTTAGCAGTCTTGAAGAGTGGCATCGTCAGCAGTTTAACAATCCATTGCTTCGGATGGTAAAATCTCAACTTTTTGAGCTTAGTAAAGTTTATCACAAAGACGAAGATGATGATGAAAAAATTCATAAAACTGTCTCGTCTCTCGCTCTGAAATTAAAAGAAAAAGATAACCGGGGTTGTCTTTGTTTAAATGCTCTAAGCAATTATCTTCAATGAAAAAATTGTACAAGATAGGGACCCGCGAAAGCGAGTTGGCTTTGTGGCAGGCTACACTTGTCAAAAATCAATTACAGGAAAAAGGGATTGACTCGGAATTAATTTTCATTAAAAGCGAAGGTGATAAAGATACGATCACTCCACTTTATGAATTAGGCGTACAAGGAATTTTTACCAAAACACTTGACACCGCTTTGTTGAATAATCGTATAGATATGGCTGTTCATTCTATGAAAGATGTTCCAACTCAATTGGCGGCAGGAATCAGTCAGGCAGCGGTTTTGAAACGTGCTTCCTATAAAGATATTTTGGTTTTCAAAGGCGAAGAAGTGAAGAGTGAATTATCAATTGTGAATAATCAGTCCAATTCACCATTCACCACTCACCATTCACCACTCACTATTGCCACCAGCAGCATTCGCCGCAAAGCACAGTGGCTGAACCGTTATCCTGATGATACAATTGTAAACCTGAGAGGAAATGTAAATACACGTTTGAGAAAATTAGAAGAGAACGATTGGAACGGGGCGATTTTTGCTGCCGCAGGCCTGGAAAGAATTCATCTTCGTCCTGTAAATTCAATTGATCTGGATTGGATGCTCCCGGCTCCGGCACAAGGCGCCATTACTGTTTCATGTCGCGAAGATGATGTAGAAGCTTTTGAAGCTGTCAATTCATTAAGTGATGAAGCAACACAAAAATGTACGAAAATCGAGCGGGATTTTTTAAGAACTTTATTAGGTGGATGTTCAACGCCCATCAGCGCTTTAGCTGTTTTGGAGAATGATAAAATTGTTTTCAGGGGAAATGTTTGCAGTGTTGATGGAAAAGAAAAATTTGATATAAGAAAAGAAGTTGCAATAGAAAATTACATGAATTTGGGAATTATTGCGGCTGAAGAATTATTGCAGAATGATGCAGCAAAAAAAATAATTTACTCGATTAGAAATGCAAAATAAAGTTCAGATATTAAGTACAAAAAAGATCGGCAGTTCTTTCATTAAGGAAGCTGTTGAAAAAAATATTTGTATTGATGAAATGAACTTCATTGACACGAAAGAAAATATTTCGGCAGAAATCAGAGAGCGTATTACAGATCTTTCTAAAAAGAATATTACAGCAATTTTTACCAGTTCAAATGCAGTGAATGCTGTTGAAAAAATTGTTTCGAAACAAACCAACTGGAAAATATTTTGCATTGAGCCGGCTACAAAAAAAGTGGTAGAACAACTTTTTCCTGATTCTTCAATTGTAGCATCAGCAAAGGATGCAGCAGAACTTGCAGAAAAAATAACCAACGATAATTCGATAAAAGAAGTTGTTTTCTTTTGCGGAAATCAACGAAGAAATTTATTGCCGGCCGAATTAGCAAAGCATAAAATCAATGTGGAAGAATTGGTCGTTTATCAAACAATTGAAACTCCGCAAATTGTCTCAAAAAAATATGATGGAATATTATTCTTCAGCCCAAGCGCGGTAAGAAGTTTTTTCACAAAAAATAAATTGGAAGCAATGACCCAAATTTTTGCGATTGGAAAAACAACTGCTGATGAAGTAAAAAGTTTTTCAAATAATTCAATAGTAATTTCAGAAATTCCAGGCATTGAAAATTTAATCGCTGAAGTAATAAAATATTTCAGCCCAATAAAAACTGTTTAAATGAGTGAATTAAAAAATGATCTTTTATTAAGAGCGTTGAAAGGCGAAAACGTAGAACGGCCACCAGTTTGGATGATGCGCCAGGCGGGAAGATATTTGCCTGAATATATAAAGTTGCGTGAGAAATATGATTTTTTTACGCGTGTTCAGACGCCTGAACTTGCTGCTGAAATTACTTTGCAGCCAATCAGAAGATTAGGCGTAGATGCAGCAATTATTTTTTCCGATATTTTAGTAATTCCACAGGCAATGGGAGTAGAAGTGTTGATGGAAGAAGGGAAAGGTCCGCTGTTACCGAAAGTGATCAAAACACAAAATGACATTAATTCTTTGTTTACTGATAAAGTGGAAGAAAAATTGAATTATGTCATGAAAGCATTGTCATTAACAAAACAGGAATTGAATGGAGAAGTTCCTTTGATTGGTTTTGCAGGAGCGCCTTGGACGATTTTGTGTTACATGGTGGAAGGAAAAGGAAGTAAAACGTGGGAAAAAGCAAAAGAATTTTGTTTTGGACAACCTGAATTGGCAAATCAATTACTGCAAAAAATTACTGATACAACAATTCATTATTTAAAAGCTCAAACTAAGGCTGGTGCTGATGTTTTGCAAGTGTTCGATAGCTGGAGCGGTTGTTTAAGTCCCGAAGATTTTAAAAGATTTGCACAACCTTATTTAATTCAAATTGCCGATGCATTAAAAGACGATGCACCGGTAATTTTATTTCCAAAAGGAAGCTGGTATGCCTTGAAAGATTTAAGTGAAAGCAGTGCTTCCGGTTTAGGAATTGATTGGTGTATTTCTCCCAAAACAGCAAGAGAAATGACGGGAAATAAAATCGCATTGCAAGGGAATTTTGATCCTGCAAAATTGTTGTTGCCTGTTTCGGAAATTAAAAAGGAGGTAAAAAAAATGATCAGCGAGTTTGGTGTTCAAAAATATATCGCAAATCTTGGTCATGGAATTACTCCAAATATTCCTGTTGACCATGCACAGGCTTTTGTAGATGCGGTCAAAGAGTGGTAAGAGGTGAATTGACAAAACTTTTTTTATAATGAATATTAAAGAAGATTGGATAAAGTATATTGAAGGGCTTCAAAACCTTATCTATGCTGCATTAGAAGACACAGATGGCAAAGCAAAGTTTGTGGAAGATGAGTGGAAAAGGAGTGAAGGCGGTGGCGGAAAAACAAGAGTAATTTCAAATGGGAATGTTTTTGAAAAAGGCGGAGTAAATACTTCAGTTGTTTTTGGCGATGTTTCTGAAGCGATGAAAACGCAATTGAAAATAGATGGAGCAAAATGGTTTGCGTGCGGATTAAGTTTGGTGTTGCATCCTGTAAATCCTTTCGTGCCAACTGTTCATTGCAATTACAGAATGTTTGAACTATATAATGAAAATGATGATGTGATTGACCGATGGTTTGGCGGTGGCACGGATCTTACTCCTTATTATTTATTTGAAGAAGACGCAAAGCATTTTCATCAGACGTACAAAAATGTGTGTGATGAATTTGAGCTTTCGTTTTATCCAACCTTCAAAAAAAATTGTGATGATTATTTTGTAAACACACACAGAAATAATGAGCGCAGAGGTATTGGAGGGATTTTTTACGATTATCTAAAACCTGATGAAAAACATGATGCAGAATTTTTAATGAATTTCAGCAAAACTTGTGGTGACGCGTTTCTTTCAGCTTATCTTCCAATTGTGGAGAGGCATAAAAATTCACCATTCACCATTCACCAAAAGCACTGGCAGGAGATAAGAAGAGGCCGTTATGTTGAATTTAATCTGATTCATGACCGGGGAACTTTATTTGGATTAAAAACAAATGGAAGAACAGAAAGTATTTTGATGAGTCTGCCACCAACAGTTCGTTTTGAATACAATTATCAGCCCAAACCCAATAGTGCAGAAGACAAATTATTACAAGTTTGCTTGAATCCTGTTGACTGGATTTAATTGAAATAAAAAGGATATTATTAGACTAAATTTACTAAAATCATAAAAAAATGTATTTGCAGAACCGACCTAGAGTTTTAAGAAATAATCCTGCAATCAGAAGCATGGTTGCGGAAACAACGCTTACTCCCAGCGATTTTATTTTGCCATTATTTATCGATGAAGGTGAAAATGTAGAATTTGAAATTCCATCTATGCCCGGATATTTCAGACGCTCATTGGATGGAACTATAAAAGAAGTGAAAGAATTATGGAACATGGGAATTAAGAGCGTTTTATTATTTATAAAAGCGCCTGATGAGTTGAAAGACAATACAGGAAAAGAATCATGGAATCCGGATGGATTAATGCAAAGAAGTATCAAAGCAATTAAAGATGCAGTTCCTGAAATGGTTGTCATGACTGATGTTGCGCTGGATCCATATTCTTCTTACGGTCACGATGGCATCGTAGAAAATGGAGAAATTGTAAATGATCCAACGGTGGAAGTATTGGTAAAAATGAGCCTGAGTCATGCAAAAGCAGGCGCTGATTTTGTGGCTCCAAGCGATATGATGGATGGAAGAATTTATGCGATCCGAAAAGCATTGGAGGAAAATAATTTTACAAAAACAGGTATTATGGCTTACAGCGCAAAATATGCTTCGTGTTTTTATGGCCCTTTCAGAGACGCTCTTGATTCTGCTCCCGGCTTTGGTGATAAAAAAACTTACCAGATGGATTATGCAAATCGCATTGAAGCAGTGAAAGAAGCGTTGACCGATGAAGAAGAAGGCGCAGATGTTGTGATGGTAAAACCTGCAATGGCTTACCTGGATATTATCAGGGAAGTGAAAAACAGTGTGCACATCCCCGTTAGTGCTTACCATGTCAGCGGAGAATATGCGATGATAAAAGCGGCAGCAAAAATGGGCTGGATCAATGAAGATAAAGCGATTCTTGAAAGCCTTACTTCGATCAAAAGAGCCGGTGCAGATTTGATCGCGACTTATTTTGCAAAAGATGCAGTGAAATTGTTGGGGTGAAAGATCAGCGTTGCACTTGATTATTAATTATTGATTATTGAAAATTATGAATGTTTCGAAAAGTATCGAATTATTTTCCCGCGCCCAACAATCAATTCCCGGAGGCGTGAATTCTCCGGTACGGGCTTTTAGAAGTGTGGGCGGTACCCCTGTTTTTATCAAGTCTGCAAAAGGCGCTTATCTTTTTGATGAAGATGGGAATCAATTTATTGATTATATTAATTCGTGGGGGCCGATGATTCTTGGTCATGCTTACGAGCCGGTTGTAAAGGCTATACAGGAAAAAGCGTCAGGCTCAACTTCTTTCGGTGCACCGACAGAGTTGGAAATTGAAATGGCGGAGCTAATAAAAAACATGGCGCCAAATGTTGATTTGATCAGAATGGTTAGCAGCGGAACAGAAGCATGTATGAGCGCTATCCGTTTGGCAAGAGGCTATACGGGCAAAAATAAATTTATCAAGTTTGAAGGTTGTTATCATGGGCATGCAGATTGTTTTTTGGTGAAAGCCGGAAGCGGGGTAGCCACATTAAATATTCAAACAGTTCCGGGTGTTACAGCAGGAGTTGCAAAAGATACCTTGACTGCTCCCTATAGTAATCTAGCGGCGGTTGAAAAATTAGTTGAAGAAAACAAAGGAGAAATTGCGGCCATCATCATTGAACCCGTAGTTGGAAATATGGGCTGTGTTCCGCCGCAGCAAGGGTTTTTAGAAGGCCTGAGAAAATTATGTGATAAAGAAAACATTGTTTTTATTTTTGATGAAGTAATGACAGGTTTTCGTTTGGCGGCAGGAGGGGCGCAGGAAAAATTAAACATCAATGCAGATTTGATTACTTATGGAAAAGTGATCGGCGGAGGTTTACCTGTTGGAGCTTTTGGCGGAAAAAAGGAAATTATGGAACACATTGCGCCTCTTGGGAACGTTTATCAGGCAGGCACTTTGAGTGGTAATCCAATTGCGATGATCGCAGGATATACAATGCTGAATCAATTAAAAAATAATCCGTCAATTTATACGGAATTAGATGAAAAAGGTGCTCGCCTGGAAAAAACTTTAAACGATATTTTAGCCGCTAAGAATATTCCTCATAACATCAATCGCGTTGGAAGTATGATCAGTATTTTCTTTACAAATAAAGAAGTAATTGATTTTGAAACTGCTTCCACAACTGATATAAACATCTTCAATAAATTTTTCCATCACATGCTCGGTAACGGAATTTACTTGCCACCATCAGCATATGAAAGCTGGTTCTTTAGCCAGGCTTTATCAGATGAAGATTTAGAGAAAACTTTTGAAGCAGTGAAGAGTTTTAATGTTTAAAGATTGTTTTCTATATTGTTGCAAAAATCTCAACATTATGAAAAAAATTTTCCTCTTCATTTTTATTTGCCAATCCGCTTTTGCATTTTCTCAAACCAATAATTCTCTGGCAGTTATCTCGCCTAAAACTTATGGCTATATCCAGGGAATAAGGTTAGACAGCCTTGATGCAGAATATGGACAGCTTCGTATTTTGGGCGAATCATTTACTTTTGATATTGGTGAATTCGGTACAAGAAAAACGCGGACAGTTACTGATAAAAATGGATTAGCATTAGTTTTCCCTAATAATAATTTCATGTTTGCTCTCAACTTTTTTTACTTCAATGGTTGGGAATTAGTACCATCTCAGTTAAATGATATTATTATTTTGAAAAGGAGATTATAAACTGATTTTTTTTATTTAGTAAACAAAGAAATAATTAAGTTTTATTTTCTTTGCCATTGAGAGAGTTTAGCATTGAATTTGCATTTATAAAATGAAACCACATTTTTTTAAAACAAATTTCATCAATGAAAACGCTTCTTCTTTGCATACCTGCATTGCTGTTATCTTTTATTGTAACAGCCCAACTAAAAACAACCATTAAATGTCCTCAATTTGAAGTGAATATTCTTAAAGGATATGTCAATGATCAGATACTTCCAACTTCCACGAATGGAGAAATCACAAGAATCTTTCCTTGTGCTACACAGGTGGAAGAAGCAGGAACCACCTCCAAATGCGGTGCTGCTGTCTATTACAAAGACAAGGATATTTCTTTTTATACTGATCGCGATTATATTGAGATTGGACCAAACTTCAAAGGAAAATTAAGCCTTCCTTTGATGAAAGCGCCCCGGAATGGCTTGTTTAAATGGCTTGGTTCGCCACAGGTTAAAGAAGCAACATGGGATGCTTTTCAAACTCAATATGGCTTGCTGATCCTCTACTATAACAAAGCCAATCGTGTTGATAAAATTCAATTCAGTACGCAAAATGCAGGAAACATCAGGCTTTGTCAATAAATATTTATCACAACAAAAACGAATTGTAACTATTTGCTTAACTGTTGGCTTTGATACATAATTTATTATTCGGATGCCTGTAAGTATATTTGAAAATTATTTTTCGAAACGAAATAATGCTTATAATTTTCCGCAAATAAATTGTTTGTCTTCATGCAAATTCTTTCACGTTTTCGTCAGATCAAAACTTTTGTATTTGACATGGATGGAGTTCTTACTGATGGAAATATTATTGTTGATGAAAAAAATAACTGGCTTCGCAAAATGAATATTCGTGATGGTTATGCGCTTCAACTGGCAGCCAGGAGCGATTTTCAGATCGTTGTGATTTCGGGCAGCCATTCTACGTTTGTTCATGATCGATTGAATCGTCTGGGAGTAAAGGAAGTTTTTATGGATATCAAAAACAAAGAAGATTTTTTAAAAGATTATGTAAGAGCTAAAAACATATTCCTGAATGAATTGCTTTTTATGGGCGATGATATCCCTGATTATTTTTGTATGAAAATGGCCGGAATTGCTGCCTGTCCCGCAGATGCAGCTTTTGAGATCAAAGAAATTGCTTCTTATATTTCTCCTTTTACAGGAGGATGCGGCTGCGTAAGAGATGTGATAGAAAAAGTTTTGAAACTGAATCACAAATGGACCTTGGATAATCATATTCCTTCAACCTGAACTATTTTTTATGAAGGAAATTACAGCTTTTTTTAAATTGATCAGGTGGCCCAACCTTCTTTTTATTGTGCTGACGCAAATGCTTTTCAGATATTTTATTTTGCCCTTTGTTTACAGTCAGCCAAATGTGGCCCATGAAAGTATCAGGCTTTCTGAGAACTTATTTTATTTGCTGGTAATCGCTTCTGTTTGCATCGCTGCTGCCGGTTATATTATCAACGACTATTTTGATGTAAATATCGACCAGGTAAATAAATCTTCTAAGGTGATTATAGGAAAATTTATCAACAGGCGTGCTGCCATTTTATTGCATGCATTTCTTTCTTTCATAGGGCTCGTAATCAGCGCTTATATTGGCTATAAGCTTTACAATATTTTTATTCCTGTTTTCAATTTTATTGCCATCAACATTTTGTGGTTTTACTCAAGCACTTTTAAAAAGAAAATTCTTATTGGTAACGTTTTAATTTCTTTATTAACAGCATGGGTAATTTTAGTTCTCACACTTGCTGAATATCGTTTTAGAATTTCCCCGCATGATGTGATATGGCAGCGATTGTTGAAAATGTCTTTTATTTATGCAGGTTTTGCATTCATTATTTCTTTGATTCGTGAAGTGATCAAAGACATGGAAGATGTTGAAGGTGATCTGAAATACGATTGCAAAACAATGCCGATCGTTTGGGGAATACCGGTCGCAAAAGTTTTTACAGCAGTGTGGATTGTAGTGTTGATAGGCATTTTAGCAGGAATACAAATTTATGTGATACAATTTGGATGGTGGTTTTCAGCATTATATTCTTTCATTGCAATCATCATTCCTTTGATCTGGGTATTGAAGAAATTATATCAGGCAAATACATCTGATGATTTTCATGAACTAAGTTCAGCGGTAAAATTCATCATGCTTGCCGGAATTATTTCTATGATTTTCTTTTAAAAACTCTTTCAAAAAATGGATAAAATTATTTTAGCTTCCGGTTCTCCACGCAGAAAACAATTACTTGAGCTGGCTGAAATTCGATTTGAAGTAATGGTTTCCGAAACTGATGAGACATATCCTGAAGATTTATCTTCTTCTGAAATAGCTATTCATATTGCCGAAAATAAAGCGTTTGGGGTTCAATTTAATTTAGATCATCAAGATAACAATTATGCACAAACGATTATCGCTGCTGATACGATTGTAGTTTTGAAGAATAGAATTATTGGCAAACCGAAGGATCGTGGAGATGCAATTCAAATTCTTTCGAATCTTTCGGGCAAAAAGCACAAAGTTATCACCGGAGTATGTATTCTATCAGGAGACAAAAAAATTTGTTTTGCTGAAGAAACGGAAGTTGAATTTCATTCGCTTTCTCTCTCCCAAATTGAATATTATATTGATCATTATAAACCCTACGACAAAGCCGGCGCTTATGCTATACAGGAATGGATTGGTGCGATAGGAATCAAATCAATTGAAGGCGATTTTTACAATGTAATGGGATTACCTGTGAGCAGGGTAGTAAAAGAATTAGAAAAAGTTTGCGCGAAAAATGATTTGTAATCAATTATTCTGCGAACAAGAAATAATGGCTATTTTTTTTATAATTTTATTGGATTATTGAAAAAATACACGCATGAATATCCCTGAAAATTATCAAACCGTAATGCCATATCTGATTCTTCCAAATGCCGCCAGATTCATTTCCTTTACTGAAAAAGTTTTCGGTGCAAAAGAAAAATTAAAATACATGCGTGATGTAGCGACAATCATGCACGCGGAAATAATGATTGGAGGCAGTACGATCATGCTTGCTGATGCCACTGAAGAGTTTAAAACTTCTACAGCCGGTTTATTTATTTATGTCGAAAACGCTGATGAAACTTTTGCAAAAGCGATGAATGAGGGAGCGACTGTTGTAAGAGAAATTGCGGATCAGGATTATGGCCGAAGTGGCGGAATAAAAGATCCTTTTGGAAATGTTTGGTGGATCACTACGCCAAAATAATTTGCTGGAAATTTTATTCTCCCCATGCAGTAACAATCACATCTCTTGCTCTCCCACGATTACGATGTTCGCATAAATAAATTCCCTGCCATGTTCCAAGTGCTAATCGTCCATTTTGAATTGGAATAGTAACAGAACTGCCGAGGATAGCGGCTTTCAGATGAGCTGGCATGTCATCATCGCCCTCATAATTGTGAATATAATGCGAATCATCTTCAGGCACAATTTTATTGAAAAAATATTCAAAATCCTTTCTTACAGTAGGATCAGCATTTTCATTAAGTACAAGAGAAGCAGACGTATGTTGAATAAAAACCAGACAAACTCCTTTTGTGAATTCTCTGATTTGTGGAAAGGATTGCTCAATTTCAGAAGTGATCAAATGAAAACCTCTTTTTCTTTCTTTAAGCCGGATTTGTTGCTGGTGAATTTTCATAACTTTTAATATCGCTGTTTCAAAGTTAGAGATTTTCTGTTTTAGGAAATTTGAAGAGTAGTTGAAATCTCGGTAGCTGAAGAAGTAACGAAAATTTGTCTTAGAAGAGAAGTATTTAAAAAACTTTATAAGTTTATCCACTTATAAAAATAACCTTTTTCGACAGGTAAATTAGTTTCATAAGACGGATTAAAAATTCCAAATACCGTACTTCCTGTTCCTGTCATTGATGCATAGATTGCATTATGATCGTATAGTTTTTTTTTGATTTTTTTGATTTGAGAATGTTGTAAAAAAACTATTTCTTCAAAATCATTCACTAATTCATTTTTCCAGGTTTCAATTGGTTGCGAAATAATTTCATTGATACTTTTTTTGGCAGCAACCGGAGAAACTTTCTGAAACATTTCTTTTGTATTGATGTGAATTCCTGGATTGATTATTAAAATTTTATAATCTGAAAGTGAAATATCAAGTTCTTTCATTTTTTCTCCGCGGCCAGTTGCGAAAACTGGTTTGTTGATAATAAAAAAAGGACAATCACTTCCTAGTTTCAATGCATATTCGAAAATTCTTTGCTGAGAAATCTTAAGATCATATTTTTTATTCAACAGTAATAAAGTAAACGCTGCATCAGCAGAACCTCCGCCCAGTCCAGCTCCAATTGGAATTGTTTTATGAAGATGCATTTGAATTTGCGGCAGTTCGGGAAAATCTTTTTTAAGTAAATAATATGCTTTAAGGCATAAGTTATCTTCAGTTTTTCCTGCTGAAATTCCAGTATTTTTTAAATCAGTTTTATCGGAAGAGATAACTTCTAAAATATCAAAAAAGGGCAGCGGGAAAAATACAGTTTCAATATTGTGATAACCATCTTCACGTTTTTGAAGAATACGAAGTCCAAGATTAATTTTACAATTGGGAAATGTTACCATTGGAATTTCAAGGTTGAAAGTTCAAGGTTTAAGATTGAAGATTCAACTACTAACTAACTTCCTTTTCTTCTGTTGATTTCGTCTCTGATAGATGCAGCTTTTATATAATCTTCATGAACAAGAACTTCATTCAGCAGCGCCTCCAGTTCTAATAAAGACATTTTCTTAAGATCTTCAGTTCCTTCATCATTATGAGAAACTACAACTTTTTTCTTTTTGTCATCTTCTTCCATTAAAATTCCTGCGCTTTCTAAAATATTATCATATGTATAAATCGGGCAGCCAAATCTTACTGCCAATGCAACGGCATCAGATGTGCGTGAATCAATTTCAACAGTGTCTTTATCAGAAGAGCAAATTAATTTGGAATAAAAAATTCCCTCCTGTAAATCATTAATAATTATTTCATGAAGCTCAATATTGAAAGCCATCATGAAATTTTTCATAAGATCATGTGTAAGTGGACGACTTGGCTGCATTCTTTCCAGAGCGACTGCAATTGCCTGGGCTTCAAAGCCTCCAATTACAATTGGGAGCCTGCGTAATCCATTTACTTCACCCAAAACAACCGCATAAGAATGGGTTTGAGTAATACTATGAGACAGCGCAACAATTTCCAATTCTATTTTCTTCATATCAACTCAATCCGCTTAAGCGGAAGCATTTTTTGTGAACAACAAATATAAAAATAAATGCCTTTTTCTGAAACTTTCATTGTCAAAACAAGCAAAACTCTAGCTGATTCCTTTCAATTTTTTAACAGCTTCGGTGATTTTTGGAACTACTTCAAATGCGTCACCAACAATTCCATAATCAGCCGCTTTGAAAAATGGTGCTTCAGGATCTTTATTAATTACAACAATTGTTTTACTCCTGTTTACACCGGCAAGATGCTGAATAGCGCCGGAAATTCCGATTGCAAAATATAAATTCGGGGCAATCGTTAAACCGGTTTGACCAACATGCTCATGATGTGGCCTCCAATCGCTATCGCTTACAGGACGACTGCATGAGGTAGCTGCTCCAAGTGCTTTTGCAAGATCCGTAACGATATTCCAGTTTTCCGGTCCTTTTAATCCACGTCCGCCACTAACTACCAGTTCCGCTTCAGCTAAAGGAATTTCTCCCACCACTTTATTAACTTCTTTAATTTTCACTTTTGATTGCGGAATTTCAACATTTAATTCTGCAACTTCTGCCGTCCCTTCGCCTTCAGTTGTTTTATATGCATTGGCGTTTAAAGAAATAATTTTGATATCAGTTTTGATGGAAACATTTGCAAATGCTTTTCCACTGAAAACATTTTTCTTAACTACAAAACCATTAGTAGTTTCTGGCAAAGCAACCGCACCTGTTACCAATCCTGCTTTTAATCTTACCGACAAACGCGGAGCAACAGCTTTCCCGTTAAAATTGTTGGAAAAGATGATAACTTTTGAATCTGCTTTTTTAACTGCTTCAGCAATTACCTGTGTAAAAACTTCATCATCAAAATCATTCAGTGACTCATTTTTTACTGAGTAAATTTTTTTTAAACCATATTTTCCTAATGCGGCAAGATCATCAGTAATCGTTCCTAAAACAATTCCTTCTGCAGAAGTATTTAGATTTTCTGCAAGCTTTACCCCATATGACGCTGCTTCAAAAGAACTCTTTTTTATATGCCCTTCAGATTGATCTAAAAAAATTAAAACACTCATCTTAAAAATTAAAAGTTATAAAAAAAATTAAAAATTTCTGATAGTAAACAAGGAAATAATCATCATTTTATTTTCTGATCTTCAGTTACTAAATTACTTTCGCTTCTTCATGAAGCAATCGTACCAATTCTTCCGGCTGATCTGCAGGAATTAATTTTACGCCGGCTTTAGCAGGCGGTAATTCAAAAGAAGAAATTTCTGTGAAAGCGTCAGCCTGAACAGGTTCCAGCACTTTTAGAGGTTTTGTTCTGGCTCCCATAATTCCTCTCATATTAGGAATACGTTGTTCAGCAACTCCTTTCTGGCAGCTAATTACTGCAGGAAGATTAACAATATCTACCTCTTCGCCACCTTCAATTTCGCGATCAACTGTCGCAATATTTCCTTCCAAAGAAAATTTAGTAGCTAAAGAAATAAAAGGAAGATGTAACAATTCCGCGATCATTCCACCGATGGAAGAGCCATTATAATCAATTGTTTCTTTTCCTGTGAAAATCAGATCATAATTATTTTGTTGAGCGACTTCTGCAATTTGAGAAGCAATGTAAAAATCATCATGACTGTTGCTATTAACGCGAATCGCTTCATCACCTCCGAGTGCCAGTGCTTTACGAATAATTGGATCATTTTCCGGACCACCAATATTGATCAAATGCAATACTGTAGAAGGATCTGCTTCTTTTAATTCGATCGCTCTTACCAGCGCGTACCATTCATCATAAGGATTTAAAATAAACTGAACACCTGCTTCTGCAAATTTCGTATTGTTATCCGTGAAGGCTATTTTTGCTGTTGTATCGGGCGTTTTGCTGATGCAAACAAGTATCTTCATTATTCTTAATTTTTACGGGTTGCGAAGATACTAAGGAAAAAAAAAGTAAAAAATTATTTGATGGACAGGATCAAAAAACTGAAAGAATACCTGGAAGTTTCAGGCGATGATAGTTTTTTACAACATGCTTTGGCACTTGAATATATCAAAATCGGAAACGACATGGAAGCCAGGAACCTGTTTTATGAAATTGTAAAGAGAGAACCAACTTACATTGGTTCATATTATCATCTCGGAAAATTATTAGAGCGAATTGGAGAGCCTGTAAAAGCGATCCGTATTTATAAAAAAGGAATGGAAGTTGCCAAGTCATTGAATGAACGTCATTCATATAATGAACTGCAGGCAGCGTGTGAAGAAGCGGAAGAAGAACTGGAAGGTTAATATTTTTAAATAACAGAATGTCTTTATTACATAGATTCAGCAATTATATCCGGCAACAAAACCTTTTTCAGCAAAAAGATCATTTACTTCTTGCAGTCAGCGGAGGAGCAGATTCAGTCACTTTATGTCAACTTTGTTTCGAAGCTGGATTTGATTTTGAAATAGCACATTGTAATTTTCAATTAAGAGGAGAGGAGAGTGAAAGAGATGAACAATTTGTAATTCAACTTGCAGAAAAATATCATAAAAATATTTCAGTAAAAAAGTTTTCTACAAGAGAATATGCCGAAGAAAATAAAATTTCAATTCAGGTAGCAGCAAGAGAATTAAGATATGAATGGTTCGATGAATTGATAAATGAACAATCAACAATTGTCCATCATCAGGCAGCGTGGCTCTTAACCGCTCATCATGCTAATGATAATATTGAAACACTACTAATGAATTTCTTCAAAGGCACGGGAATAAGGGGATTGCAGGGGATTTTACCAAAGAAGGGAAAAATGATACGTCCTTTATTGTTTGCAAAAAGAGAAGAAATAATATCATTTATAAAAGAAACTAATTTAGAGTTTGTAGAAGATTCTTCTAATGCTTCAGAGAAGTATACGCGCAATTATTTTAGACTTCAATTGATTCCATCTGTTGAAAAAGTCTTTCCAAAAGCAGAAGAAAATCTAATCCATAATTTAGAAAGATTTAGAGAAATAGATCTGTTATATCAGCAATCAATTCAGCTTCATAAGAAAAAACTATTGGAACAAAAAGAAAACGAGATTCACATTCCTGTCTTAAAATTATTAAAAACTGAACCGCTGAAAACAATCCTTTATGAGATCATAAAGGACTTTCATTTTACTGCGCATCAAACGGAAGACGTCATTCATTTATTGAAAAGTGAAAGCGGAAGATATGTTACCTCTTCTACCCATAAAATTATCAGAAACAGGCGCTGGCTTATTATTGCGCCGATCGATAATCAAATTGCCGCACATATTTTAATTGAAGAAAATGATAAAGAAATTCCTTTTGATTTAGGAAAACTGATGATTAAAAAAGTCTCATTCGAAAAAGAAAAAATAGAAGCTTCTCCATTGGTTGCCATGCTTGATTTGCAAAATGTCTCTTTCCCATTAATGCTCCGTAAATGGAAACAAGGCGATTATTTTTATCCGCTGGGAATGCAGAAAAAAAAGAAATTAAGTAAATTTTTTATTGATCAGAAAATGTCCATGACTGAAAAAGAAAATAGCTGGGTTATTGAAAGTAATAAACGAATTATTTGGATTGTTGGCAAACGAATTGACGATCGTTTTAAAATTAAAGAAACAACAAAAGAAGTTCTTTTACTGGAAATTAATATGTTGTAAAAATATGATGGAGATCCATGCTTTTCACATCATTCATAAAATTTTGGAGCAAAGGAAAATCTGAAAATAATTTGCTAAAAACAATCAGGAAAACAACTCCAAATATTGCTCCCCAAATATGGGCGGAATGATTGATTCGTGAACCTCCTTTCTTTCCAAGGAAATATGAAATAATTAAAAATAAAATTCCAAATAAAAAACCGGGAATAAAAACCGGAATAAATAACAGGCCGATTCCCTGGAGTGGTTGAAATAAAATGTAAGCAAAAACCACTGCTGATACGGCTCCTGACGCTCCAAGGCTTCTGTAATTTGGATTTTGGTGATGCTTCAAAAAATCAGGAATGACACAAACGATCAATGCTAAAAAATACATCAGGATATAAAATGTTTTTCCTGAAGTACCGAAGATATTTATGAAAGAACTTTCACATGCGCCACCAAATAAATAAAACGCGTACATATTGAAGAATAAATGTGCAAGATCCGCATGAATAAATCCATAGGTAATAAAACGATAGTATTGATTTTTTTGAGTTATAGCTGTCGGGTAAAAAATAAGATCTTCCATTATTTTTTGGGAAGCAAATGCAGACAGAGATACAATAACTGTAACAATAATAATGAGAACCGTAACAGACATTTTATATTTTTAATTCTGTCAAACCTACATAAAAACTAAGAATGATGATATTTTTCATTTCTCATAATAGTACAGGCGCGGTAAGTTTGTTCAGCAAGAATCAAACGAACTAACTGATGAGGGAAAACCAATTTTGATAAACTCCATTTGAAATCGCTTCGTTTGAAAACGCTTTCATGAATTCCATAAGCACCTCCAATTAAAAAAATAATATTCCTGCAACCTTTATCTGCTTTTAGCTGGATAAAATTCGCTAATTCTATTGAAGTTAATTGCTTGCCGTTTTCATCCAACGAGATAAGAATGTCATCATTTTGCAAACCGTTTAAGATTGAAGTAGCTTCATTTTTTTTAATCTGATCTTCTGATAAAGAAGCAGAATTTTTTGCAGGAGGGAAAATTCTCCATTCAATCGGAAAGTAATGTGAGATGCGTTTTGTAAATAATTCGACTCCTTCCTTTACGTATGTTTCATGGTTTTTTCCAACTGTCCAAAAATAAATTTTCATTTTAATGATTTAACTGCAATATGCAAAAATATAGTTCGTTATAATAAACGAAATTTTCAATCTATAATTCACCTAACTGATTTTCGAAATGAATTGTCAAAAGAACCATTTTTTTTCATCCTTATTGCTAATAACTTTAATAAGTTGCCAATCTCTTTTTGCCCAATCTTCCGACGATCTTTTCAAGCAAGCCCGAAACGCGGCTTTTGACAAAAAAGATTATGCTCTTGCCACTCAATTCAGCAAAGAAGCATTGGATAAAAGTCCTGACTATTCTGACGTTCAAATCTTTCTCGGACGTGTTTATACATGGTGGGGGAAAAATGACAGCGCAAGAAACTGTTTTCATCAGGTTTTGGATCTGCATCCTGAAAATGAAGATGCTTCCGCTGCATTTGCTGATCTTGAATACTGGAATAATAATTCTTTAGCTGCTCTCTCTGTTTCAGAAAATGGTTTAAAATTTCATCCCGAATCAAAAACTCTTTTGATGAAAAAAGCAAAGTGCTTGATTGATCTGAAACGTTTCAGGGAAGCCGCGAAAGTTTTATCTGATTTATTACAAAAAGATTCAAAAAATATAGAAGTCCGCTCAGCTTTGGAAAATTTAAAAGAACTGAACGCGAATAATAAAATTGGTGTTAGCTATGATTTTGTAACTTTTGATAAACAATATGATAATCCATGGCACCTTGTTAGTGTCGATTATACAAAAAGCACGAAAATCGGTTCGATCACAGGAAGAATCAATTATGCCAACCGCTTTAAAACAAATGGAATTCAGTTTGAAACCGATGTTTATCCCCGAATTTCAAAAACATTTTATAGTTATGTAAACGCTGGAATTTCTAATAAAAATAGCGTCTTTCCTCAATACCGTGCCGGCTTTTCTCTGTATGCGAATCTGCCGAATGGTTTTGAAGCAGAAGGAGGTTTTCGCTATTTATATTTTAATGATGCTACCTGGATTTATACCGCATCAATGGGAAAATATTTTAAAAATTACTGGTTTAATTTAAGAACATATCTTACACCTTCAAGTAATGCTGTTTCAAATTCTTATTCATTCACAACACGCTATTATTTTAAAGAAACTGATTACTTCGGAATAGGATTAGGAACTGGTATTTCTCCTGATGAAACCGCTAATAATATTCAACTTCATGATCCTTATAAATTGAAATCTTATCGCATTTCTGCTGATTACAGAAAAACATTTCAACGAATGAATATTATTTTATTGAGTTGTTCTATGATACAACAGGAATATCTTCCAAAAGAAATCGGAAACCAATATCTGCTTAGTTTAACTTACCAAAGAAGATTCTAATTTTATGACGATAAAGAAAAATCAGATAATTATTTTATCAGTATCTGTTTTGTCAATCCCTTTACTAATGTGGCTTTCATGGATTTTTACTTCAAAAAAGAAATTGGTTGCCATCATTGTCGATAAGACTGTTGAAAAGTCTGTTACGAACGAACATGCTTCATTTACATGGGTGCTGAATAATGAGCGTTTTGCAAAAACAAAAACCAGCCTTTATAATAATGATCGGGATTATTTTGGATTTTTCCCTCTGCAAAATGAAAAGTTTCGTGTGAAAGGATTAGAACGTTTTTCAGCAGACATGCTGGAAAAACTGAGCAATGACGCAGACATGGTTTATTTTACTGACACTTATGGCGTTTATAAAAACGAGTGGTTCCAAAATAATAAGGCACAAGAGCAGGGACTTCTCTATGGCGGAATGAGTGAGCAGGATATTCAATTGCTTCAACTGATGAAGTCAAAACATAAATTGATTATTTCTGAATTCAATACTATTGGTTCTCCTACTTCTGAAAAGGTTAGAGAAGATTTTGAAAGACTCTTTGGTTTAAAATGGACCGGATGGATTGGTTGTTATTTTGCATCTCTTGATCCTGAAATTAATTCTGATATGCCAAAGTGGATTGTGAATAATTATAAAAAGAATCACAATGGAAAATGGGCTTTTAAAAATGCAGGAATTGTATTTACAAATACTGAAGGCAGCGTGATTGTTTTGGAAGAAAGAAAACAACTTACAGATGCTTTACCAATCATTTTGACAAGTGAAGCGAATCAAAAAAAATATGATCTGCCGTCTGAAGATAAGTATTCATCATGGTTTGATGTGATGCAGTATGACAGTACTTTAAACCTGGCTGTTTCAGAATTTAAAATAAATGTGAACACAGATGGTCAGAAAATGTTGAAGGAAAATAACATTCCCGAAAGCTTTCCGGCTGTACTGATGCATAAAAATAAAGACTACCAGTTTTATTACTTTTCAGGAAATTTTTGTGACAACCCAATCTCCATAAAAAGTTCTTACTTTAAAGGAGTTGAATTCTTTAAAAGATTATTTTATACAAATGAAGATGCGAACAAAAGCGCTTTCTTCTGGAATTTTTATCTTCCATTGATGCGCCATATTACTAATAATTATTTTGAATCTTCTGTAGAGCTGCAGCCTGCACGTAAATAGAATCAACAAATTAATCTTGCGCTAGTCAACAAATTTTTAATTCCTTCTTAAAGAATGGAATATTAAGCGCAACCATAAAGTTTTGGTTTTTAAGATTCTCTATTCTTCCTAAAAATTCTTTCCTAAAAGAGTCGAATTTTATAAATGATTACTTAATAAATATCTTTCAAATGAATTTCTATTTTCATTCAGTAGCAACACTGTATAATTTATTTTGAATCTTCTGTCAGTCTTAATGAGGAAAGTACTTGATATAAATAGAATCGGGAATTAATTTTGCGCCATCAATAAATTTTTGATTCCTGCTTTTGAAGAGATCGAAAGCATGCTGCAACTGTAGCATTTTGATTTTATCACTCATTGGTTCTTCATCCATATTTGCCTCAAGTGAAAAAGTGTTTTCTCCATTTAAATGGGATGTTCCCTGAACAAAATCAATCACTTCATTTTTAGTCTGCATTAAAGGATACTGATGAATGTTTGAAAATGATCTGGTAGTGTCCAAGCCGCTTCCAATCCAGCTCGCAAGAGTCGGTTTCTCAAATGAATAAGAATTATTTAAGAACGCAAGAAGGCTTGGGGCAATATCAAAATGAGAAGATATTGAAGAAAATGTAGCAGTTCGTTTCAATAAAGGAGAATAGATAATCAATGGAACATGATATCGATCCATTTTTGAGATCATTGGAATTTCTGGCATTCGGTGGTCTCCTGTAATGATAAAGATTGTATTCTTAAACTCACTTCTTTGTTTATAGTTTTCAATAAAATTTTTAATGGCTTCATCAAGAAATAAGATACTTGCATATTGCGCTTTGTATTGTTCATAAGCAGCTTTTTTTTCTGTGGAAAAGCCAAGCTGATTCATCCTTTCTTCAAAAAGCCTGTTGTATTTTTCCTGGTTACCTAATAAGAAAGGGCTATGAGTCGCTACTGTAAACAATACATTTAACTGAGGCTGATTATTATTGTTCTGGGGCAATAATTCCAGGTATCTTCTGAATAATTCATTGTCACCATAGCCCCATGTAAATCCATTATGAGAAGGAAGTTTTGTATATCCCGAAGGAAAAGTGAATTCATCATAAATATTATTGGCAGCGTCTTTTTTCATGTAAAGATTCATGTTATCAAATCTTGAATCACCTCCATAAAAAAAGGCAGTTTTATATCCGTTATGTCTCGCCAAACTTAACAGAGAAAGATGCTCAGGCATTCGATCACCCAATTCATTAAAGCCATTTTTTGCAAAAGGTAAAGAGCCAAGGACAGAAGGCAGGACTGCAAAGCTTCTTCCTCCTGAACTTAAAAAGTTTTTCCAGTACAAACTTTCTTTTGAAAGAGAATCAAGGTAGGGCGTGAAGTTCCCAAGAACCGCGCCATCATTGGTAAAAGCGCGTCCAAGTCCTTCTACAAGAATGATAACAATGTTGGGTAAATGATCGGCCTTATTAAAAAAAGGAGATAATACATCCGGAGTTTCATCTTTATGCAAAAAAGGAAACTTACTGTCATCTACGTAAACAAAGTCTTTGATGGACGCAACAGAATTATCACCAAAATCTCCTGAATAAGTGTCAGAATAAATATCATCTTCAACCTTTTCAGGAAAAAAATATTGACAAGATTGTGTGATAAAAAAATCTGATTTATTTATCACAACAGTTCGTGCGAATTCTGTTTTGAGAGAAGCGGAAGGGGATAAAGTAAAACCCATGGTAACTATAATAATTGAAAAAGCAATTATTGTGGCAGTTAAAAATTTTCCTGCAATAATTTTTTTTGGAAAATAAATAAAAATGAAAACAAAAACAGCAATCAAAAGCAGCGCAAATATGAAAGTTGATAAATGAATGCTTCCTGATGCGCCAATGGTTTGACGGATATCTGAAAGCGAATATGCATAAAGATCAGAGCCGAGCGGGACCATTGTCTTATTAAAATATTGTACCAGTCCTAATTGCACCAAAAGAAGAAAAATCGCAAATAAAATGTAAACGAAAGATGCAATTTTTTTTGAAAGGAAATAAAAAAGGAGATATGGAATTAAAAGAAACAAATAAATTTTAAGAGAATAAAAAACATAGTTGATAAGAGTAGTGCCAGCTATAGTAAACAAAGGAATATTTGCATTTTGTAATTTATGATTGATGACTATTTCATAAACTCCTATAAGCAACATAAGGGCCAAAAAAATTAGTGACCGTACTGAATAGGAATTCAATGCATTGGTTAAGGGATTCAAACGCAATGTCGAATTTGATTTTAAATGATTCATCTAAAGAATGGTTAGTTTTTCATATTTAAACCTTGTCTTGTCATTTCTCCCCATGATTTCTTTTTTTGTAAATAGTCTATATTTCCACGAACGGCTGACCATACTACAAAAGGATGGAAAATGAAAGGCTCCATAAAAGCAGTCATAATTAGTCTCAATACGTGTGACCGCTTTTTGTATTGATTAAAAGTAGTGACTTCAATAAGTATCGCGAAGATGGAATAAAGAAAACCAAAGCCAAGGATACATCCGAGAATTAATAAAAATATTTGTAAAGACACCAGGCCAAATAAAGCTGTAATCAATAAAAAAACAAATCCTGAAAACTCAATAACCGGCGCTAATAATTCGAAAAAAAACCAGTAAGGATAACTTAAAATTCCTAAAACTCCATAGCGTTTGTTCAGGAACATTTTTTTGTGAATCTTCAAAGTTTCGATCGTTCCACGTGTCCAGCGATTTCGTTGTCTTCCAAGAATTTTGTAAGAGCATGGAGCTTCTGTCCAACATAACGGATCAGGAATATAGGATACTTTGTAAGGCAACTTATTTTCATGCATATATCTGCGCATACGAACGATCAGTTCCATGTCTTCGCCGACTGTTGCCGGATTGTAGCCTCCTGCTGCTATTACAATTTCGCGATCAAATGCACCAAATGCGCCTGAAATAATCAGCAAACCATTCATCCGGCTCCATGCCATTCTTCCCAATAAAAAGGCGCGGATATATTCCAGGGTTTGAATTCTTGGAAGCAGCTTTTTAGGAAGGTGAACTTTTACTAATTTTCCATTTACAATTTCACATGAATTAGCAATTCGAACAACGCCGCCCGTCGCAATTACGCGTTTGTCTGTTTCTTCCAAAAATGGTTTAATAAGTTTCAGCATCGCGTCCTGTTCTAAAACGCAATCCACGTCGATGCAAACAATATATTTGTTTGTTGCAACATTAATTCCAGTATTCAGCGCATCAGCTTTGCCTCCGTTTTCTTTATCAATTACAATTAATTTATGATAAAGAGGATTGCCGCTCTTATAAATATTTCTAACAGGTTTTGTCTTGATTTTTTCATTTATTAAGAAAGGAACTTTTATTAATTGATACGCCTGAATTAATTTATCCAGGGTCTCATCGTTGCTGCCATCGTTGATTAAAATCAGCTCAATATTATTATAATGAACAGCCAGCAGTGAACGAACATTCTCAATGATATTTGCTTCTTCATTATAAGCAGGTGCGATAATACTGATAGTAGGTGCATATTCGGAAGAAGCTAAAAGATCATAATCAGTGAAGCTGCTTTTTTTCATGTAAAGTTTTATCTCGGCAATTGAATAAGCAACTATCAAAAGGTAAAATAATAGTAAAGCAATAGAATAAATAAAAATTCCGTAAGTTAATATTTCGAATAAAAAGTGAATTATTTTCATGTGATAGGTTCCATTTTAAGTTGAGGTAAAATGACATTCCATGGATGAGATGATTTTTCAACTGATGCTTCAATTTTCTCCATATTTGCAGATCGGATTTTTCGAATTGCAGCAGCAGCAGCCATTTTAAAAGAATCATCGGGATGGTGAAGAAGCGGAAGCAAAAATTCAAGATGACTTTCTGTGCCATCATTTTGCAATATTTTCAAAATATCTAACTGGGTTGCAGCATTATAATCCAGGTAATGTTCGATTAATAGATCAGCGGTTGTTTCATTGCTGATAAAGCTTAATGTTGCAACAGCAGTTCTGCATATCCCGGATGATGAATGAGACAGGCAAATCGCTGCATCATCATAATATTTGTGTTGCTGATAAATTTCAATAAGACGTAAAGCAAAATGGACAACACTATCATTTTTTGATTGCAACCATTGACAAATATTTACATTCTCTGTTATCGCTTGTCCTGATAGTTCCTGTATCAATCGCAATTGTTGCCATTCAGAAATTGGATGACTAATTGTATCTAAAAAATTCAGACCTTCAAAACCGGTAAGTTTTACAATAGCAATTTGTGCTTCCATCCTTAGCAAAATATTTTCATGATTGGTTAGTGCAAAAATCTCTTTAATACTCCAATCTTGTTTTAGCAACGCAAGTTGCTGAACTGCTTTAGCTTTTGTATGCCATTCCTTACTCTTCAAATTATTTAGTAATTCATTTTTTAATTGCATTTTTTCAAAAAGCCATTGGATATTTTCCAGCGTTGATCCTCTGAATTTTTTCGACGTTTTAGCTAATTCAGAAATAAGCAATTTTTTTTGAAATTTTTCTATCTGAAACTGTTGAATGATTTTTTGCGAATCCGGTTGGGAAAAGACCTCATTTAACTCATCCTCTGATTCACAAATAGCAATCTGTCCAATAAGATCATTGAACATTTTTTGCAGAAAAGCTTTTCGCTTTCCCCTTTTGGACCTTCGCAAAAGATAATAAAGTATAAAGAAAATTAAAACAATGATTAAAAAGGAAACCAGTAAGATGGTTCTTAATAAAATCTGTTCTTTAAAAACACTGTAATGCAAATAATTTACAATCTCATTAAATTGATCTGTAAAAAAAAACTGCAGTTGATGCATTGTATTACTGTTGAGGTTTTTTAATTGTTTTTAGCAAGTGCGCCTGCTGACGCAGCAAGTCTTTTTACACGCATTGACAGTTCATTAGGACTAAATGGTTTTGTGATATAATCATCAGCACCAAGATTAAATGCTTCAAGAACAACATTTTCCTGTCCCATTGCGGAGAGAATAATAATTGGAACATTACGATGAAGATGATTTTGTTTTACCATATTTACAATTTCCAAACCTGAGATAAATGGCATCATTATATCTGCGATGATCATATCAGGATCATGAAGTTTAATTTGCTCGATTGCTTCTTTTCCGTTGGAAGTTACAATCACCTCATGACCGTCTTTTTTTAACCGCAATTCAATAATTTTTAGCATGATCATTTCATCATCAGAAATCAGTATTTTCATTTTTGAAGTTTTTTATTTGGATGTTTTTTGTTTCAGTTTTTTTGTACAACAGCCAATGCTGATGCAAGTTCTGCCTCGATCATGGGATTTATTTTCTCAAAAAGCTCTTCTGCTTTTTCGAAGTTGGAAAGTATTTCACCAAGGTTCTTTCTTTCTTTTGCATCTAATTCTACTTTTGTTATCAGCGACATTAATTTTCCCATTTGTAAAATGCCAATACTGCTTTTTACTTTATGGCTTTTTTTATAAACTTCTTCCCAAAGTTCTTCGATGATAGCTTCTTTTATTTCGCACATTATGACAGGCACAGATTCTAAAAATATTTGAAGCACTTCACAAAGGCAATCGATATCATCCAGTTCGATTAAGTGATTTAAACTGTATAATTTTTTTGATTCAGTTTTAAGAACTGATGGAATCTTCGCTGTTTCTGCTTCTTCAGTTTTCAATAAAAAACGCCGTAGCTCACGGAAAAGATCGGATGGAACAAAAGGCTTATTCATGTATTCATTCATTCCAATCTCGAGACATTTTATTTTTTCATTTCTTAATGCACTTGCCGTCATTGCTATAATTGGAATATTAAGATTCAGCTTTTGCCGGATATAAACAGTTGTTTCAAAGCCATCCATCTCCGGCATTTGAAGATCCATTATGATAAGGTCATATTCAAAACCATCTTCCAGCAATTGAATAGCAACTTTCCCATTATCTGCCAGGTCCGGTTCTATTCCTGCATTTTGGAGCATGTGATAAATAACCTTTTGATTCGCTTCATTATCTTCCACTACCAGGATTCTTTTTCCTGATAAGCCATCCTCTTTGAAAGTATCTTGTTTGACATTCCCATATTGTTTCGCTACTGTGTTTGCAGCTACCGGATATTTTATATTGAATGTAAATGTTGTTCCTTCACCCGGCATACTTGAAACATCAATAGTTCCATTCTGAAGCTCAATTAATTTTTTGGTAATGGACAAACCAAGGCCGCTTCCTCCGAATTTTCGCGATGTTTCGGTTTCTGCCTGGGAAAAAGTTTCAAAAATTGTCTGAAGTTTTTCCTTAGCAATTCCGATTCCTGTATCTGCCACACAAAACAAAAGATGAACTTCTTTATTCTCCTGATGAATTGCTTTAATCTCCAAATTAATTTCCCCTTTCGGAGTAAATTTTATCGCATTGCTGATCAGGTTATTTAAAATTTGATTCAGTCTGTGCGGATCTCCATTTAACGAGTCGGGTACATCGAGGTCAACAGAAATTCTAAGCGTCAATCCTTTTTCTTTTATTAAAACCCGAAATGTATTTATAGAATTTTCCAATGTCTCACGAAGACGGAAATCAATTTTTTCGATGCGTAGTTTACCCGCTTTTATTTTTGAAAGATCAAGAATATCATTGATCAGAATCAGAAGATTGTCTGATGATTTTTTTATTACTTTCAGAAAATCTTTTTGTTCATCGGTCATGGAAGTATTTAATAAAATATTTGTCATTCCAATAATTCCATTCATTGGCGTTCTTATCTCATGACTCATATTGGCAAGAAATTCTTCCTGTAATTGTTCCGCCATTTCTGCCTTACTCTTAGATTCAATAAGATGCAAACCATACAAATATCTTTCAGTGATGTCGCTGGCTATACCGCCGATTCCATACATATTATTGTCTTTATCAAATAAGGGAAATTTAACGATCAGAAGATTGATCATTTCACCATTAATTTGAACGGTTTCTTCAACTTCAGTATTTTTTTGTTCGCGTATTATATATTCATCTATTTCTTTGTACCTGTTTGCATTTTCTGCGGGAACTAAATCAAAATCAGTTTTTCCGATGATCTGTTCTTTACTTAAATCAAAAGCATCTCTGTAACTTTTATTTGCAAGTAAATATTTGCCTTCCATGTCTTTAATAAAAACAATCAATGGCGTGTTGTCAAGAATTGACTGCAGCCTGAATTGATATTCTTCTCTTTCGTGTTGAATCTTTTTTAATTCTTGTTCAACCTTTTTTTTGTCTGTAATGTCCTTTACAAGACATTGAAATCCTTTTGGTTCGCCATCTTCTGATAAAATGGCACTTGATTGTTCTACCCAAATTGTATTTCCTGATTTGGCTTTTAACGGAAATTCAAGACAACATTCAGATTTTCGAACCTGGAATTGCTTTTTAAATTTTTCATTGATCACATTTGCCCATTCTGCACTAACCAGGAAAGAATAATTTTTTCCAACAATTTCATCAGATTTAAATCCAGTGAACAAGGTGATTTTCTTATTAATGAATGTAATGTTTCCGTTAAGATCAGTTGTTAGTAATCCTGCACCACAATTTTCAACAAGGTTTTTGTATTTTATTTCAATCTCACGTGAATCGGTTTCTGCCACTTTTCTAAGTCTTTTATTTTTAAAAATGTTAAACAAAGTCAGAAGAATCAAAACAATAGAGCCTAGGATAATTCCAATAGAAGTTTTAAAATTTAAAATATCAATTTCTTTTACTTCCTCATTTAAAACTGTTATTTGTTGAGAATAATTTTCTTTTAAACTAATCAGGGATTGATAAAGAAATGTGGTAATGTCTTTATTTTCCTGATTATATATTATTGCGATTGCATCTTTGTTAGACACTTTACTCACTGAAAGTATTTTTTCTTCAGTATTTAATTTTTTGTATAAAAGAGGAGTAAAAAGATATTCAGGATGATATGATTTTTGCGAATCAAATTGGTGTGCCATTTCTTTCAAGTCTGCTATCTTTTCTAAAGCTTCTTTTTGAAAAAGAGGATCACCCGTAATAATAAATCTTTGAGTATTTAATTCCAGCTCATTGATTTTATAAATCGTAGCTTCAATTCCTTTTGCATTTTCACGGATCTTTTGTTTTTGTGCAGAATTTTCAGTGATTTTTTTATGATTCTGATTGATGAAAATAAACAGGCAAATTGAGGCAAGAAAGACAATTGCTGAAATTAGCATTCCTTTTTTCGAAATTCTCATAAGTGGATTTGATATTGGATCTTATTTTTTATAAAAGCTGTTGAAGACATTTTCAAAAGCGGTTTTCATTTTGCTTTTAGTTAACGGATATTATAATCTTTTATTGCAGATTTATAAAATGAATTGTAATAAAAGAAAAGTGTAAATAATTGTAAAAGAAGAAATGGAGTTGAAGAAATTATTTATTATTTTTGCGCCTCTTTGAGAGAATCTGGAAGAAGGATTTTCAATTTATCAGGCCCCGTAGCTCAATTGAATAGAGCATTTGACTACGGATCAAAAGGTTTCAGGTTTGAATCCTGACGGGGTCACAAAAATCAGGGCTATCGTATTGAGGCCCTTTTTAATTTAGTGATTTTGCATTTTCAAAAAAACAGTCATTAAATTTATCGGTGGAAAAAAATGTATCTTGGTACGATTTTAAAATAAATGAAGGTTAAGAACTTCTTTGGAAACCTTATCGTCACACTTCTTTTAAATCACACTTAAATTTTTTAAAGAATTGTTTATGAGAATTTTACCAATAACGCCTTTCCAAAACATTGTGGCAAACTTTTTGTCTTGGCAAAACTAGTTCCTCATTATATATTACTCTATATTGTAAATTAAACATTATGAAAACAAGAAATTACTTACTTCTATTCGTACCGCTTTTTATGCTTGTAGCATGCAAAAAGGATCCGGTCACAAAACCTGTACATTTTACCTCAACAACCTATAAGAATTTGGAAGCATATGATCCGTCAACGGGTACACCACAGGTATTATTACATGATACCATTTCATCTGATTTAATGTCTTTTATTTACAGTACTCTTCCAGATGGAAAAAACCTAACGCTTTCACATCCTGAATTTTTTAAGAATCCTGAAATTGGAGACATTACGATTACTAAAAAATCAGAGGTATTTATAACATTTGTATCTGGAGATAGCAGGAATTCAAATTCAATTGCTTTTTACACATATCCAACCAATCAACCTCCTGCAACTGCAAAGGATGTTCAAACAATTACTTATGTTTTTCCTAATGCCGGACATCTTACAGGTTTACAAGCAGGCGACAAAGTTAGCTTAGGAACTTTTAATGTCGGAACTTCCCTTGGTTTTGTTTTAATGGAAAATGCGTGGGATACAACTAATCATACACTCAACAATGAAGCGGTTCATTTCTGCACTAACGACGCTTTAAATCCAGAAGTTGATCCAAACTTAAAAAAACATGCGGTTTTAATTAATTATCCTGCAGAAAATAAAGTATTAATTGGCTTTGAAGACACTGACAGAACTAAACCTCAATGTGACAATGACTTTAATGACGTGGTTCTTTATTGCACTGTTGTTCCACAATAAAATTTTTAAAAAACCTTTTTTTAAAATCCTGTTCCAAAGCAGGATTTTTTTTATTTTCTTTTTAATAGCTTTTTTAGAACAAATGCATTGCAGTAAACAAATAAATAAAGTCAAATTTTTTATGGAATTCCTACTGTTTCTTTCATGCCTGTAAAAATAGTTTTCCAAACAAGGTTGAAAAAAGATTTATAAATATTACGCTCATATTTTGCATTTACTTTTCTAAGACCGCTTGAACCAGGATTATTATTTTGAACAAGAAAATTTGCTGCTAAACTTATAAATCTTCTTTTCTTAACCTTGTTCGTAATCTTATCGCGCTTTAAAACATCCACTTTTAAATCGTTGTACTTCATTACAAAATCTCCCTGTGCACTTGTATTGTTTCCGTTAAAATGAAAATCAATTGAATTGATTTTGCCTGAATTTATTTTAATCAGTGTCATTGGTATAGAAACTTTATTGAGCAATAACGCATCAAAACCGGTTGTATGGCCATTTGCTACAAAATCTCCGTTGCTGCTATTCATTAAAAATTTAAAATTGCCTGTTAATGGAATTTCGCCTAACACTTTTGTATCAAATGATATATTAAGCTGATTATTTTTTTGAATAGCGGATGGAATATTGGTAATATTGGAAACATTTAATTTTGAATTTACAAAAGTAACTACTCCAACACTGTCACTTACTGTTTCATTTTCGCGGTACTGAATGAATGCATTGGATATCGTTGCATTTGAAATATCTAATGGCAGATTAATTTTTAATAATAGTTGAGAAAGATAATTTCCCACTCTGCTTTTTTTCTCTAATGGTTTATGAAGGTCGCGGTAGATTTTTGCATTGGCATTCCCAATCAGCAGATCTGATGCCACCAATTGTTTGTCCAGCAACCCGTTCATGCTGATGTTTTTTAATGAAACCGCTTTAAAAGTAATATCAAATCTGTCGCGCTGATAATGAAATTTATCCGCAAAAATACTTTCCGACCCAAATGGATTTACATTGAACGATCCAATTTTCAATTCTTTAGTCAAAGAGTTTAATGAGATACTTTTAAAATAAAAATGATAAGATCCATCTTTTGATGCGGTAGAAAAACTCGCAAGTGATACTTCTGCTTCCTTAGTAAAATTCATCGGATGCATTTGCAAATCAATGAGCTGACTTGCTTTTACATCATTTACTTTTATTGAAATGTTTCCCAATGTATAGTTGCTTTTTGCAAAAGGCACGAAGGTTACTTTTGGGAAATTCAAATGCTTCATATAAACGCCATAAACATTCATGAAACCAGTGCTGTCAGCTGATTTGGTAATTTTTTGGGTAGATATTTTCAGGTTTTCCACTGGTAAATCATATAAAATAATTTCATTGCACAGAATCGTATCCACAACCAGGTTTTTATTTTTTACAATTTCATTTGTGTTTACTCCATTAAGGCTTAATTTCTGAGCATCTAAAAGACGAACACCTTCGGATTGATCATCCGGGAATCGATTTACAGATATCTGGTCAAATAAAAGCTGTTTTTGCCTGCCCATAAAATGAACTTTCTTTACTGACAGTTCTCTACGGTTGTGGTTATACGAAAAAAAGGAATCAACGGTAAATGCTGCTTGTTTACAAAATAAAATCCTGTTGGTGTCAAGGTTATGTGCACTGTCAATCAGAACATCTTCCAGCAATATTTTTCCATTGAAAAAATCGAATCTTTTTTCTTTCGAATAGAAATCAATGCTCTTTGCATTCAGATTATTAATAAATACAAAACGAACCTTTATGAAATCCAATTTCCCTAAGATCTGCTGGTATAGTGTTTTTGCTTCATTTTGAAAGATCGTATTTCGTTGCAGTGGCTTCAATGAATATATGAATATCTGTGGATCATCAATGATCACAGAATCACCCTGAATCTTATTTCCATGCAAAGCTTCGGCAGTTTTTACACCAGTTACTGTAACAGATTTGATGGTTGCATTTAATATTAAATCGGGCAAATTTTCCACAGCCATTCTTTTTAAACGATTGGTATCAACCGTAATTCTTACATTTTTTAAAAAAGCATCTCCATTTGCTTCATCAAAATGAAGTGAATCGTATTTAATGGAATAGAGACTGTCAGTTTGTTGTGTAACTGTAGAATCGACTGTGTTTTTAATGATTTTGTATTTAAATTTTTGCCAGAAAAAATAGCCGCCGCCGGCAAGCAGCAAGAGAGAAGCGGAAAGGAATAATAGTTTCTTTGACAAGCGGAAATAGTTATGCCATTACAATGCAAATGAGGTTCCAATTTAAATAGAAATTAAAGTTTTAGATTTGGCAATAATAAAATGTCTATGAATATTGAAATGAATAAAAATGAGGACGCGAACAAAATCGCATGGAGTAATATTAAAAATTTGTTGGAAAAAATTGGAGAGGGTGGTGGTAAAAAAGCGATTCAAAAACAAAAGGAAAGAAAGAAACTAACTGCAAGGGAAAGGATACAATATCTTTTAGATCAGGGGAAAAGTTTTATAGAAATTGGGGCTTTTGCCGGATTTGAAATGTATCAGGAATACGGCGGATGCCCTGCCGGCGGCGCGGTAGCAGGTATTGGATACGTTGGAGGAAAACAATGTGTGATTGTTGCGAACGATCAAACTGTAAAAGCAGGAGCGTGGTTTCCGATAACTGGAAAGAAAAATTTGAGAATGCAGGAGATTGCAATGGAAAATAATTTACCAATTATTTACCTGGTTGACAGTGCCGGAGTTTTTCTTCCTATGCAGGACGAAATTTTTCCTGATAAAGAACATTTTGGCCGCATTTTTAGAAACAATGCGAAAATGAGTGCGATGGGAATTACGCAGATTGCGGCAGTCATGGGACCATGTGTGGCTGGCGGCGCCTATCTGCCGATCATGAGTGATGAAACAATTATGGTAGAAGGACATGGTTCCATTTTTTTGGCAGGGCCTTATTTAGTAAAAGCGGCCATAGGAGAGATGACAGACAATGAAACTCTTGGTGGTGCTGCAACACATACAGAGATCAGCGGCATTGCAGATTATAAATTTAAAACAGAAGAAGAATGTCTTGACTGTGTAAAAGATATTATGTCAAAATTGGGAGAAAGCCCAAGGGCACAGTTTAACAGGGCTGAACCTGTCGTTCCATCCAAAGATCCATCAGAAGTTTACAATTTTTTCCCGGAAGGGAATCAGAAGCCATATGATATGCATGATATTATCGACACCATTATCGATGCAAATTCCTTTAATGAATTTAAAAAAGATTATGGTAAAACGCTTATCTGTGGCTATGCAAGGGTGGATGGATGGGCAGTTGGAATTGTTGCAAATCAAAGATTAAATATTAAAAATAAAAAAGGGGAATTGCAAATTGGTGGCGTGATCTATAATGATAGTGCCGATAAAGGCGCGAGATTTATTATGAATTGCAATCAGAAAAAAATTCCTTTGATATTTCTGCAGGATATTACAGGGTTTATGGTTGGCAACAGAAGTGAACATGCGGGGATTATAAAAGATGGCGCGAAAATGGTGAATGCTGTTGCTAATTCTGTTGTTCCAAAAATCACTTTTATTCTCGGTAATTCTTATGGGGCAGGAAATTATGCGATGTGTGGAAAAGCTTATGATCCGCGATTCATTTATGCATGGCCGTCAGCAAAGATAGCCGTGATGGGAGGCGGGCAGGCAGCAAAAACTTTATTGCAAATTGAAGTGGCTTCTCTAAAAGCAAAGGGCCAGGAAATAACTCCTGAAAAAGAAGAAAAATTATTGAAAGAAATGATGGATAAATATGCATCACAAACTACCGCTGTTTATGCGGCAGCGCGGTTATGGGTAGACGCAATTATTGATCCCCAGAAAACAAGAAAAATAATTTCTGAAAGTCTGTCTGCGGCTGATCATAATCCAAAGATGGAAGAATTTAAAACTGGCGTTCTTCAGGTTTAATTGTTTTTAAATTTGCACCATTTCTGAAAAGTATTTTATAAATAAATTCCTTGAAACAAAATTCGATTGAGATTTATACTGATGGTTCTTCGCGTGGAAACCCTGGACCGGGCGGTTATGGGGCTATTTTAATTTGGGGAACTATCAGGAAAGAAATTTCACAGGGCTATCGCCTTACAACAAATAACAGAATGGAGTTGATGGCGGTAATTGCAGCTTTGGAGGCATTAAAGAAAACAGATCTGGATATTGTCATTCATTCCGATAGCAGTTATATTGTGAAAGCGGTAATGGAAGGCTGGTTAAAAAAATGGCTAAGGACAGATTTTAAAGGTGGTATTAAAAATAAAGACCTTTGGCTGCGATATCATCGGCTTTCACAACAACATAAAATTCATTTTAATTGGGTGAAAGGACACGCAGAAAATGTGTTGAATAACCGTTGTGATATTCTTGCAACAACTGCGGCTGATGGAAAAAATCTATTAGTGGACGAAGGATATGAAAAAGAGCTTTAAAGCTTTTTTACATGAAATTTTTAAAACTCAAATCAATTGAACTTAAGAAAGGAAATAAAAAAGAGATGGCTTAGCATCTTATTTTATACCCTGATAATAATATTCATTTTTAGTTCTTCAGCAAAATCATGGGTACTTCAACAGGTAGTTTCAACCGGATTATTAAAAGCAGAAATAAAAGATGATTCTAATAAAAATCTGACTGAGGCAGTTCCCTTTTCATTTACGGATTCGAATGGGAAAACCGCTACTACTGCTGATTTAAAAGGAAAAGTTGTGTTCATCAATTTCTGGGCCTCATGGTGTCCTCCTTGCCGTGCAGAAATGCCGTCTTTAGAAAATCTATACCGGAAGTTTAAAGATGATAACAGAATTGTCTTCCTGTTTATGAACGAAGATAATGACACCGGTAAAGCGATTGCGTATCTCGAAAAAAATGATTTTTCTATTCCATTATTTTATTCCAAAGAGAACATTTCAAATGAAATATTTAGCGGCACATTACCAACAACGTTAGTTTTAGACAAAGATGGAAAAATTGTGCTGAAACACCAGGGAATGGCTCAGTATGATTCTGAGAGTTTTGCAAACCAATTAATGCAACTTTTGTGAAGTAAGTGAATAAATTACATGTAAACAAATTTCAATAATGGAAGATAATTTCCAAAACTTAATTTCTTATTTTTGCTAAAACTCTTCAATATGAAAATTTCGAAACAACTTGCCGGCAGTTTTATTTTGTTAATTGTAATTGCTTCTTTATACAGAGTTATGCCCGGTCGCCCTTACGGATTTGCTCCTATGATCGCTATGGCTGTTTTTGGCGGCGCTGTTATTAAAGATAAAAAATTTGCTTTTCTGCTTCCATTGTTGGCCATGTTTGTTTCTGATGGGTTGTATCAGTTATTGTATATTAATGGGGTTGGAAATATTCCTGGTTTTTATGAAGGCCAGTTTGTAAATTATATGTTATTTGCAGGAATGACCGTATTCGGTTTTTTTATCAAAAATTTTAATGTAAAAAGAATCGCAATTGCTTCTATTTCTGCTCCAACTGCTTATTTTTTAATTTCTAATTTGTTAGTTTGGGCAAGTTCTTCTCCAATGGCGGGTTTAGGTAGACCAAAAACTTTCAGTGGTTTAATCATGTGCTATACAGATGGGTTGCCTTTTTATCCATGGAGCGTTGCTTCTACTTTTATCTTCTCAGCAATTTTATTTGGCAGCTATTATTTCATGACACGAAACGCTGTAAAGCCAATTGCTTTGACAAAATAACCGTATACCGGATAGTCGAAGCTGATACCTGAATTTGATACCTTCACTATGGCACATCACAACGATACAGGATGGCTCGGCGAAAGGATGGCAGTAGAATATCTTGAACAAAGAGGTTTCCTTATCCTGTATCAAAACTGGCGGCATAGTCACTGGGAAGTTGATATTATTGCTTCGTTAAAAGATATAGTTCATTTCATTGAAGTCAAAACAAGAAGAACTAAGAAGTTTGGATATCCTGAAGAGGATGTTTCTAAAAAGAAAATTGAAAATCTGATTAATGCTTCAGAAGAATTTCTTTTCTTAAATCCACAATGGAAATTAATTCAATTTGATATCCTTTCCATTACTATTCAAAAAAATAAACCGGTAGAATATTTTTTTATTGAAGATGTTTATATTCCCTGAATCTTAGAGGAGAATAAAAATCGGCATAAATGCAATTAAGAAATCTATTGTATTATCAAATCCGCTAAAACCATAGCTGTTACGGCTTCAAGAACAACAGGAACTCTCAGTGCAATGCACAGATCATGTCTTCCTTTTACAGAAAAGGGTTCTACATTTCCTGTTTCAACATTTAATGTTTCCTGCACTTTTGGTGTTGAAGAAGTTGGCTTTACAACAATGCGGAATATAAGTTCATTTCCATTAGTGATTCCGCCTACAATTCCTCCGGCATGATTGGTTGCTGTTGTTCCGTCTTCTTTAATAATGGCATCATTGTGTTCGCTGCCAAACATTTTTGCGGCAGCGAAACCAGCTCCAAATTCAATTCCTTTTACTGCCGGAATTGAAAATACAGCATGGCTGATCAAAGATTCTGCAGAATCAAAAAAAGGTTCACCCAAACCAATCGGCAAATTAGAAACTTTACATTCAACAATTCCTCCAATTGAATCTTTCGCATCCACTGCTTTTTGTAATCCTTTTTCCAGATCTTTCTCACCACCGATTTCTAAAATTGAAGAATGAATTTCAATTTTCTTATCTGTAGAAAAGGAAGCTATTACTTTTTTTGCAACAACGCCCGCAGCAACCAAAGCTACTGTTAGCCTTCCGCTGAAATGGCCGCCACCACGGTAATCTTCAAAGCCTTTGAATTTTTTATGTGCCACAAAATCAGCGTGTCCCGGCCTTGGAACTGCTTTTTGTTTTTCATAATCTCCGCTTCGGGTATTACTATTTTTAAACAAAATTGCCATGGGCGCTCCGGACGTTTTACCATTAAAAATGCCACTAATAATTTCAGGAATATCATCTTCTTTTCTTGGTGTTGTTCCTTTTGCTCCCGGCTTTCTTCTTTCAATATCTTCTGTAAAATCTTCGGGCGAAATGCCGATTCCCGGAGGGCAACCGTCAATAACAATACCTACATATTCACCGTGCGATTGACCAAAAATTTCAACCTTAAAATTTTTTCCAAATGAATTCATTATTTTATTTTTTAACTACAAACTTAATATCCATATTCTCTCAAATGCATTTCATTATCACGCCATTTTGGACGCACTTTCACATACAACTGAAGAAATACTTTTGCCCCGATAAATTCTTCAATGTCTTTCCTGGCAAGTGTTCCAAGTTTCTTAATCATGTTTCCACCTTCTCCTAAAACAATTGCTTTCTGAGTTTCTCTTTGAACAATGATATCAGCAGTAATTTTTGTAAGAGTGGTTTTTTCTTTAAATTCCTGAACAAGAACCGCAGTATGATATGGGATTTCTTCCTGGTATAAATAAAATATTTTTTCCCGGATTAATTCTCCAACAAAAAATTTCATTGGAAGATCACTCAAATTATCATCCGTGTAAAAAGGTTCTCCCTCGGGAAGCATAACAACAATGGAATCAAGCAATTGCTGAATGCCCGAATTTTTGAGTGCTGAAATTTCAACAACCTTTTTACAATATTTTTTTTCAGAAAAAAAAGTAACGGCTTTCTTAATCTTCTCTTTAGAAGCAAGATCTGTTTTGTTCAAAACCACGATTGCCGGTGCCTTCAGTGAAAGCGAAGAAAAAATTTCATCAGCTTCTTCAGAATTGTCATTTATATCCACGATTAATAACGCAACGTCAGCATCTTCCAGACTTCCTTTGACCGCCTGCATCATTTTTTCATGCAGTTTATATTTGGGTTCGATAATTCCGGGTGTATCTGAAAAGATGATCTGGTAGTCATTGTCGTTCAAAATCCCTTTGATCCTGTGACGTGTTGTCTGAACCTTTGGAGAAACGATCGCAAGTTTTTCACCAATCAAAGCATTGAGCAGCGTGCTTTTCCCTGCATTCGGCTTTCCAAAAATATTTACAAATCCGGATTTCATAATCCTGCGAAATTAATTGATTGAAAGTTAAGTTGAAAAATCACTTTTAAATTTTCAGGTATAAATATTGTTATTGCAAAAACATGAAGCTTCCGTCTACTTTTACTAAAAATGAAAAGTTTATTCATGCTGTAATTGAAACCCCAAAAGGCTCGGCAGCGAAATATGACTTCGACCAGGAACTACAAATGTTTAAACTAAAAAAGATTCTTCCAAAAGGACAGGTTTTCCCATTCCATTTTGGATTCATTCCTTATACAAAAGCGGAAGACGGAGATCCGCTTGATGTGCTTGTTTTGCTGGATGAATTATCATGGCCCGGATGCATTATTAAATGTAAATTAATAGGGGTAATGGAAGCAACAGAAACTGAAAAAAATAAAACAAGGAGGAACGACCGGCTGATAGCAACT
>Ga0134125_10000267_pt1 | contig 74354 bp, 56 predicted proteins | sample KB31751_FD_96464 | JGI IMG/M metagenome (GOLD analysis project Ga0134125, IMG submission 96464) | Terrestrial soil microbial communities with excess Nitrogen fertilizer from Kellogg Biological Station, Michigan, USA - KB3-175-1 | ecosystem: Environmental > Terrestrial > Soil > Unclassified ... | reverse complement strand
GAGCGCCCGCCGGAGAACTGAAAGCGCCCAATTCGCTCCCCTGAGCATTGAGGTGGAAAAATGTTGGCAGGTGAATCAGCGGCTATCCGGAAACCAAGCCTTCTTAGTTTCCGAATAGCCCACGATTCGGGAATTAGCCTGCTAGCATGGCTGGCGTGGCGATAAAGGGCGAGGCAAAGGGCGACAAGCGGGAGCTAGAGTTCTCCATAGAGCCGTGCTTTTCAGGGGGATTCTTGCTGAGTGTTCTCCATAAGAGCGGTCGCTCCAGCGCGTTTGCATTGGGTGTTTGGCCCAACGTAGAAAAAGCTAAAGAGATTGCCCAAACGAACGCAACCAATTTGCTGCCCGGAGCAGAAATCAAATGGCTTGGTTAGTCGATCAGAACGCGCTTTATGGATAAAGTGTAACGACCTGCTAGCCAACTTCCGGTTTGCCGACTAACGGGACACTGTCGTCGCTATCGTGCGGGCAGTGTAATCTTCTCCAGCGGAATATCGAGCCGGCTAAACTGGCCGGTGTAGCCGTCGCGAACGGTCAAGTGCAACAGGCGTGATCCCTTTTCGGGTACCTGCAACGTAAGGCTTGCAGTGATCACACCCTGCGCAATGCGTGGATCGGTGGGTCCTGTGAAGTCCGCGGACACCTGGATGGTTTTTGCGTCAGCAGGGTGGCCGCGTACATAGCTCACAGCTGCGATCTCCAATCGCGCTCGATAGGGGCTTTGGCCGGGCGCTTCTCCGTCGTGCAGCTCGCGCCGTAGCCTCACCCCTGCAGCAGGGATAACAAAGTGCAGCGTGTAGTCGCGATAACCCTTTAGTCGATCCGCCTCGCTTTCCGGATTTCCGGGAGACGGCGGCGCGACCTGCGGGCCAGCACCGGATGCGGTCGCAGGTTCCACTCTTACCGTGAAAACAATTGGCAGCGGGTTGGGCGCGCCTTTCGGTGTCTCAGAAGGAGCGGCCTGCGCATCAGAAGGCTCGATGGCTGTCCCTTCCTGTCCGGTACTATCGATGGCGACAAGGTTGGGACGAATCATTCCGGCTCCTCCCGCATCGTGTCGCGCCTTCGCGTTTTCCTCCCGTCCGTAGTAACCAGCGCGATAGCTGAGGTGCAGGTGGTCGTCCGCAATCGCCACCCTGAGCTTGCGGTATTTGCCGCTCCAGCTTTCGTTCGTCGGAGTGTAATAGAACGTGTAGTAATGCGCATTCGTGTCGAACACGTCGCGCAGACTGGCCGGTGCGTCCTTGCACCCGAAACCGTAGACCACTTGGCCGTCCGGATAGTAGCGGTACATCGAGATTCGCGCCTGCTCCATGCCGTCGATCAAGCCGCAGAAGTATGACGTGATGTCCGGACCACTCCCGTTGGAGCAATCCCAAGCTGAGGAGAGCGCGCAGCGTATTCCTCCGGTAAAAGCGAAAAGGGTCTTCCTTCCCATTCCAGGTCCAAAGTTAGTACTCAGTTGTTCCATCGCGGCGGTAAAAATCTCGCGTCGGGCCAGCACCACGTCAGCATTGGAGTAAGGCTTTGATTTCGCCGGAGGACTCAGTCCTAGCTCCGCAGGAGGAACCCCGAACTGCGGTTGCAGCCACATCTGATTGACAGCTGCGATCAGCAGGCCACGGTTGGTCGTAACCGGCTGCACCAGCCTTAGCTCCGTATCCAGTTGGAAAATCGCAAATGGCGAATCCTGCGGAGCGCCCTCAATCACCCTCAGCATCTGCTGGCGCAATGGCTCTATATCGTATGCCGGCAGGTCACTCAACTTATTCAGCAGCAGAATGGTGATCGGACCACCTGTGAACGGCTCGTAGTTCGTAAACGTATTCACCGGCAGCTTCGCCGCCAGTTCGGCCTTCTGCTTTGCCACCAGCTCTGGGTCTACTGGAGCATGTTCTTCAAAGAACTTCACTGTTTGCGGCTCGCCGTCTTCGGCGATGTGAAACATCTCCTGGCTCAACCCGGAAACGGTATGGCCTTTCTTGTCCGTTACAACGACGTCAAGGATCACAAGGTGTGTTCCTGTATGTAGCGTCATAACGCCCGGATCACTGTGCGTATTAGTGCCTTGAGCGTTTGGCTCGTCATCGCCATTTGGTGCTTGCTGGGCATAGGCCACCGAGGTGAGCACAAGAAGGCTCGCCACTAGTCCCCTCAGCCACTTGTGCTTTATAGGCACACTCGCCTCCGCGCCGTATGAAGCTGGCTGCGCAGACCATAATAGTTGCTCAGGATCGGTCAGTGAGCGGTCGTTGAGTTGCTGCTGTTTCCTTGTATCCCGACCAGTTGATCTGCCTGCAGCCGTCGCGGTGAACGACCGGCCAGCCGCCCATTGACCGTCAGCCGTGCCAGCTTCCGGATGCCGACAATACGGGATTCTCGATCGGCGTTCTTGAATCGGACCGTCCGACGTACAATCCTGTCGTCCATGTATTATCGAATCGCCCTGTCGCTATCCCTCATGTGCGTGGGCGCAGTCGCCTACTCACAACAGCAGCGAACGATGGAACCGCTGTGCGCGTCAGTTGCGAGCGCTCCGATTCCCAAAGCTGATCTTCCGCTCCACAAAATGCCGGAAACCTGCGATGACATTGACCTGTACTATTCAGGCAACTACCGTCAGGCCCGCTATTGCGCATACTCTGCTCGCGATACGACCGAAGAGGGTTCAATGGACGCTCCAACTATCCCATCGCCGATGCCGATCTTAACGCGGCGTATCAAAAGGCAATATCCGCCGCAAAAGATTGTAAGGACGAATTCTGTTTAGACTCCGCACAACTGCTTCATATCGAGCGAACGTGGATTGCGTTCCGTGACGCCTGGGTTATCTACGCCAAGCTTCGTTGGCCGTCAGTTGACGCAGATACCTGGCGCACTTGGCTCACTCTTGAGCAGTCGGATTGCTTGAAGAACCTCTAATACCATCTCCGGCTTGCGAAACATATCGGCTCAAATGGCCGGTCATTCAGATTGGACGGTTTCTCCCGACAGTTTCGTATAGCCGACCATCCGGCCGGAGGCGCGAAGGTAAGGGACAAACCATTGAAACTTGAGAAGCCTTATCTCTCTTCGATCTTGTAGTCGGCAGGTATTTCGAAGAGCACAGGGTCTGGAGCGGTTGTTGTCAGGTCGGACACCACCGTTGTCAGCTTCCCCATTTCAGGACGTGGATCATCAGTCGTTCCCGCCACTTTAACCTTCAGGTCTGACGCGGTCCAAGTTTCTTCTGTGACACGTACGCCAATATGCAGCGTGAGCGTCCGGCGCTGGCCGGTCGCATACACCCCCGCAATCATCTTGCCGGGCAGCTCCTCGACATCAGGCGAAGGATGCGCTTTTCGGTACTCTTCCGCTTGGGCCCGATCCTCAGCCGCCTTCCTTTCCTCTTCCGGCGTCAGCGGCTTGGGAGCAGGAAACCGGTTCACAATAGCCATCTTCGCTTTGGGAAATACTGTTGCTGTAAAGGGTCCTGTTGGATCGGTCAGCGAATAGCTGACACCTCTATCGCCAATTTCCTCGCGCACCCGCCCTTTCGCGTCCCGCATACGGCGAACCACAACCACTGAGGTTGCGGTCTGCCCATCCGGCAGAGTTTTTACCCAGGTCGTCGTCTCCACCAGACTGTATGGCTTTCCAGTGATCGCGCTCCGGGCCAAAGCCGTTCCAAACGACGAAGGCATTTGGATACCCCCGGCAAGCACAGGCGGAGGTTGGATCCCGCCCGCTCGCGCTGGTGTCGCCTGCGCAGCGCCTCGCGCCCACGCCAACCCAGTAGAAAGGACTGCCGTGAGACACAATACAAATCGCAAGCTCATGACTTCTCCCGCGTCATTATCTCGCGCAACCGGAAGAGCGGCAAGGAAAGAGTGCCTAGACGCAATTCCAGCATGATCTCCCATCAATTTCCGGATTGCCGACTATCCGGGATTCAGGCTGCTGTACTAATGTAGGCCTATGACGAAAGCGTCCGAAGACAATCTGAGCTTCGCGGAATACCACGCAGGAAGGCATTCGATGACGATCGGCAATTTCGCCGATGCCATCCAGCACTTTCAGAAATCCATAAAGCAGGCACCTCACTTCAAGACGCTCGAACTGCTTGGAGAGTGCATGTTGCTCAGCGGAAGTCCGCTGGCTTCAATCGTGCCCCTTGCCGCAGCAGTTGGTCTTGGTAGCAACGAATTCCGGGCACTTTACCTTCTCGCCAAAGCATACGCAGCGGTAGGCGAACACCGTAACGGGCTGAAGTACGTTGAGCGGGCGCTTCGGATCAAGCCTGACTTCAAGAAAGCGCAGGAACTTCGAATAGAGCTTGCAGCCGATTTATCTTCGTAGATCACCGGCCTCGACTACAACGGACCGCACACCTGCTCCACACTCAATTTCCGGATAGCCGACCACACACCCACTGGTGACAGACACATCGGTCCTATTCCAGTTACCAGCGGATATGCCGCAGTCTTCTTTCTTCCTGTACCTAGAATCCGCTTATCCTGGTTACCGCCGGCAGCCCGTCCGCTCGCTTATAAGCTTTTCTCAGTCGCGCCGATTAACTCGACCGGGATCTCCGTCCTGACCTTAGCTCGGCCCCGCGTCACCCAGGCGACACCAGCGGCAAACACCAGCCATGGCACGCAAAGTGAGCCAGTTCCAACCGCAAAGCCACCGGTCAGTTCGCGCATCCATCCCGTCCAGTACGGCCCCACAAAGCCGCCGACGATGCCCAGCATATTGGTCGCTGCGATAGCCAACGCATTACGCTCGCCAGTGAACAACTCAGTCAGAATCGCAACCCATGGAGCCTGCATTGCGAAGTACACCACCATCGCCGCCGAAGCACCGCCGCTGCGATCCAACCCCGCAGATGCAAGCCGGCAATCAGCATCAGGAGCGCCAGCAGAAGCGCGGGTAAAATAACATGCCAGCGGCGCTCGTTTGTCCTGTCAGAGTGGATGCCATAGACGATCATTCCCACGGCTCCGATTGCAGACGCGATTGCGATTAGATACCCAACGTTCCCCTGCGTCGCTCCGGTCAGAGTACGCAGCATCTCGGGTAGAAAGAAATTCACCGCATAGATCGACCCCAGCAGGCATAGTGCGCACAGCCCGAGCGTCCATACGCGGGTGTCGCGCACTACGTCTCGCAAAGCGTCACCGCGATCGGAGGGATGATCGGACGAATATGGTCCTCCGATCTCTGACTCCAGCGCCTGGCGTTCGTCCTCACGCAGCCACCTTGCCGCCCCAGGTCTCTCCGCAAGCGTGAACCAGATCGCTACACTCAGCATCACCGCAGGCAATCCTTCAACCAGGAACAGCCACTGCCAGCCGTGCAAACCGAATCGTCCATCCAGCCGCAGCAGCGTTCCCGCAACGCTTCCCATTACTACGCTGGCCAAGGGTAGCGAGACGTAGAAGAAGCCGAGAGAGAGCGCGCGTTCTTTCCGTGGAAACCAAATCGATATGTAATAGGCCGCTCCCGGGAAATATCCCGCCTCCGCAATACCCAACAGCAGCCTCATGCCATAGAAACTCGTCCGTGAATGCACGAATAGCATCGCCATTGCGAGCACATCCCATGTGAACATGATGCGGGCCATCCATCGACGCACTCCAAATTTCAACAGCAGCCAGTTGGAAGGCACCTCGCAAAGCGCATAGGTGATGAAGAACAACCCCGCACCCAACCCGTACACATGCGGAGAAAAGTGGAGATCGCGGTTCATCGACTCCGCCGCGAAGCTGATGTTCACGCGATCCGTATACGCGCACAGATAGCCCAGCGAGAGCAGCGGCAGAATCCGCCACCGCGTCTTGTGCAAAGCTCTCTCTAACGGGGCCCGGTCAGCAACAGCGTCCATCGCCACCCACCTTCCCCGAAAGCATGCTATGCAGTGTGCCGCCCAGCTTACGCCCTGCGCTTGCCTTCGGCTACATCTTTATTTGTTGGCAAACGTCGCTCGGCGGATGGAAGCGCTCCCTCTTCGGCGACCACGCCATCTACGGCCCCGAAGGCGTCCGCTTCTACACCCGCCTCAAGACCATCACCGCGCGCTGCCCCACCGGCATCCGCGCCGGCGTCGACACCTCCATGCCCACGCTGGGCTAGCTCGATAAGGTCAACGTCCGGATAGCCGACTCTTCAGAAAGACTGGCCATGGGTTGCCCTTGATTGCAGACACTAGTTCCTCTCGACGCACGCGAGGACCCGAAATTTGGCGAGACACCACATCATTGCAAACGGTAGTACGTCAAAGTGTGATGAAGCAGGACGGCAAGATATTTTCCATCGGGCGATAGTGCGAGTGCGGATTGCTGGAGTCCAACCGAGGGATTCTGAGTAGGCCCCTCGAGGTCGATCTTCCCCACGCTATGCTTGGTTCCCCAATCCAACACAGTAATCTCTCCCGCGACGGCCGGAAAGTGTGTCACATTAATATGGCCGCTTCCAACGTAGTGCCATTGAAGAAACGCCAACCGGTTAGATGACAGAGATGCACTCACATCAAAGGCACCTTCTTCCAAGCCCCCAGACATAAGGACCCGACCATTAGTTGTCTTGACCAGATAACGACGGGCCCCGCCAAAGTGTGCGGGAGAGTCGAGAAAGATCACATCATTTGCAAGATATCGTGCGATGCACCCGCTACAAACGCTATTCTGCAATGAATTAACGTCATATTTTTCATGGGTGGCCGTGAATGGCCCATAGCCAAACAGCGCAGGCTGCTTCTTGAGAACTGTCAAGTCATTGCTCTTTAACCAGATGACTTCTTGACGATCCTCCGCCGCGAGACGATGGTACAAAACAATCTCGTTACCATGCTCAGCAGGATCGGCCAGCCAAAAGTCTCGGTCTCGCGAAGTTCCCGCGAGGGGGGCGGGAAATATGGCTGCGGCTGAGAAATCGTCGGTAAACTGCGTCAACGCATCGTCGGCAAGAGCCACGAAACCGCCATTTCCAATGGCAAGTGCCCGGGCTCGATCATCACTAGACCGAAAGTCGAGCCTCCGCCCTGGTGCTCCTGTCTGCGCATCAATTTCGAGAACATGAAATCTCATGGTCTGAAGAGTCAGATCAAACCCAACTTTACCGTCGCTGTAAAATGCGCAAAACAGCTTGCCATTTGCCAGAATTCCAACATCTGGCGGAGTGAGCAACACTTCCTCGACCTCTAGGCGTTTGTTGAACTCGGAATCGGATCCAAGGTCTGTTGACCACAGCTTGATTGGCTTTTGACTTTGTCCAGTCAACGGCGCAGCGGTCACCAACAACAGAAGAATAGTTTCGAGGTACGCGATCGTTCCAAACCGAGTTGAAGTCACCACTGATCTCCTCGCCATATCGCGTCAGTGATGCCGCGTATGGCTCTACCGTATACCGCCAGAAGGCGGCGGCCTCCTGACGATTTCAGCGGAAGTGAATCCTTTTGCACCATACTGGCGACCCGCGACTATTGCAGGATCCCAAGCGTTTCAGCCTTCTGGCAGGACTATAGCCCTACGCGGATTGCACCCAGCGGGGATTAACCGGCCAACCGGAAACTGACCAAGGGGTCACCTTCACCACTCTTCTCCGGAGCTTATGGAGAGTTGGTGGCATCGCGTGGGCATGTGGGGCGGGACGGGTAGAGGGTCGCCGGGTTTCCACAGGTTGAAGTGGCCGAGGATGGCAGGCATCTCGGAGTCGATGGCGGCGAGCGGGTTGCCATCGTTGTAGCGGGTGCGGCTGCGATAGCGGAGGACCTGCTTGTATTCGCCCGCGTTATTGGCGCGGTAGACCTCGATCCAGTAGCCGTAGGGCGCGTTCATCGTGGGGTCGTTGACGATGATGTCGCCCTGGAGTGGGCCGCTTTCCGCGAAACGCGTGGCCTGATTGTTGTTGTGTCCGGTCTGGTTGAGGTAGACGCGGACGAAGCGGTCTGCGCTCCCATCGTAGCGATAGAGCGCGGTGGCTATCCAGCAGTCGCCATCGCCGCTGTGCGGTCCATCGGCTTGTACGAGCAGCCGCGGATTGGCCCCGTTAGGGTCGGCGTAGACTATTTTGCTCTCGCGCAGATAGTACGGCGTGCTATACCAAGCCACGTCGGCGTTCACCTTTCGATAGAGGTGCAGGTCGCAATCGGGGCGAATGCCGTTCACCAAGCAAAAATAGATGGGTCCGACATCGTTGAACTCGTCCGGTGGCTTGGCGTTATTTTGCACGACGACGAAGGTCCACTGCGTTGTGGCTCCGAATGGCTTTGTGAGGTCGATATGAGAGGTGACCGTGGGCCTTGTTGCGCCCTGTCGGGACAGCGCCGCGAGGACGGCGTGGTCGATTTGCTGTGCCGGGATCAGGCGCGGCCTGCGCGTGCAAAGCGGGAGGGATTGTGGCGAGAGCGCCGCAGCAGAGGAGCGATGCGGTAAGACGCATGGGTGAGGCTCTCCGAGTCGTCAGGAGCGATTGTAGATGGATGCCTGCCTAGTTCCCGGATTACCGGCCATCCGGAAACTGGGAGCAATCGCGTGAGAGATGAACCCTAATTTCCGATGTCAGACGATAGAGGCCGTCACTGCATTGGCCGGAGTCCAAGCGATTCAACCCTACCAGTCGTCCCCATCAGGATGTGGAACTCGGTCTTTCCATGCTCGAACTCCACCATGTATGTGTCCGATCCGCTTTTATCGACACTGACAAACTGCACCGACTTCACCGCTCCAAGTTGCGCAAACAGCGTTTTCAAGCCGCCCAATTGTTGTCTTGTCGCATTCGCAAGCCCTTCACTCATATGATCGTAGTCCGGCGTACCCGCCTCAATGTCGGCGATATCCTTGCGGATCGCTGCCTCGCTTCCCTCGGCCGGTTTCTGCTCGGCGTATCTCTTGGCCGCTAGTGCGTCCTTTGCCGCTTGCTCATCAAGGATGTGCTTCGCATCGTCATCGCCCAACCGCGGCATCATCGAGTCGTGCCCGTTCTGGTGCTGCACCAGTCCCGTCACTTTGCCACTGCTATCTCGCATAAACTCCAGGCGTGCCTCCACGATCTTGAAGAAGAACTTCCCGTCGCCCTCGGCAAAGATCGGAAATGCCTGCTGCTGGCTGAGCTGCGCGGTCAACTGGTCTCCCTGCAACCGAATCACCTGGTATACCCCGGGCTGGAACTGATAGACGCCTACATACTTTGCCAGCGTCTCGGTCGGCTGCTTCACCTCCGTGTGCACCACCGCGCCCAGATCCGGCCAGCCGTACTCTGTCGCAACACTCTGTACGATCTGCTGCGCCAGGGCACCGCCGCCTTGTGCATTCGTCAGCACCACCGCACCGTCGCCATGGTGTTCATACGCGACAAAATCGCCCTCAAATCCTGCGTTCGATCCTCCGTGCGTAAAGTAGAGATCGGCTTTTGATCCGCCAATCTGCAATCCCAATCCCCAATCCCCCTTACCTGCCGTTACCATCTCTTGGGTCATCTGTTGGCTTAATACGTGGTTCGCTTTGCCATCCAGCGATCGTTCAACTTCCAGACAGTAGCGCGCCAGGTCCGGTGCTGTCGTCCATAGTCCCGCCGCCGTCATCTCCGGATACGTGTGAGCCCCACCCGCGATGGCGTTGCCCCTGCCGTCGTATGGCACCGCAGCATTTGCTCGCATCGCCGCCGGGAGGGGCTGCTCATAGGTGCTGTGTGTCATTCCGATCGGGGCCAGTACGGTATCGTGCATGAGCTTCGGAAACGGCTCCTTTGTCGCATCCAGCACCATCTGCAGCATCACCGTATAGCCACCACCGGAATACCTCCACTCGCTGCCCGGCTCGCTATCCACACGAATGGCTGGCGTGTTCGCCGGTGGCTCTCCATTCAACACCTGCACGAGCGTCGGAACTTGAGCATCCGCAGCATAACCAGGAAAGCCATGCACCGTCATTCCTGCTGTATGCGTCAGCAGTTCCCGTAGCGTCACTGGCTTGCCTTTAGCAGCCGGACTCTCGGGAACCTTCCACGACGTGAGCTCAGTGTTCACGTCCGCGTCCAACATTAGCTTCTTCTGTTCCACCAACCGCAATGCGGCCATTGCCGCCACGGGCTTGCTAATCGACCCGGCCTGGAACATCGTATCGGCGGTTACGGGCGCGCCTCCCACCTGCTCAACACCGAATCCTCGGGCCCACTCAATAGCGCCATTATGAATAACGGCGATACTCACACCTGGAACATGCAGCTGCGCCATCCGCTCAGCCAGTGTCGTACATGAGTGGGCATCACCTTTGATAATGACCCCAGATGTCAGACATGTGGTCACCTTGGCGATATGCTGTTGCACATTCGCTGGCAAATCCCGCACCGCTGGAGATTCGATCCTGCTCGGTCCGGTCTGCCCGACCAGGGAAGACGAAAAAATGCAAATGGCCACGCCAACGGGGCTACGCCCGAGCTTGAGCATCCTTGACCTCGCTTTCAAAATGCATGACAACAATAAGCCGGTCAGCGTCTAGCTGGCAAAAATCATTGACCTCGATCTGTAGATTCGTTCGGCTCCGACGCTGGCTGTATTTCCAGCGCCTTCGGACTGGAGAATATAACTCGTATAGTTTCGATCTTTCCGTCGCTGGCGGCTGCCCGGGTTTTGAGGCCATCTGGCCAATGTCCGAGTTGCCGACCATCCGGGAGATGACTGCTCTCCGAATGTTTAATTCAAATCTTGGCGGGAGCAACCCCAAGGTTAGGCTTGTGCACAAGCAGTCGCGAGCGTTGATTGCGGAAGGTGCATAGTGGCCCGAATAGCAACGTTGAGCAGCACAATATTAGGCGTATCTCTTTTTGCCCTCTTCACTCTCGGCATTTCCGCTCAGACCGCCGCGCCGGTCGCCCGCGTCTTCCACCCACACGCGCCGCTACTCTCCTACGACGTTGCCACTATCAAGCCCGATGATCCAGCGGGCGAAACTGCTCCCAACGGATTGCAATTCTTTCGCGGATCAACTATGCGCGATTACATGCGCGGCGCGTACGCTCCTGCAAGCGGCATTCTTCCTCCCACGCAGATCGTCGGCGGGCCCGAGTGGCTCGACAAAGAGAGATACATCATCAGCGGCAAGCCTCCCGCTGCCCTCGAACTTGCCATGCGACAAATGAATGCTGTCGACCGATTCCAGCAGGACCATGCCATGCGGCAGGCTCTTCTCGCCGACCGCTTTCACCTCAAAGCCCACTTTGAAGTCCGCGAGATGCCTGTCTATGCGCTCGTCCCTGCCAAAAGCGGCCTCAAGATAAAGGGGTCCCCGGATTCCTCTCCGCCCGATCCCAGCAGCCCGTCTGCTAAGAACCAACCCAGTCCTGGAGTGCTCGGGGTGGGGGCCGCGGCTGGCGGCATGATAATAAGGGCCCATGCGATCTCCATGGCCCAGCTCGCAGGCCTTTTGGGCTCCCTCATCAACATTCAGACCGGCTCCGGCTCCATCAACCTGGCGAACACCGGTGACCGGCGAGTCATTGACCAGACCGGCTTCACCGGCCACTTCGACATCGACAACCTCAAATGGTCCTCGCCACAGGCTGCCGCGTCGGATACCCCCTCTGAAGCCCCCTCGCTCGAAACCGCCCTCGAAGAAACGCTCGGTCTCCGCCTCATCGCCACCAAAGGCCCTGTCGAGGTCGTCGTCATCGACTCCATCGACCGTCCCTCAGAGAACCAAAACTAATGGTGCCAACTCATCGAAAGCGAGACGATGCACCACGAGTCCGTTAGCGAATGACCTGCTAAGCGAAAGTCAGCGGTTGCAAGTGCTCAATTTCCGGTTTGCCGACCAACCGGAAATCAGCACTGCCGCATCCCGGTAGCCAGAACCATAGCACTGCTGGAGAACCGTCCTCCGAGGCCCAAGAGTTGACTTACGAGTCGTATCGTACTAAGCTCCTATGCCATGGCTGGATGTGTTCGATATTCGAGAGTACGGTGTGTTCTTACTGCTTTCGCTTTCACGGCGATCTCCGCTTCCCTCACCTTCGGCGAGCTGCGCATGATTCCTCTTCATGCCCAGATGCTTCATGCAACCGGCCCAATGCCCTCCTATGAAGTGGCGACCATAAAGCAGGTAGATGAGTCCGGATCTTCGCAGTCCGGACAGGTGGGGGCAACGGCAAAAGACTACATCCTGAATTCTTACGGGATCTCTTCCCTCGCCCAGTATCGGGTTGAAGGAGGACCCAGTTGGATCAGTAAAGATCGCTACGTGCGGACCGGTTCAAGCTGAAGGTGCATTTTGCCACCCGAGAGGTGCCTGTCTATGAACTCTCCGTGGCGAAGGGTGGTCTGAAGATCAAAGAGGTTCCTCCGTTTGTTCCACCGGCTCCCCGGAGCCACGCCACTACAGCCGCCAACTCCGGGAGCGGGACTGCCACAGGGCACTGTAAGGATGGAAACCAGAGATGGAGTGAACGTCCTGAATCTCCGGGGGCTAAAGATGGGCCTATTGATCAATATGATCCGGAGAGACCCGGAGATAGCGGGCAAGCAAATTGTGGACAAGACGGGCTTCACCGGCAGCTTCGACGTCGTCGATCTGAAATGGGTGGGGCTGGACGCGACCAGTGATGCAGCTGTACCGTCTCTGCCCACGGCGCTGGAAGAACAGTTGGGATTAGAGTTGACTGCGACCAAGAGTCCCGTCGAGGTGGTAGTCATAGACAACATCGAACGGCCGTCGCCGAACTACTAGCATGGCTGGCATGAGTGCTGGCAAGTGGCGTCACAGCATGTGCATTCCATGCTTTCGCAAGCGATGGCCGCGCCGGAAGATTTGGCCGTGGCAGGTGCCAGAGAAGTTGCGGGAATGGGAAGTTTGCTGCTTCTGCGGCGAAAAACATAAGAATGGACTCCACATGAAGAAAGACCCCAGAAGCCGGGAACTCGTCTGTGGATCAAGCCCTTCTGATGTACCGCCAGCTCAACTCTAGTTCTATCCCTCAGCTTCCGATTAGCCGACAACTCAGGAATTAGCCTGAGGCGGGCGGGCAGTGGCCTACAGGCTGGTAGGTAGAGTCTTGAGGGCAAGCCGTTTTGACTCGATGCATTGATTCAAATTCTGGCGGTACAGGAAATCGCTGGAGCGCGCCGGAACTCGGTTATACTTTCCCGAAAATCGAGATATGAGAATGGATCGACTCGAATCCGCCGTACAGGTCGAGCGAATCAGATGGAATTGCGCAGAGCTCTACTTACCGCTTTGATTGCCTCGGCCTTGCTGCCGCTGCCCCTCTGTTTTGCCCAGTCCTCGCCGCAGCAATGGCCAGGAAGCGACTCAAGTACCCCGCCTAGCCTGCGCAAGCAAGTCATTGAGCGCCACTTCGAATCGATCCAGCCGCGACCACATCCTCAATTCGATGGCGCCGTCCCTGGCACGAAACTGCTGGAACAGGGGAGGGTGCGTGCGGCGCAAACGCAGAGTCGAGTTCGTCTCAGTCCCGCGGAAAGCCATGCAAGTACCGGCAGCGACCCAACCATGCCGGGTATTGAGTTTCGCCCCACGTTGCCGGCCGGGTCCATTCCGACCACCGTGGTCACCGGCGACTTCAATCGTGACGGGCATATGGACTTCGTGGTGGCCAATGGCGGCGACAATGATCTATGGATCTATCTCGGCAATGGCGACGGTACCTTTCAGCTTCCGCGCATCATCCCGCTCAGCAAAGGGCTCTCGCCGGTCGGCCTCGCGGTGGGAAACCTCCGCGGCAACGGCAAACTCGATCTGGCGGTCGCCGAAGCCGACAGTTCGACGATCGGAGTTCTGCCGGGCAACGGCGATGGCACGTTTGGCAACGAGACCGAATACACTTTGCCTGAGCCTCCAGGATCGGTCGTGATCGACGACTTCTACCACAACGGAAAGCTCGATATTGCCGCGGTTATGACGACGACGGTGAGTCCAGGGACACTCGGCGTTCCTTATCTGGCGCTTCTTCCCGGCGACGGCGCGGGGAATTTCGGGACTCCAGTGATTACAAAAAATTCCGGGTTCTACAGCACCGCGTGGAACCTTGCCTCCGGCGATGTGAACGGGGATGGGCTGCCCGATGTCCTGATTGCCGGACCGGGGCTGGAGAATTCACAGGTCTATATCAACAATGGCGATGGCACCTTCAAGCCGGGACAGACGATCATGGGCAACGGCAGCTTTAACTCGGTCCTCGACGGCCGCCTGGCCGATGTGAACGGCGATGGATGCCTGGACGCAGCGATTGCGGATGCCTCCACCTTCGTGTGGGTGGCGCTGGGAGATTGCTCGGGCAACTTTGCGGCTCCGCAAAGAGTGCAGATGGGCGACAGCGCGGCGGCGGTCCGGGTGGTGGATGTGAACGGGGATGGGTTTCCCGATCTAGTGACCTCAGCCCTGCCGGCGCTGGAAGGACAGGGCCTTGGTTCCGCTTCAGGAAATACCTTGAGCGTGGCGCTGGGCGACGGCAAGGGTAACTTCAGCGTGGGGCGCGACTATGTGGGTAAGGGCCAGGCGTACTCCATCGGCATTGCCGACTTTAATGGCGACGGGCACCCGGATTTCGTCACCGCAAATAACGACACCGATACGATGACGGTGTATCAAAACGACGGCACGGGCGGCTTCGGGTTTCCACAAGGGATTTTCGCAGGAGTTCCGGGCCACGGAGTTTGGAATAACCCATTCTCCTCGCTCTCCTTTGCCGATCTGAACAAGGACGGCAAAGCGGACCTGTTTTTTATCGATGAAGGCTATAGCGGCGAGTTTTATGCGACGGGCTTTCTGAACGACGGAACCGGAATACTCACAGGACCGATCTCCTCAGACACAGGCGTCTCCATCAACTCGGATTGGATCACGGATTACCGGCTGGGAGATTTCAGGAATACGGGGAAACCCGATGTTGTCGGAATAGGGATGACGCAGTCGATCCTATTTCTGGCGGGGAACGGCGACGGCACGTTCGCCAAGGGAACACCGGTGGCGGCGACCGGCGCCGACGGAGTGATAGCAACCGGCGATTTCAATAAAGACGGCAAGCTCGACTTTGTTGCCGTGAATGGCACAAGTTCCTACACGCTGACTACTTTCCTGGGCAATGGCGACGGCACGTTCCGCGCGCTGGCTCCGGTCACGTTCACCGACCCGGGCGGCACCATCGGCGGGAGCATGCCGTTGCGCGCTTACTCCGCGGACTTCAATCGCGATGGCAAGCTCGACGTGCTGGTTTTCACTAGCGGAAACGGGTATTGGACGGCACAGTCAGCGGTGTGGGAGTTCGACGGCAATGGCGATGGCACGTTCCAAACTCCGCGGCAACTGTTTACGGGTTTCCAGCCGTTCGCACTGGCGGATGTGAACGGCGACGGCCGTCCCGATATCGCACGCTATGACTTCATGTGGCCGGACGGAACGACAGAAACCGTGGGGCCGGCGAAGTTCACCACCTATCTTGGCCAGGCGGATGGCAGCTTTCTCGATAGCGGCTCCTCTTCGCCTTATGCGGGCATTCCTCGGTCCGTGGAACCTTATGCGCAGAATGGCGATCCACTCGCGAGCTCGCTGGCAGCCGACTTCAACGGCGATGGCAAACCGGAGGAAGTGGCATTTCAATATCAACAAACCGCACAGGGGAATTCTCCGAGTTATGCCCAATTCCTGATGGGCAATGGAGACGGCACGTTCACCCCCACCTACGATATTTTCCCGTTCTACACCAGCGGCTACCCCGCATACGCGTTCGATCTGGACGGCGACGGAGTTGCCGATATGGTGGAGGTGGATGCCGCCAACTCACAGGTGCGCGTCATCAAGGGCGGGCCCGCACCGGCGTTGCAAATCGCCCTCAACGACGCTGTGGTTATGGGAAATGCAAGCTGCGGATACGTGTTCCCGAACATTCCAGGTTCTTCCGACCAATCGGTCATGCTGTTTTCCTCCGTCTCCGGCGTGCAACTTCCCTCCTCGGTCACGATCCCAGCCGGCGCACTCAGCGCTCAGTTCTGCTATACGCTGGCGGCCAACTTCGATTGGCGTCAGGTCTTCGATATCAATGCGCAGCTCAACGGATCAACGGCCACTGCGTACGCCTCCGACAGCTATGTTTCCGGCTTCGGCATGACGCTATCGCAGGTGACTCCATCCGCGCTTTACTCCGGCCAGAGCACCAATCCGGTCACAGTCACGCTGACCGCCTCGCAGGGATACAGCTCAACGGCCAACCTTTCCTGTGAAGGGATGATGCCGGGCGACAGTTGCCAGTTCGGCACAAGCACCCTCAGCGTCTCCCATGCCGCTCCGGCCTCGACTACGGTGACATTCACATTGGCGCCAAACGCCGTGGCGAATGGAGGCAGCCATCCCTTTACGGTAGTGGCCGACGATGGCACGGTGATCCAACGCCAAACGGCCACTGTCAATGCCGTGTCGTTAACCATGTATCCGGTAAACAGTCTGCTGCGGTCCGGTGCGCCGGGGACCGTGACGACCAATGTGACTCTGCAAGGGATTCCGCCATACACACTCAGTTGCTCTGGTCTGCCTGCAGGCGCAACCTGCTCGTTTTCGGGCACCCAGGCTCCCAATTCGGTTCTGGCGGTGACGATCAACGTCGGTTCCGGCACCGCCCCGGGGAATTATCCAATACAGATCAATGCGACTAGCGGAGGGTTTTCTGCTTCCGAAAGCACGACGTTGCAAATCGTGAACTTCAACGTACAGGGACCCTCCGCGAGCAACGACTGGACCCTGGACAATCTCGATCAAACCGTCACTGTGACCGTCGCAGCGAACACGACGATTGCGGGCCAGGAGGTCGGTATCACCTGTGCGCTCGACATAACAGCCACATGCGCCGGCGGGGCAGCTCCGGTTTCCCAGACGATCCAGCCGGTGGGACTTAGCATCATTGTTCCTTCCGGCACGCCTGCAGGACAGCATGTCCTGACCGTTACTGCAAGCTTAGGGGGCCTCTCCCAGGTGTTTACCTTCCCCTTTTATGTCGCCGACTTCGGCGGGACTCTCAGTTCCTCCGCAATGAGCATCGCGCGCAGCGGCTCGGGCACGCTGACTGCAACCCTCGACGCGACGACCGACTTTGCCGGAACGGTCGCCCTCGCGTGCTCCGGGACCTCTGAAGTGAGTTGCTCGTTCAATCCACCGTCCACACAACTTACCGGGGGCACTGCGCAGACGGTCACCATCACGATGAACACAGGCGCCAGCGCCTCATTGCGGCCACCGTCCGGTTTTTCGGCAAAACAACTGCTTACCCTTGCCGCGCTGCTTCCTCTTGGACTTTTATTCCATTCATCGCGCCGCAGGCTGCCTTCGCTGCTGTCGATGGTTGTGGGAACGCTCTTCCTGCTTTCCGCGGTTTCATGCGGGTCGGGAGGAGGAGGCGGCGGGACTGGCGGCGGTGGTGGCACAAGCAGCGGTGACAGCGGATCAAATAGCTATACCGTCAGTGTGACCGCTACGTTCGACAACACCGGCTTGTCGAGAACTCTGGGAACGGTAAATGTCGCCGTCACGCACTGATCAATTCAAGGACCGTCACCGCGGTTGCCCCGGGAGTCGAAGTCTGCGATTCACTTCAGTTTTGACGGGTGATCAACCGGCCAACCGGACATTGGGGCGGCCGATCCTGCCAACTTCCGTATTGCCGACCACTCAGGAACTAGCTGCCGTGGGCGCCAAGGTTGGCCCGCTGGGATGGCTGGCATGACAAGCTGGGGCACACAGGCCGTACGCCGTCACGTACCAGAGTCAGACAGGTTACGAGCCGAAGCCATGAGGCTTAAAGGGGAGGCAGATCGCCTAACCCAAAAGGCCGATGAACTGATTGCCGAGGCCGAGAGAGTAGAGATGGCCGGCCTTACTAGACGATTTCCGAACTTTTCAATAAAAGGTGGACCCGATCGAGGCCTCGAAACCAACCGGCGTATCAAATGTCGACAGCCTATTGAGTCTAGTTTTAATCGCTTTTCCAGAAAGCGCTGTCGAGATGGCGGGCTTTGTTGGGATTGGGCCTTGCCAGTGTCCCGACCAACTTTCTTATTGCGTCCCTCTCAGTGCGGTAATAGGCTCAGAGAATCGTAATGAGGTTCTGAGATCGCGACGTCGTGCCGGCGCACTCTGCATCGATCGGGGCATCTGTCCTGCGTTCCTGCATAGCTACCGCAGGTCTGTTTTGATGCCCGACGCGCACCTATCTCCAGATACAGATACTCATGAGCGCCTTTTTACGCAGAGATGAGGCATTGTGATGTACGGCCGTGTATTTCCCCGTGTCGTTGTCGGTCTTGTGGTCTACGCTCTATTGCTGGTAACTGGGTGTGCGAGTGGAACCGGTGGCGAACAGCAACTCCGCTGGCGATCAGCGTGGCCGTCACTCCAGCCAATGCGACGCTGAGCGCGGGCGCGACGCAGACGTTTTCTGCGACTGTCACGAATGACACAACGAATGCGGGAGTGACGTGGTCGGCCTCTGCAGGGACGATCTCGGCGGCGGGTATCTACACTGCGCCCACTCCTGTGACGACGCCCACCGCATCTGTAACGGCAACCAGTAAAGCAGATAGTAGCAAGACCGCAACCGCCACCGTCACGTTGACGCCGATTTCGGTCAGCATCAATCCGATGGCCGCGACCTTGGTCGGGGGTGCAACGCAGACATTTGCGGCGACGGTAACGGGAGACTCGACCCTGAACCAGGGAGTGACCTGGACTGCCTCCGCCGGGACGATTACGTCAGCGGGGGTCTATACCGCTCCATCACCGATCACGTCTCCGACAGCAACAGTGACTGCTGCCAGCAAGACCGATCCCAGCAAAGCCGCGACAGCGACGGTCACCTTGACAGCGATTGGCGTCTCGCTCACGTCCTCCAACGCGATCACATTGGACGCCGGCCAAACCCTGGCTATCAGTGCGTCCGTTACCGGAGACAACAACGCCTCCGGCGCAACATTTTCCGTAAGCGGAGCGGGTGGCTCCATGAGCGCGAGTCTTGTAAGCGGCAACTCGCCTACATCGACCTACACGGCCCCTGCCGTGAGTTCGACGGCAACCGCCACGGTGACGGTAGCCAGCGTCGCGGACCCAAGCAAGACCCAGACGGTTGCCATCACGCTGAACCCGTCGATGAGCTTTACACCATCGGCTGGCGCTTTGGCGATGGGTACGACTGGCGCAGCCTATGCGGGCGCGACGCTCGCGGTCTCTGGGGGCAGCGGAACTAAGACCTTCTCGATCGCAGGTGGATCGCTGCCAGCCGGCCTGACCATGAGCAGCTCGGGGGTGATCTCCGGTACTCCGACTGGGGCGTTCGGCACCTCCAATTTCTCCGTTCAGGTGGCGGACCAATCGGGCAATCCCACTCCAATCAGTGGTGGATTCAGCATTGCGATCGGTGCGCCACAGCTTCAGTCAGTATCTCCGTCGTCCATCCCAACCGGATCGACAAATACAACGGTTAGGTTGACGGGACTTGGATTCGGCCCTACTACGACGATCTATCTCAATGGTTTGTCTGTATCCACGACGTATGTTTCGAACCAGTCAGTGAGCTTCATTCTCGGCCCTCAGTCGTATACCGGCAGCTTGACCGTTTATGTCCGCAATGGAAGTTACAACTCGGGCACTCTTACGATTCCCATTGTCAATGCGGTCCCGACGCTCACATCGATCAGTCCCGCGTCAGTGATTGCGGGCGCGCCAAGTTTCCAGCTCACGTTGACCGGAACCAATATCTCCAGTGTGACGACTGTCCTCATCAACGGCGTCCAGCACACTTTTTTCACCTCCACTCCAACATCAGTGACTGTGACGGTGAATTCATCGGAGGTCGCCACGGTTGGCAATCTCGCCGTCACGCTGGTGAATCCCGCTCCGGGCGGAGGCAGCTCTTCTCCGGTGCAACTCCAGATCATCGGCGCCGACAACCGCCTGCGCACACTGAACTACGCGACGCAGGACATCATTACGGATCCGGTCCGAAACCTTCTGTACGCCTCCGTCAGTTCCGGTTCGCCAACGAGTCCGAACAGCGTTGTGGCCATCGATCCGCTGCAGGGCACAGTCGTGACAACGCAGAGCATGTCTGCGCAGCCCGGGCAACTGGCCGTGAGCGACGATGGCAGTTATCTGTATGTTGTGGTTGGCACCACGGGCCAGGTCAGCCGTCTGCTGTTGCCAACACTGGCGCCGGACATACAGTGGTCCGTGGGCAGCACCTCGCCAATGGATATCGAAGTGGCCCCCGGGTCACCGCACACGATTGCCGTGACTGGAGGGCAGGGAGGAATTACCAACGGCCTCAGGATTTTCGATGATGGAGTTGCGCGTAGCCTGACGGCTACTACGACCTATTCGTCTTCCTATGACACGATTGCGTGGGGTAACGACGCCGGAACACTTTACGCGACGATGGCTGTTACCTCTGGCGGCCCGGAATATGTATTCTCGGTCAATCAAAATGGACCGACATTGACCAATACGATTCCGTCCGTGTTCGGCAGCTTTGACAAACGTCTGATCTACGACAAGACGTCCGGACTCATCTATGACGGATATGGCCGTGTCGCCAATGCCGCTTCGGGCGCTTCTGTTGGCCAATTCAATGTACAGAACACTCTCAGCTACGAACAAAACGCCTTCACCATTAGTTCCGCCGCTGGGCGCGCATTCTTTCTGAATGAGAATTCGACCATTCAATCCGGCCTGGGCTTTTTGGAAGACATCCAGGCATTTGATGCGACGAATTACTCCTACCTCAATGCAATCGAAATCCCTAACCTTTCCGGAGGGAGAATTGTCCATTGGGGCACAAGCGGTCTCGCTGTGGGCGGCGGCTCGCAAATCTACCTGGTTGATGGCCCCTTTGTGTCTTCTGCCGGAGTTTCTTCCGCGATTGGCGGTTACGTCGCTACCTCCCCGACCCTCAACTCGATTTTGCCGATCACCGTTCCTGCCGGAAGCCCCGACCTGACCATTACGCTCACCGGCAAGAACTTTAGCCAGGCAGCGGTCGTCACCTGGAACAGCCAGACTCTGCAATCCGCATGGCAGAGCAGCACGCAGATCACAGCAACAATCCCGGCATCGATGCTGGCCCAGGCCCTCACATCGAGCGTGCAGGTATCCAACGGACCTGGAACGGAGAATTCCGAGGGCTATCCATTTACAGTGCTGCCCGATCTTGGCGCCAACCTGCAGATATCTGCCTTGCCCGTCTCCGGCGAGGACATGGCGGTCGACCCGGTGCGAGGCCTGCTTTACGTTGCTGTCACCAACCCCGCCGCACCCAATGGCAACTCCATCGCCGTGGTCGATCCGGCGGCGAGCGCAATCCAGAGCGTCGTCCCGATGGGTAACCAACCCTGGTCGCTGGGCGTGTCGGATGATGGCAAGTATCTCTATGCCGGCTTTGAGACCCTGGCGAGCGTGAAGCGCCTCCTGCTGCCGGCTCTTTCGCTCGATCTCGCCATTCCGCTGAGTTCGGGTGGCGGAGTAAGCGAGAGCTACGCTGGGGAAGTGAAGGTGGCGCCCGGGCAGAACCAGACCATCGCCGTCACCATGGGAAGCCCCGTCATCGAACCGCGCAGCGCCGGGGGGATCGGCATCTTTGATGGGGCGACGGAACGCCCGAAGGCTATTCCCTACGGCGGAAACGATCTTTTCAAGCTGACCTGGGGCAAGGATGCCACGAAGATCTTTGCCAACTCCGATCCGGTGTTTCAACCCCAGGGCGCGGCGATCCTGAGTGTCGACAGTACGGGCATTGTTTCCACATCAGGTTTCGCAGGCGGAGAGGGATACATTGGCCTGCGCTCTCACTATGATTCCGGCACCAACCTCGTCTACAGCGACGGCGGCAACATCACCAGTCTTGATACAGCCACTTCGCCGGGAACCCTGAAGGCGGACGGCCCGATGGTTCCGGACTCGACGCTGAACCGCGCCTTCTTCGTACAGCGGGATGCGACATTGGGCGGCGGATATTACGACATCGTCATCTTCGACCTGCGAACGCAAACTCTGCTGAAGACCATCCCCATCACCAAGTTAGCCGGTGCGCCCACTCAACTCGTACGCTGGGGCAGTCAAGGACTCGCGATTCTGACTGACAGTTACGGTACCGGCTACGGCATGCTCTACATACTGCAAGGGAGCGATATCTCCGGACTCAGCGCGCCGCCGCCGGGCGCCATCACACTGAACCCGTCCAGCGTAGTGGAAGGAACCGCGGTGGGCGCAACGGTCACGGTCGCCGGATCCAACTTCAGCTCGAACTCCATCGTTGAAGTCAATGGATCATCGCGTGCGACTGCCTTCATCAGCGCCACGCAGCTCTCCTTCCAACTCACGGCTGCGGACCAGGCTTTCCCGACGTACCTGACCGTGATTGTCTCCAACCCGGGCGGCGCAACCTCTCCAGCGGCGAGTCTTGCGATAGGCAATCCCGCGCCCGCAATCTCCGCTCTGGGCAGCGCCACGGTCCTGGTCGGATCGAGTACTACAATCACCGTTCAGGGAAGCGGATTCGTTCCCGCCTCGGTTGTTCAGTGGAACGGCACCCCGCGCTCGACTACCTACGTCAGTTCGACCCAGTTGACGGCCACTCCGAACTACAACGATTTTTCCGCCACGGGCAAGTACCCGATTACTGTCGTCAATCCCGCGCCGGGAGGCGGAGTTTCCAACGCCGTCCTGCTTGAAGTCGACAATCCCGTTCCGGCCATCACGTCTGTATTGCCCAATACGATTGCGACGGGGTCCGCAAGCCGATCCGTGAATGTCTACGGCAGCGGCTTTCTTCCCAGCACGGTCGTCCAGGTAAACGGCACACCGCGCACGACAACCTACAGCTCGAGTGCGCAGGTCAGTGTGGCCCTTACCACGGCTGATTTTGCCACCGCAGGCAATCTATCGGTGGTTGCGGTGAACCCCGCGCCGGGAGGCGGCAACTCCGCTGCCGCGACGCTTGCGGTCGCCAGCGGCCTGCTGGGTCCGATCGCGCTGAACCCCAACGTGGTACTCACTGGCACCACGACACCAACTACGATCACCGTTACCGGCTCAAACTTTACCGCATCGACCTACGTGCAGCTTAACGGCACGAACCGCACAACTACTTTCATCAATCCCACACAGCTATCATTCCAGTTGACGGTTGCCGATCAGGCGACGGCCGGCAACTTCAACGTGTTGGTGTTAAACCCGAATCCAAACGGCAGCGTTGTGGGCGCGACGCTGACTGTCGCTGCACCCACGGCAACTCCGGTAATCTCATCAATCTCCCCGTCCCAGCTTGTTGTAGGTTCAACGGGAAGTACCCTGGAGCTGGGCGGTACCGGCTTTACCTCGACCTCAGTGGTTCTCTGGAACGGAACCCCGCTGACTGGCTCGTCCACTTTCTCAGGATTCATTTTGGCGTCGGTTCCAGCGAGCCTGCTGTCTGCCGCCGGTACGGCAAGCATCACTGTAAACAATCCCACGGCGACGCCATCGCTCTCGAATGCCGTCTCAATCAGTATCGTCAATCCGCCCGTCCCAACCCTGACTTCAATGACACCCACATCCGGACCGATCAATCTCCCGCTCACCGCCACATTCACGGGCACGGGATTTACCGGAAACAGTGTCGTTGCGATAAATGGGACCGCAGTGCCTACCACGTTTGTCGGCTCTACTCAGCTGACGGCGGCGGTTCCTGCTGCTGAGGTTGTGCCGGGGAATCTTTCATTCACCGTCACTACGCCATCGCCAGGCGGAGGCACTTCGTCCGCAGTCAACTTCACAGGTTATATTCCGATCGTTAACAACAGCATGATCTACAACCCGGTCAGCGGGCTGTTCTACCTGTCCATTCCGAGTTCGGCGGGCGCGCCCTACGCGAACTCCATAGTCGCGCTGGACCCGGTCACAGGCGCAATGGGTACTCCGATCTTCGTTGGCAGCGAGCCCAACCGTCTGGCCCTTACCAGCGATGGCAGATATCTCTGGGTCGGCCTGGATGGCGCTCATGCTGTGCGCAAGGTAGACCTGGTGGCAGGCAGTGCGGGTCTGCAGTTCTCGATTCCGCCATGCACCAACTGCGTCAACACGCCGGCATGGAATGCCCTCGCTCTCGCCGCGCTTCCCGGCCAGACGGACTCAGTCATCGTCTCCGGCGGATCAAGTCAAGGCGCCTACTCCATGCTTGGTATCTTTGACAGCGGCGTTCTTCGCGGGAACCTGGTCACCTTGTTTTCACCCGGAATCCTGTCGCTGCAGGTCGATGGTTCGCGCAATGAGATCTATCAGGGCGGCGGCGGATCGGCGGGAATCTACACTTACAGCGCGTCCGGACTGACGGCGAAGACGTCCGTGAGTTCACCATGGCAGGTTAGTTACGATGACGATCGAATCCAGCTTGCGTCGGGGCGTATCTATACTGATTTTGCGACAGTCTACGACTCCGAGACCGCCAGCCTGCTCGGCAACTTCGCCATCCCCGCCAACTACAGTTCCTACCCCGCCCCAGTGGCGATTGATTCCACTCTTGGGCTTGCCTTTGTACTCGACGCTTCAGTGACGTACTCCCAGCTTCCCAATCAAATTCAGATTTTCAACCTGACGAATTTCACCCAATCCGGCACCACTGCCATCCCTGTCAATCTAGCGACGAACAGCTTCGGCGAACCCGTCAGCCCCCCGTATGGGCTCGTTCGCTGGGGCACGAACGGCCTCGCCTTCCGCAATAGCGTCAGCGTCTATGCGTTGCGATCCAACCTTGTACAGGACCTCTCGGCCACCCCGGCAGACCTGAGCGTTTCTCTCGCTACTTCCGGGCCGAACACCACCGGCGCACAAACCACCTACACCGCCACGGTCTCAAACGCGGGCCCATCGAGCGCGACGGAGACTTCCTTCAGCGCAGCGCTTCCGTCAACTGGAGTGCTGGTCTCGGCGACCCCCTCCGCGGGATCATGTTCAACGAGTGCTGCTGTCACTTGCGACCTTGGGACGCTGAGCAGCGGCATCACCGCGACGGTTACGCTGGTCGTCAACCAACTCACACCGGGTACGGCCAGCATGACTGTCATGGCCAGCTCGTCACAGGCCGACCCGAACCCCACCAACAACCAAAGTACCTCTTCCATCACCATTACTGGCTCGACCTACACCGCTGCCCCTACGCTTCTTTCGATCACGCCCTCTACTGTCCTCGCCGGATCCACCGACACGGCAATTACAGTTGCCGGAACAGGATTTGGCCCCGGAACAAATGTGCAACTGGATGGCACTGCACTTCAGACGAATGTGGTCAGCAGCTCTCAGCTAAGCGCAACGGTCCCGGCGGCCAGTTTGGCGACGCTTGGCTGGCATGCCGTAACAGTTTCCAACCCTTCGCCCGGCGGTGGTATTTCAGCGCCGCAGCCTCTGTCCATTTACAGTGTCCTGAAGGCAGGCGTGAACCACATTCTCTACGAGCCATTCTCCCGGCAGATCCTCGCAACTATGGGTTCCTCCATGCCGCAGGGGAACTCCGTGGAGACATTGGTGCCTTCGACCGGAGTGTTTTCCACACCGGTCTACGTTGGCAGCGAGCCTACACGCATGGCACTCTCCGACGACGGCCAAGTGGTGTATGTGCTGGCAACGGGATCTGGCCAAATCGTGCAATACAACCTCGCGACCCAGCAGCCTCAGTCAAGCTTTGTGCTCAACAACAGCAATATCAACTTCGCCGTGCAGCCCGGAACGGAAAACACTCTTGCCGTGACCGGCAACTACAACCCGCAAGTCGAGATCGTCGATTTTGATCCGGTGAACCATACTGCTGCTGCGAGGCCGGAAAATTCGGGAAACAGTCCAGGTGCCAGCCCGCAGTTCCTCAATGCCTCGAACGTGGCGGTCAGCGGTGCTTCAGTTGAGCAGTTCGCCCTATATCCGGTCACCTCCAATGGAGTCAGTGCGACGCCCAATTCCTATGCCCCCGGAGGATTCGGCCCTTTCAAACTCGCGCAAGGCATTGCCTATTCCACCAGCGGAACGGTCACCGACATCAGCGCCGGGAGCTTGCTTGGCACCTTCCCGTTCAACGTGGGTTCCTCCTACGCCGAGGCGGAGGCGGCCGTTGCGCCAGACCCTGCACTCGGCAAGGTCTTCTACCTTGGAGGCCTGAATGGAACCGGCTATTCGTCCATCAATTCGTCGGGCATCGCCGCTTTCGACACCAGCAGTTTTGAGCTCTCCGGCGCAATTCCTCTCAACATTTCCGCTATTGAAAACTCAACGTCGACGCCCATGGATGTCATCCGTTGGGGGCAGGACGGTATTGCTGCGTTGACCAGCGCAGGGAACATCTACCTGATCCGAGGTGCGGCGGTGCTCCCGCAACTTCTCCAGACCAATGGCCCACCTGTGCTGTCTGCCAGCCTGCCCAGCTCACTTCAACATGGCTCTGGAAATACTGTTCTTACGCTCTCTGGAACCAATTTCCTGCCCGGCGCAGCAGTCACATGGAGCGGGTCTTACCGCACAACCAATTGGATTAGTGCAACCCAAGTCACGGTGGATATTCCGGCTTCTGATCTCATCTCCGCCGGAACTGCTTCCATAGCAGCGAGCAATCCAGGATCGGCCAGCTCGGCAACGATTACTTTGAATATTAACTAAAGACCATTGCCGGCAGGTATTTGGAGACCCGCTCCGCAGGAGCGAATTTCGTTGACCTAAGTGTGTATTGGCGTCTAATCAACAAGCTATAGAGAAAACCGTCCTGCTCAGAATGCTTTGTTCGAACTCTTCTGTGGACGCCCTAAGTATATCGCCCGCATATAAATACCCTGGCGAGCTGATCGCCAAAGAATTGAAAAGGAAGAATGGTCGGCCCTGGTGGGATTCTCAAACTTTTCCGCCCTTAGCATTCCGCCCAGCGGCGCGTCCAGCAACTCTTTCTCGAAGCAGTCGATCTGCCCCGATACGAAAACTGCACTGTGTTATCAGCGCGCTGCCTCGATCAACATGACGGCGCGAAGGGCAACATCCATGCTCTTACGCGCAGTCCTCATTGCAGCAGCGGCTGATCGAGTGCCGGCCATCGCATGCGCAAGAGCGGATAGCTGTCCCGGTTACACCAGCCCATGTTGCGAGCGATGCTGGCGAACCGGTTCAAGCTCGCGGCTCATCTTGAACAGAGGGAAGCGCCTATCTACGACCTTGTGCTTGCCAAAGGCGGACCAAAGCTGACGGAATCGAGCGCGGACGAGCATAGCGCAATGAAAATTTCAATGGGAAAAATCGAAGGCCGCCACTATTCTGTCGATTGGCTGGGTTTCAACCTCGCGGGCCAGTTGGGACGCTCGGTGGCAAACAAAACAGGCCTCACAAGCAGCTACGATTTTACGCTCACCTGGGACGCCCGACCAGAAGCAGAGACAGCCGATTCAGGCCCATCGATCTTTACGGCCATTGAGGAGCAGCTCGGCCTGAAACTGGTGTCTGCCAGAGGCCCCGTCGACGTTCTCGTCATCGATCACGTGGAGAGGCTAATAGAGAACTAAGTACTCGCCGCCAATTGGTGGTTAACCGGCTATCCGGAAACTGAGACGGTCTAAAGTCCCAATCTCCGCTTAGCCGATGATCCCAGCATGCGTGCGCAATTAAGTACCCCAGCCAGTACTAAAAGGAGGCTAAAGGAGCGTGGGGCCTGTGCCTCGTCGCGGCACCCCTCTATTCTCGCTCCTCTGCAAGCGCACCTGCTACCTCATATGAGGCTTCGACATGTTCTTTAAGCTCCTTCACGACTTCCATGCCCGGGAATGCCTTCAGAAGGCTGCCGAGGATGCTGTTTATCGCTTTGAATCCGGGTTTCGTCCACGTGACCAGCTTCTTCACAAACCTTTGTCCCAGACTTTCCTTGCCGGTAAGCGGTTGATCAACGATTCTGTCAATGGGATCTAAGTAAAAGTTGAGTGATGTTTCCTTCATGCGCAGCATGGACCCAGTCAAGCCAGCTCTTTCCAGTTGACGCCGCAGTGTGCGCGACTTGCTCGAGGGCAGTGGGGCGCGAATCGCCTCTGTGCGCAAACGGACGATCGCTTGAGTCAGGTTGTACGCTGCCTGGGGCCAATTGGCTGCGAATTGCGCCCGGAGCCTCGGATCAAGAACTCCAAGATCGCGATTGATCAAATTCCCGAGGGTTGTGTCGATGCGATCTAGCATCCTGGCCAGACGCTCGAAATCGCCGATGAGCGGATCGCCTTCATCGCCGTCATCCCCATGCGCGCCTAATCTGCCACCCCATCCGGTACCGCGGCCACCTCGTTTGATGACGCCGCCAGGTCGATCCCGTAGACGTGTCTCCTCAGTCATGGCTTCTCTCTCTACTCAGGAGCGGTCTAGAGCAATAGAAGCAGTCTCTCCAGACCGCGATCTCATCTCTTCCTTCTCATTTTGTCCCAGCCGAATTGCTGGTAGTGATTAAAAAACTCATCCAGGCCCTCCAAAAATGGGTCCAGGCGAGTTGCGTGGCCTCTTGCCCAGCGCAGGCAGTTCTCAGAATAGTCATTGCGTTTGGACGGTTCCGCTTCCAGCTCGCGTTCAACGTGAGCAATAAACTGGCGAAGGCTGTTGGCGGTCGCCCAGCCAGTGAGATCCTCTGTGAGCTTTTTATGCAGGATTTCAGCTTCGCGACGCTTTTCCTCGCGTTGTCTGCTCAACTCAGCTTGTCGCGCGAGCTCAGCAGTGCGTTGCCGCAACTCGGTGGCGGCCCTCACGACAGCACCAATGGGTATGCCCATATCTTGAGATTCAAGCGACTGAAGCAATCTGGCAGGGAATCTTGATCCGAAATCCGTCTTCGATGAGTTGGTGGCCTTGTTCATCGAGGCAAAGAAGAAACGGCAGGTCATCATCGTTACGCACAATGCAAACCTGGTGATCAATACAGACGCCGATCAGATCATCATCGCCAGCGCTGGACCTCATACCGCAGGTGGGCTTCCGCCGATTTACCTACGCCGCTGGAGGTCTGGAGGTTGATGCGATCCGCACGGCTGTGTGCGACATTCTCGAAGGGGGCGAGGAGGCCTTTCGAGAGCGGGCTCGCCGCCTTCGAGTTCGGCTGCACAGATGAGATGCGTTCAATCCTCCGTCCTCGATGGCCTTTCAAGCACAAAGTCCGATGCAACGACAAAATGGGACATCTTCGGGACACTAAATGGCCGGTGGCAACGTCCCCGCCCGACCTAGACGGTCTCTAAATCACTGAGAAAAGAAATGATGGCGGAGAGTGGGGGATTCGAACCCCCGATAGAACTTTTGGTCCTATAACGGTTTAGCAAACCGCCGCCTTCAGCCTCTCGGCCAACTCTCCATGCCTTTCCCCGCAACTTCCTGCAATGCTCAGCGCCGGGACGAGACTCGATTATATAAGACTGCCTCGGACCTGCCGCTATCTTTCATTTACATTCAACTTCGCGGCAGAGAAAATCCGCCGCCCTTCCTCCATGCGCAGCAACTCCGGCAAGATGCGTCTGCTCCCGCTGGTCGCGGCCACCTACTTCATGGTCGCCGGCGGCCCTTATGGGCTTGAGGACATCCTCGGTGGGGCCGGCTATGCTCGCGCTCTGCTTCTGCTCTTGCTCGTGCCGCTCTTCTGGAGCCTTCCCACAGCTCTCATGGTCGGCGAACTCGCCTCCGCCATTCCCGAAGAAGGCGGCTACTACGTCTGGGTACGACGCGCGCTCGGCAGCTTCTGGGGATTTCAGGAGGCGTGGCTCTCGCTTGCCGCCAGTGTCTTCGACATGGCCATCTATCCCACCACCTTCACCCTTTATCTGGGACGTGTCTTTCCCAATCTCACCGCCGGTCATCGCGGCCTCGCGCTCAAAGTGGCCATCGTCTTTATCGCCACTCTGTGGAACCTTCGTGGCGCAACCTCCGTCGGCCGAGGCTCCGTACGCCTCATGGCAATTTCACTCTCTCCCTTCGTCCTGCTCATTCTCATCGCACTCTGGCGCGTCCTGCACGGCGGCTCGCACTTTGAGAGCGTAGCCTTTTCTCCCACCCGCGATCTCGGCACAGCTCTCAGCGTCACCCTCTGGAACTACATGGGCTGGGACAATGCCAGCACCATCGCGCAGGAGGTCCACAACCCGCAGCGCAACTATCCGCGCGCCATGTTCGTCTCCGCGCTCGCCGTCATGCTCGTCTATATGCTGCCGCTGTTCGCCGTCTGGGCCTTCGGAATTCCCTCCGCGCGCTTCTCTACCGGAGCATGGGCGGACGCCGCCGGGCTGATCGGAGGTTCATGGCTCGCCTTCGCCGTCGTGCTCGCGGGCTCCATTGACGGACTCGGCACCTTCAGCGCGCTCACCCTCACCCTCACCCGCCTCCCCTTTGCATTGGCTGAAGACGGGTTTCTTCCCTCCGTGCTGCGCCGCGTCAACTCACGCGGAGTTCCCTGGGTCAGCGTGATTGCCTGCGCAGTCTGCTGGGCCCTCGCTCTCAATCTCTCCTTCGAACGCCTTATCTCCATCGATCTCGTCCTCTACGGCGCCGGGCTTTTGCTGGAATTCGCCGCCCTGGCCGTTCTTCGCATCCGGCAACCCAGTCTGGCACGCCCATTCCGTATCCCCGGAGGTACGCCCGCTGCCATCGCTGTTGGCCTCGGGCCAGCCGCTCTCATCGCCTTCGCCCTTTACGCCGCGCGCGCCGAGCGCGTCGGACCGCTGCCGGCGCTCCTTTTCGCCGCTCTCATCGCGGCGCTCGGCCCCTTGGCCTGGCTTCTCGCTCGTCTCACCAGACGCCGGGCCCGGAATTAGGGACCGGTCGCACCATCCAAGCCCCGCTTCGCGCACCCTCTTCGAACCACGAACCTTGAGCCTCGAATCTCGAAAGCTCTGGCGCACCGTAATTCCCAAATGGTACATTTCCTGTCTCGAAACCAGATGGCCTCCGGCGGTCGCGAAACCCGCGTCTCGTGCAGCCTTTGAAAAAACACTTTCGTGAAGGTGAAAATTTCGCTATGCTTCTCTGGTTCCGCATTACAAAGGATTCCCCCAATGAAATTTAGCCCGAAGTCTGTCGCTTCAGCTGTGATCGCCGCCGCCGCTCTGTCCGCTGCTGCTTTGTCATTGACCAGCTGCTCGGCGCCCGGCGGCTACAGCTACTCCAACATTGGCATCAGCATCACGGCTTACTGCACGGACTGCCCAACTATTACCTTCAATCCCAACTATCCGCAGCCGCCCGCTGCCGGCAGCGTCATGTATATGCCACCGGGTGGCGGCCAGGGCGGCGTCGTACAGCTCACGGTGCACGTCACCAACGCTCCCGCCTCAAGTGCTACCTGGGCCATCTATCCATCGCCCAGCCTTACGGAACCCAACCCTCCCGCTTCTGGTACCGGCCAGCCCAGTCCCGGCGGCTCGGCCGTAGGTGCCTTCACCACTCCCAACGCAGCCAGTCTTTCCGTCGGCTGTCCTAGCGGCGGCACCGGCGCCTGTTCGGAAACCGCATCGGGCGGCACAGTCTATTACCAGAATGGCGGAACTCCCATTTACACCGGCGCTGCTCTCCAGCAGGCGCAGGCCATGGGAATCCCGCAGGGTGACGTGCTGATCGTCGTTTCCGTTCCCAACGATCCTGCCAACCCGTCCTCGACCGTCTCTGCTGGCCAGTTGATCCAGATGTACAACAGCACCACGAATCCGACTCTGTACATGGTCCCCACCGAGCCGACGACGCCTTCGGGCACCAACACCAGCGTCGCTCAGGTTCCCCGCAACGGCACCTTCCAGTTCTACGGAGGCGCTGCCGGTGAAGTGCCGTGTTCCTCCACGGGACCTACCGGAAACTGTACCGTCGGAACCATCCAGTATCCGCTCCTGACCGCGGACAACAATGTCGTCTGGAAAGTTGGGAAAACGGCAGCTAGCGCCACCCCGGACTGCAACACCCCGAACGCTCAGAACCAGACTGCGGCAGATTGCCCCTACGGCTGGATCAGCTCCACTGGGCTCTACACGGCGCCCCCAGCAATCCCCACTAACTCAAGCCCGCTGGTGAACGGTCAGGTCGTTATTGTGATGGCCTCGGAATATCTTTCCAACATCAACAAGACCGCCAACATCTCCGTGTTCTGATCCTGCCTCATCGCGAAATGAAGAAGGGCCGCTCAGTGCGGCCCTTCCCTTTGTCCTTCCGCAGCTCCGTGGCCACCTAAAAAGTACATTTATCTTGCCAGCGCGGGCTCCCGCTTCACCTGCATCTCCGCCTTGATCTCCGACTGTGCCTTGTTGTCGAGAAAACGCTGCTGAGCCTCCACAACTTTGCTGCGCGCCACTGACGCATCGCGCCAGCCCTTGATCTCCACGCGCTTGCCTTCAAGGTCTTTGTAGATCGCAAAGAAATGGGTGATCTCCTTCAGCATGTGCGGATAAATCTCGGAGTAGTTCCACACATCCTTGTACCGCGGATTGTTTTTGCCCACGCACAGGATCTTCTCATCCGCCACGCCCTGGTCCGTCATCTCCAGCATGCCGATAGGCCGCACCGCCTGCACGCATCCTGAGAAACTCGGCGCGTCCACCAGCACCAGGCAGTCCAGCGGGTCGCCATCGCTCGCCAGCGTGCTCGGCACAAACCCGTAGTCACCCGGATAATGCACCGGCGAATACAGGTTCCGGTCCAGCCGGAACACATGCAGCTTCTTGTCGTATTCGTACTTGTTGATCCCCTCGAGCGGAATCTCGATCACCGCGTTGATCACCTCCGGGCTGTCTTCCCCGGTCGGCAACTCCAGATAATTCGTCATAGACCTCGCGTCTTGTCTTTGGAAAGCGTGCTTCCAGCCTGCTGCTTTGCCGCTACGGTTCACAATCCCACATAGGGACCAGCGGCACTTCGCGGCGTCCCAACTCCGCATCGCGCAGGAACGCCCAACTCTAAGTCTATAATCACTTCTGATGACAGCGCATGTTTACGTCACATTGAAGCGTTCGGTACTCGACGCGCAGGGGCAGACCGTCGCCGGCGCTCTCCGCCGCATCGGTTTGGATGGCGTCACCGATGTGCGTCAGGGGAAATACTTCGTCCTCACTCTCGCCCCTTCGCTTGCCGCCGATGCCGCGAAAGCAAAAGATGAAGTCGAGCGCATCGCCCGCGACGTCCTCACCAACCCCGTCATCGAAGAATTCTCCCTCCGCCTCGAGGAGTAGCAGCGTCCGGTGACAGCTCCAATGCAACGGAAGCTATCCTTCCTCGAACCGTGAACCTCGCTCCTCGAACCTCGCCTGTGACCTCCGTAATCTCCGCTCAAGTTGTACTCCGCTCCCGCCGATAGGGGATAACGTGTCTGGTGCAGACCCGGCACAGTACATACATGCAGGAGAAACGCGGTCTGCGCCAACCAGCGCCACCGCAGTCTCATCGCCGCGCCGGATCCGTGTAAGCCCGGCGCCGCGAACGCATCCAATTCCGCCGGCCGTGCGCCGGATGCTACGCTCAGTGTTTGGAGCAATCCGCATTGAGCAAAACCCAGAGCGATCCCCGCAACCTGCCGCTCCCCGCATCCGAACCCTCCGCGCATGCCGGCAACCAAGCTGGGCCGCTGGATGGGTCCGCTCTCGATGGGCCAAATCGACGAGTGTACCCAGGCGCTGATCCCGAGGGGCCAAATCGGGCGGCGACCACATCGGCGCAGACCGCGGACCGACACGCGGTAATCCAACCTGATGCGGCTGCCTGGGCCAAAGGCAGCCGCTTCATTCGCGCCTGCCTCCGCCAGCCCGTCGACCGCACTCCCGTCTGGTTCCTCCGCCAAGCCGGCCGCTACATGCCGGAGTACCGTGCCGTCCGCGCCAAACATTCCCTCCTCGAAATCTGCCGCACGCCCGCCCTCGCCGCCGAGGTCACCATCACTGCCGCCGAATACCTCGGCGTCGATGCCGCCATCATCTTCGCGGACCTGCTGCTCCCCCTCACGCCCATGGGCCTCGAGTTCGAGTTCGTCGCCGACGAAGGCCCGCGCGTCCATTCGCCCATCCGCACCCTCGACCAGGTCCGTGCCCTCCGCACCGACCGCACCGACGACCTCAACTACGTCGCCCGCGCCCTCGGACTCGTCACCTCTCACTTCAATCGAAAGGCCGGGAGCTCTCTTTTGAAAGGGACGGGCTTCAGCCCGTCCGTCGCGCAGGCTCCCAGACAAGGGGCTTTAGCCCCTGAGGGCATGCCTCTCAATCAGGACGCCCTCGGCATCATCGGCTTCTGTGGCGCGCCTTTCACCCTAGCCAGCTACATGATCGAAGGCGGCTCCTCCCGCAACTACATCGAGACCAAAAAACTCATGTACGCCTCGCACCCTTTCGGTGCCCCACATCTCGATTCTGAGATGTGGGAGGGGACAACTGCCAATTCTGACAGCCGTCATCCTGAGCGGAGCGAAGGACCCCTGTATTTGTCTTTCGATCGCACCGCAAAAAATCCTGAAAGCCAAACCTGGCCTCTCCTGATGGAGAAGCTCGTCACCGTCCTCGCCGACTTCGCCGCCCAGCAAGTCGAAGCCGGCGCCGACGTCATCCAGGTCTTCGACTCCTGGGCCGGCGCGCTCTCCCCCTCCGACTACCGCGACTACGTCCTCCCGCCCACCACCGAACTCATCCGCCGCATCCAGGCCCTCGGCGTTCCCGTCATCTACTTCGGCGTCGACACGGCAACGCTACTGCCCCTCATGCGCAAAACCGGCGCCGACGTCCTTGGCCTCGACTGGCGCACCCCGCTCGACCACGCCTGGCGCTCACTCGACTACTCCGTCGCAGTCCAGGGCAACCTCGACCCCATCACCCTCTTCGCGCCTGAAGCTGTCCTTCACGCCCGCGTCGAGGAAATTCTCGCCGCCGCCGCCGGCCGTCCAGGCCACATCTTCAACCTTGGCCACGGCATCGTCCCTCACACGCCTGTCTCATCCGTCCTCTCCGTCGTCCGCCAGATCAAGAACTCTATACGCTGAAAAATGCGGGTGCCCCACCCAAGCTCTGCTTGGGTGGGATGACCAATGGCTTTGGGCGGCCCATCCTTCGCGCGTCCTTCTGCGCGAAGGATGGGTTCAGCTCTAAGCTGAAAAGCTGTCAGCTTACAGCTCTGGAAACGCATTCCTTCCACAGCTGCCCAGGCTCCGCAGGTGACCACCCGCATCTCCCAGTCGCCTCGCACCTCGCAGCCGCCTCGAACCTCGAACCCTGAACCTCGAACCTGCCCATCACCCCGCCTTCTTCTCCATCCACTCCTTCGCGCCCGCCGACTTCGCCCACTCGCCCGCAACCTGCCGCGTCGCTACATTGAACCGGTTCCACACGTTCGTCACCGCAATGTGCAGCAGGATCGCCGCCAGCTCCTTCTCGCTGAAGTGCCGCGCCGCCTCGTTCCACACCGCATCCGGCACCGGGTCTTCGCGATCGCTCAGCCGCGTCACCGCCTCGGCCAGCGCCAGCGCCGCTCGCTCCGCATCGGTAAAGTTCGGCGCATCCCTCCAAGCCGACACCATCAGCAGCCGTTCGTCCGTATCGCCATGCTTCATCCGGTATGACAGGTCCACGCACACGCTGCATCCGTTGATCTGGCTCGCCCGCAGATGCACCAGCCCCAGCACCTTCGGGTCTACACCGCTCCTCCCAGCCACCTGAGCTAGCGTCTGCAGGCTCTGCATCGCATCCGGAATCAGCATTCCGGGATTCTTGATTCTCGCTTCCATCACGCATTCTCCTTGTTCTGAAAACATCCGCGTCACAAAGCATCCATTCGCTTCGTCATCACCATGACGCGCCACTGCGCGAGAATGTGACAGAGGTGAAGGATGATCAAGCGGAGGCAACCGGAAGGGCACGCCTTTCAGGCGTGCCGCAACGATCATCTCTTAGGTTTGTCATTCCGCAGCGTTCGACGTCAGTCGAACGCGAAGGAATCTGCTTTTCCTTCGGGGTGGCCCATTCATCGCGATGTCTGTGCGCGATGAGTGGGGAACTGAGAACTTACAACTGACAACTGAGAGCTAAACAATGACCAACGCCGAATTCCTCGCCGCCCGCTTTGAAGAGAACCGCTCGCACCTCCGCGCCGTCGCCTACCGCATGCTCGGCTCGCTCGCCGAGGCCGACGATGCTGTGCAGGAATCCTGGCTCCGCCTCTCGCGCTCCAACGCCTCAGCTATCGACAACCTCTCCGGCTGGCTTACCACCGTCGTGGCTCGCGTCTCGCTCGATATGCTCCGCTCCCGCGCCTCGCGCCGCGAAGACTCCATTGACGCCGAACCCGCACAGGACAACGTCGCGCGCGCTACCCACACCTCACCCACGGCCGACCCAGAGCAGGAGGCCCTCATGGCCGACTCCGTCGGTCTCGCGCTCCTCGTCGTTCTCGACCGCCTCGAACCCGCCGAGCGGCTCGCCTTCGTCCTGCACGATGTCTTCGCCATGCCCTTTGACGAGATCGCCTCGATCGTCGACCGCACTCCCGCCGCCGCCCGCCAGCTCGCCAGCCGCGCGCGCCGCCGCGTCCAGGGAGTTCCTGAAAACTCAACCGCCGCTCTCGCATCGCTCCAACAGCGCCAGGCCCAGAGCCAGACCGTTCGCGCCTTCCTCTCCGCACTTCGCGCCGGAGATTTCCAGGGCCTGATCGCCGTCCTCGCTCCCGACGTCGTCGTCACCCTCGATCCACGCGCCGCACGCCCCGGCGCACCCACCACCCTCATCGGAGCAGAGAACTGGGCCCGCGGCGCCATCGCCTACTCGCAGCTCGCCCGCAACCCTTCGCTTCACTCCGTATTGATCAACGGAGCGCCAGGACTCATCTTCGCTCCGCACGGCCGCCTCAACCGTGCTCTCACCTTCACCTTCTCCGACGACGCGACTCGCATCGCCAGCGCCGAGATCATCGCCGACCCCGCCCGCCTCGCCACCCTCAACCTCGGCGTACTGGAGTAGCCGGCACAATTTGCGTTTTCGACCGCTATCCCGACCGAAGGGGTGTCGTCCAGCGTTTCGTCAACCCTTCAACGGCCCCAGTTCCGACCTAACTCCTTCATCCCGCTTGCGATAATTCTTTCCAAAAGGTGGCATTTTAGTTTTGTTCCACTCGCTACAATAGAAGTAGTGCAAAAGGAGTGGATCGGTTTGAATTTTGCTTTGAAATGGTGCGGCTTGAGCCACGCCACAGGCGGGCCCTTCTCGACACGGCGCTTCAGAGGCTGCTGGAAAAGATATTGCCTTGAAACGGCGCGACTTTAGTCCCGCCGTTAAGGAGTGGAAACGAGGGCGGCTTTAGCCCCCGAGGGAATAGAAAACCGGCCGCGAGTGACTTTTTCAGCATCCTCTTCAGCCCCGGAGGTCGTCTTTCAAAATGACCTGCTACCGCGTCAAGCGAGCGCTCTCCGGCTTTGCTCTCAGCCAGCCATGAAGCTAAGTAACTGAATCCAGAAACTTTATGCGTAACTCGCCTGGAATCTATATTTTGCAGAGGGTCGTTCCTCGTAAAGTCAACATTCCAGATATTTTGCGCGCCAAGATATGAAAAAAATTCAACACCCCGACTTGGTCTAACCCGCAATGATCCCCAAAACCGCTATCCTCCTTCTCGCCCACGGCACCCCCAACACTCTCGGCGAGATGACTGACTACCTCTCCAAGGTCACCGGCGGTCGCCCTATGTCCGCCGAAGTCATCGCCGAACTCCAGCACCGCTACGCCGCCATCGGCCTCCGCGATGAACCTGGACCCGAGCCGCCGCCGCTCACCAGATGGACGCTCGCCCAGGGCAGCCTTCTTGAAGCTGCTCTCTCGAAATCCGTCACCCCGATGCGCGTCTACATCGCCATGCGCAACTGGCAGCCCTTTATAGGGGATGTAGTCGAGCAGATGCGCGCCGACGGCATCACCCGCGTGCTCGCCATCTGCCTCGCTCCGCAGAACTCCCGCACCTCCACCGGCCTCTATCGCCGTGCGCTCATGTCTGCCGCCGAGGGGCTTGACGTCACCTTCGTCGACGCCTGGCCTGAAGAGCCGGCGCTGATCGAAGCCTTCGCCCAGCGCCTTGCCGAAACTTACCCACGCGCCTGCGCCGAAGCCGCAGCGAACAAACCAGGAGATAACGATGAACGGACCGCCACAGACCGTGCCCCATTCATCCCGCTCGGCGGGATGAGTGGGATCGAGCCACCGCTTCCCGTCGCGGCAGCAGGGCAGGGAATCGCGCTGCCTGTCCTCTTCACAGCGCACTCTGTCCCCGAACGCACCGTCGCCGCCACTGCTGACCAGGCGGCCGATCCGTATGCCGACCAGGCTCGCCGCACCGCCGCGCTCGTCTTCGCCAAAGCCGCCGAACTCCTGGCAGCAAAAAACCAACCCGCGCCGCAGCAATCCCTCTTCGCCTTCCAGAGCCAGGGAGTCGCCGGCGGCCCATGGCTCGGCCCCACAGTGGAGGAAACACTCACTGCGCTCGCATCTGAAGGGCGCCACGGAGTCGTCCTCCAACCCATTGGCTTCGTCTGCGATCACGTTGAGGTGCTCTATGACATCGACATCGCCTTCGCGGAGACCGCGCGCTCGCTCAACCTTCGCCTCTTCCGCCCCGCCTCGCTCAATGACTCGCCCCTGCTCACCGCCGCCCTCGTCGACCTGGTGAAGAGGAGCCTGCGCCCCACACTGCCTGACCCTCGAACCTCGAACCTTGTACCTTGCACCTAGCCACATGCGTCGCGTCGCCATCGTCGGAGGAGGAATTGCCGGCCTCACCGCCGCCTGCGAACTCGCGAAGCTCGCGCGCGAAGGGGCGCCGGTCGAAGCAGTCCTCTTTGAATCCTCGCAGCGGCTCGGCGGCCTGCTTGACACCGTTCGCGAAGGAGGCTTCACGATCGAGTGCGGTCCGGACGGCTGGCTCAGCGCAAAACCCTGGGCGCGCGATCTCTGCACTGAACTCGGCCTGGCCGAGGAACTGATCTACTCAAACGACGCGACGCGCCGCACCCACATCTTCCTCACCACGCCTGATCACCCCTCCGGCCGCCTCGTCGCAATGCCCGACGGCCTGAACATGATCGTTCCGACCGATCTGGCCGCCCTCGAAGGCTCGCCGCTCTTCAGCCAGGCCGCTATCGCCGCATATCGCGCCGAGCCTGCCCGCGCCGCCGAACTCCTCGCCTCCGCGCCCGCGCAGGACGAATCCGTCGCAGACTTCACCCTCCGCCACTTCGGCCCCGAGGTTCTCGATCGCGTCGCCGCGCCGCTGCTCAGCGGCGTCTTCGGCGGGGACGCCCGCCTCCTGAGCGTCCGCGCCGTGATGCCGGCCTTCGTCGAAATGGAGCGCACGCACGGCTCGCTGATCGCCGCACTGCAGGCGAAGCACACGCGCGAGCCGCAGCCCATCTTCACTTCGCTGCGGTCCGGCCTCGGCGCTCTCGCCGACCGTCTCGCCGCAGCCATTCCGCCGCACTGGATCCGCCGCGGCACCCGTGTCACCGCGCTCGAGACCCATACTCCGGATACGCCGCCCTGGATTCTGCACACCGCCAGCGCCGGGAAGCACTATGGTTCCGAAACCTTCGACGCTGTCCTGCTGGCCACACCGCTCGACATCACGCGGTCGCTGCTCACGCCGCTCGATCCGGACGCAGCAAGCCTCTTGCCCGCTGAATCCAGCTCAGCAGTGCTCGTCGCTTTTGCCTATGCGGACGCCGCGCAGTTTCCACTGCCCGAAGGCTTCGGCTTCCTCGTCCCGCCGCGCCATGCCGATTCAGACGACCCGCGCGCCAGCATGCTGCTCGCCTGCACCTTCGTCGACCAGAAGTTCCCGTTCCGCGTTCCGCCGGGCGGCCGCCTGATACGCGCCTTCTTCGGCGGCGCGGCAGCGACACGCATCGCCAACTGCAAAAACGACGAAGTGGCCGCTATCGCACGCATGGAGCTGGCGCGCATTCTGCACTCTACAACACCCACCGCAGCCCACGCGCCTGCCCCGCCTCCGGTGCTGACCATCGTTCGCCGCTGGCCCAACTCCTTGCCGCAGTATGCAGTCGGTCACCTCGATCGCGTCGCGGAACTCGAATCGCGGATGCGCGCGATGCCCAGTATTGCGATCCTCGGCAACGCGCTACGCGGCGTCGGCATTCCCGATCTGATCCGGGATGCGCGCCGCGCCGCGCGCTTGATTGTCGAAGAAAACTGAACCTATGCCGATGCGGACACACTCGTCGCCGCGGCTCCGCCCATTGGCTGGTCCATTTCAGGCGGGAACATTACTGCCTTCTTCGGTCCACGCTTGCGCGCGACGAGCACGCGGATACGCTCGAGCATCTCCGCAGCCGACGAAGCCCCCTTGGGCAGAAACACATCCGCACGGCCGGCTCGATCATAGGCAGTTACCGTACCGGAGACGATCATCGCCGGCAGCGAAGGATGCAGCTGCTTGGCGCGACGCACCAACTCGTTACCGTCCATCTGCGGCATCAACAGGTCACACAGCAACAGATCGATCGAACCAGGTACGGAGCTTTGGATGACTGCCAGCGCCTCCTGCGGGCTGTTCACCGCAGTCACGCGATAGCCACGTGTTTCAAGAAGGAAGGTGCGGACGGAAAGGACCTGTTCGTTGTCATCGACGCAAAGGATGTTCTTCTTGGGACGCATGCTCTCTCGGGTTTCTGCCAAGGAATGCGCCGCGCCGGCATTAGTACCGGAGATAGCGCATCTGGCGAAAGGGCAGAAGGCAAGCGCTGTTGGGCGCTGCCCGCTGCGGCGTTGCGGTGATGCCCGCGGTCCGCGCCGGAAGGCTTATGCTCCGGCGGAAGAGAGCCGCTGCTGCGGTGGCCGGCAGGATCAGCGCCGCCCCTGAGGGCGAGACTTTCCCGTCTGCTCCGTGAGGAGTCAGCTCCCTCAAGTCCGTTGGGCGGCTGCACTTGCCGTGCGACGGACCGCGGGTAGAGAGGGGAGCCTTGGCGCGCGGGTTGCCATGCGGACTTGCCAGGCGCGGGCCGTACTGCACATTGTTCGCCAAGACCGCCAGCAATTGGCCAGTCTCGAAGATTGCAGCCGGATCAGGACGCCTTATGGCAGGGCGCATCCGCGCGCTGTCAGGTCCTCTCTCAGGTTAACTTGTGCGAAAAAAGTTACTGCGAACTGCGGAGTTTAACCTCGCTTTGTTCTTGCGAACGAGATTGTCGGGTTGCTGGAGGGGGCCCCACATCAGCTCCCAGCGCTCCACCACAGTACGAAGGCGCACCTAACTATGCAACAGCGAAATATCGTCGAAGGGGCACTGAATTTTTTCATTGCGCATTCACCGTCTCTTCAAACAGGCGCATCGCTGCTGCGGATTCGTCATTCTTCCACTGTGAAAAAGTAAGTGCATCACGGCAGGAAAAGCCGTCCGGTTGCAATGGGAATGGTGCGACCTCCCACTCTGACATTCGTCACGCGATCGGCACCGCGCGATGCAGAGACGTAAATCCGGCTGGGACGAAGCATCTCCACGCCTTGTTCGATGACGATCTGCTCATCGCCGGCGGCGGCTCCGTGACGCACCAGATACGCGATCGCGCAACCCGATGCAGAACCCGTCGCGGGATCTTCTCCGTTGTAGAACTGCATGCGTGCGTGCCAGTCGGCGCCGCTCGCCGTCTCGGCGCGCGTGATGCAGTGGAAGAATCTTGCGCCTGCCCGCTTGAGATACGGCTGTGCCGATGCCTGCGGAATTGCGAGCCGTGCTGCAACTTCCAGCGAGCGCAGCGGCACGATGCAGAATGGCATCCCGGTGGACACGGTCTGGATGGGCAATTCCGGATCCAGATCATCTACCGTGAGCCCAACGGCGCGCGCGACCTCCGCGCGATCATGCATTTCGCCGAAGACAGGATCGTTCTGCCGCATCGTGCCAGAGACGCCCAAACCGATCTGCTGCGGCGCGAAGGTGACGGGAATAGGTCCTACCCGCAGATCAAGTGTGATCGTATCGGCTCCGCCGAACTCCGGATGGTTGAGATACAGCCAGCTTGCGGCGCCAAGGGTTGGATGACCCGCGAATGGAAGTTCTTCCTTCACCGTAAAGATGCGCACCTGAACGCCGCGTTGCCGTTCGATCTCCATGGGCCGCGGAAAGATGAAAGTTGTCTCAGAGAGATTCGTCTCCCGCGCAATGGCCTGCATCTCCTCGGTGTTCAACCCGCGCGCACCGCGCGCATCGCAAAAGACCGCGAGCGCGTTGCCCTGCAGCGGCGCCTCGGCGAAGACATCGACGATGGCATAGTCATAGGCCTGGTGGGCTGCAACAGGCGCTTGATTAAGAACCAGCGGGATGCTGGGCGAATTTGACATGGAGCCTCCCCGGACGTATGGTTCCAGTAGACCGCAATGGGGCAAACTGCTCCAAGCCAGCCAGGCTGGCCGCGGCCCATAAGATTGGCCTCATGATCATCCCATCCAATGCGATTCGCTGCTGTTGCTGTAACCGCGCGTGGGTATGCGCATAGGCGAACCGCAGTAGCGTTTCGACCCGAAGCAACGCGCCGACCCACCCTGAGAGCAAACGCCGGGTGGGTTTTCTTATGCGCGCCGCACCCGGCAAGCCATTTTCAGCCCAACCAAGAGAGGATAAAGAACCATGTCACTCCGTCTTAACGATGTAGCACCTGACTTTACTGCCGAAACCACCCAGGGTCCCATCCACTTCCACGAATGGATCGGCAACAACTGGGCGGTGTTCTTCTCCCATCCGAAGGATTTCACGCCGGTCTGCACGACAGAGCTGGGCGCTGTGGCGAACCTGGAGTCTCAGTTCGCGGCGCGCGGCGCGAAGGTCATTGGCCTCAGCGTGGATCCGGTCGAAAGTCACCACAAGTGGGAGAAGGACATTGAAGAGGTCGGCGGCAGCAAGGTGAATTATCCGGTCATCGGCGATCCCGACCTGAAGGTTGCGAAGCTGTATGACATGCTTCCTGCTGAAGCGGGTGAAAGCTGCGAGGGCAGGACGCCGGCAGATAACCAGACCGCGCGTTCTGTGTTTGTGATCGGCCCGGACAAGAAGATCAAGATGATCCTGACCTATCCCATGTCCACGGGCCGCAACTTCGACGAGATACTTCGCGCCATCGATTCGATGCAGTTGACGGCGAAGCACCGCGTCTCGACCCCGGCAAACTGGAAGCAGGGAGACGACATCATCCTCGGTGGCGCGATCACCAAGGAAGAAGCTGATAAGCTTTTCCCCGGCTACAAGACAGTGAAGCCATACCTGCGCACGGCAGCGCAGCCGAAATAGCTCTGGGCCGCAACGGCTGTTAAGGGTTGTTGCTGCACAAGAACAAAGTTGCACCGCCGCGCGTCTGTAATAGAGGCGCGGCGGCAAGGCACCGATGGCGAAGTGGCTAACGCGCTGGTCTGCAAAACCAGTATTCGAGGGTTCAATTCCCTCTCGGTGCTCCAACAATCTCTCCGCGCCCGGCTATTTCGCGCGCTAGGTGCTCATCCTGAGCACGGCTCCGGCTATTCGCCGCCGACGAAAAAGAGCGAGGACACCGAAGGCAGCTTCAGATGGATGGTTGTCGTTGCTTCGCCATTGACATCGGCCGTTGTGGCCTCAGCCTGCTCTTCGCTGCCGGTGTGTGGGTTCCAGATGGTCAGCGTCTTTCGGCCGCGCAAAACGACCCTGGTATCCACATCCTTTGGTGACGAGTTCGCGAAGAAGTAAATATCGCGGCCATCTTTCACTTTATGAATGTAGGTCAGGGCGCCCTCGTACTCTGGCCCTTCGCGCAACTCTCCGAGAGGCTCCTGGAAGGTCACATCGCGCTGCGGCAGCGCCAGCTTCAGAATCGAGTCCAGAAGCCATGGATGCACATTGGGCAGATAGTAGGCCTGCCCTCCCGCGCTGTTCTTCTTGACGTAGTACCAGAAGACATACAGGTTCGCGCGGTCCTGAATCCTCTTCACGTCTGCCTTCAGCGGCTCATCTTTGGACACGCCGAAGATGTCTGCAATCGCCTTCTCTACTTCGCCGTCTTTGCCGAACTCCGCTGAATGGGTTGGCAAGCCTTCCGTGGCTATCACTGTCCCGCCCTGATCGTAGAATTCCTTGATCTTCTTGGCCGCCGCAGCCGACAGTACGTCACCCGAGGGCAGAATCAGCACTTTGTACTCTTCGCGGTTCTCTTTGTTGTTGAGAATCAAGGTGCCATGGTCGATGGTGCAGTTTTCTACCAGCACCTCAGGATGCAGGTAGGTATAGTCCACGCGCGATGCGCGGAAGAGGTCCTCGCCGATGTTCTGGTAGTCATTGTCGGGCGCCGGGCCGCCTTCACGCGCATAAGCCTCTTCTCTGATGTCTGGCGCTCTCTCGCCCGCCGCCAGCGGGAATTGCACGCCACCGACATTGTGATAATCGGCATGAAGGGAATCGATGGGATAGAGGACAGCGATATCCGCTACGTGACGGCCGCCCTGCAGCATATAGCTCAGGCGTCCCACGTAGTCGTTTAGTTCCGCACGCTTTGGCTGCACGGTGCGTGCCGGCACCTGCGAGTTGATGCCCATGGCGTACTGGTCCATGGCCACCTGGAAGGCGATCTTGTCCGTCAGGCCGCGATAGGCGGCATAGGTTTCGGCCCGGATGAGCTTGTGGTCGTAGTTGAAGCCGGAAGAGGTGACGATCTTGTACGAGATGTTGGAGCGGCCGTACCACCAGATGTCGTCGACGGTGGGAATGGTCTGGTACTTGAACATCTTGATGAGGTCGCCGGTGAGTGGTGTGGGATTGGCAGGCTCTTCCTGGTCGGTATGTCCGCCGAACTGCAGGTTGTGCTCGCGGCACCAGTCGTCGAGCCGCTTGATGTAGTTCTCCTCGTACAGCGTGGCGCGGAAGCCGAAGAGAGCATCGCGCGCGGCGGCGGTGTTGGGGCCGATGTCGTACCAGAGCGCTGGGTAATACTTCATCGGTGAGTAGCCGTAGCGCTTCTGAAACGCCGCGTTGAAGTCCGGTGTCCACATGCGGTCGGCATGGTGCATGGACGGCTCATCGTAGAAAGTCTGCGTGATGATGTTGCCGAAATATTTACCCAGATACTGCGCGTAACGGTCGTACGTGAGCGACATATAAGCCGTCATCGCCTTGGGATCGAGGTAATCGACGACCGTTGCATGGCCTTCCGAAAGGTAGAAGGCCATCGCCTTCCAGTTGCCCTTGGGAACTGAAGTGATGAGATGGCCGGCTTTGCCGCTGCTGCTGACATCGACCAGGGCATGCGTGTCGAGGTTCATCAGCACAGAGCCGATGTAGATGCCCTCCGGAATGGCGAGATCGATCTTCTTCGGCCCGCTGACGTCCTCCTCTGCCATGTTGAGGCTCTTGGCGGCGAACTGCGGAAATTTGGAGTAGAGCAGGCCGCCGGCGGTGCCGCTGGGGAAAGAGTAGTCATCGTAGAGCACGACTTCGAGACCATCTTTCTTCGCCTCCTGCACGCCGAAATCGTAGAGCTTGAAGTAGTCGGGGCTGAGAAATTCAACGCCCTTCGTGCCCGGAGTGCCACGGGCGAATCGCTTGAGATAGTCGGCGGAAAGGCCCAGAGATGTAGTGCCGCCAGGTTCAAAGAACAGTCCGCCGTAATTCAGCTTCGCAGCTTCGTCCACTTCCGCCGCCAGGCTTTGCGGCGTGTCGCGTGTCATATTGATGCTGCCCATGGCATGGCCGCGATATTGAGCGGGAGGAGTTTTGAAGGTCTGCGGATCAAAAGCCGCAGGCGGTGCGGATTGGCCGAATGCAGAGGCGGCGGCAGTAACCGCGATCAACGTCCCCATCGATAATTCGCGCCATCCAGATCGAAACGGCATAGAAGCACCTCACAATTCCCAACAAGAAATATTTTCTATTCAGCAATTCGTTGGAATTGTACGCTCCGAATGCGTTTGTTCCGTTCCATACATGGGATGTCCTGGCGTGCGCATCCGGCCCTCCAACAAGCTTGTGCGGGCCAAGCTTACTTCGCTGAACCAATCCAGGATGTGAAGGGAGCAAGAATCAGCTCCTGTAGATTCTGATGAACGGAGAGCTCAGGTTCGTCCGTCAGCAGTGTCTGCGCGTTGTGTGTGACGATGCCCTCGCCTTTGAGATCGATGTTTGCGGTTTGCGCGCTGGCGGACATATTCACGGCCACCACCACGGGGGCCGAGCTTGTCCGAGCTTTGCGAACATAGCAGACCACGACCGCGTTGTGACAATCGAGCATTCGCATTGCGCCATCGCGCAGCGCGGGATTCTCGCGTCGCAGGCGGATCAGATCGACGTACCAGCTCAGCAGGGAATCAGGATGGGCGGACTCGGTCGCGACGTTGACGCTGGTGTAGGTCGCCGGCACTGGCAGCCACGTATGTGAGTTGCTGCTGAACCCGGCCTGCGCGTTGGAGGTGTCCCACTGCATGGGGGTGCGTTCGCCGTCGCGGCCCTTTTCCTTGGGCCAGCCGGTGATCCCGATGGGGTCTTTCACATCTTCGCGGCGCGTCGGAGTCGACGTGACCATGCCAATCTCCTCGCCGTAGTACATCAGCGGCGTGGCGCGTGCCGTCAGCAGCATCGACGCGATGATTTTCGCGATGGCGAGGTTATGCGCTCCGTCGCCAAAGCGGTCCCAGGACCGCGGATTGTCGTGGTTATCGAAGACGATGAGCGGCTGGTGGGAACCAATCTGCGTCTCCGCCGCGTTCAGCGTCTCGCGGAAATGAGTCGCGCTGAGGCTGGCGTTTGCGCCGGAGACTCCACCCTCGGCATGGAACCCGACCAGCATATCCATGGGCAATTCGAGTTCCGGATGTGCCGACGTTCCGTACCAGGGGAGCAGAGCCGCGGTGTTGGGCAGATAAGTTTCGCCGATCAGCACGCGCGTGTTCGGATAACTGCTCGCAGAATACGTATCGGCCATGGCGCGCATGCGGCGGAGCACGTCGTGTACGCCGGGCAGCATGTTGGTGTAAATGTCATTGAGGATCGGATCGCCCTGCGCGTTGACACCCGCGCGCGCGACAGGCTCATTGCGCATCTGCGGATCTTCGAAGAGCGTGGGGATGGCATCGAGGCGGAACCCAGCCACTCCACGGTCCATCCAGAAGCGCATGGCCGCGAACATGGCTTTCTCCACCTCAGGGTTGCGCCAGTTCAGATCGGGCTGCTGCTTGTAGAACTTGTGGTAGTAAAACTGGTGCAACGCAGGCACCCACTCCCACGCGGAGCCGCCGAAGAGCGACACCCAGTTGTTCGGCGGCACGACCTTTCCGTTCGGGCCATCCTGCACGAAGCGCCGCTGATAGTCGGTGACGCCCGGGGCGTCAGCGGGAACGCCGTCACTCCAGCAATACCAGTCATACTTCGGGTCGGTGCGTGATCTCGCAGCTTCAATAAACCACGGATGCTTGTCCGAGGTATGGTTCAGCACCATGTCCAGAATGATGCGGATGTGATGTTCGCGGCCACTCGCGACGAGGCGATCGAAGTCTGCCAGCGTACCGTATTGCGGGTCGATAGCTTCATAGTTGGAGATGTCGTAGCCGAAGTCGACCTGGGGCGAAGGATACATCGGCGCGATCCAGATGGCATCAACGCCGAGATGCTCGAGATAACCGAGCCGCTTTGTGATGCCGTTGAGATCGCCTACGCCGTCGCCGTTCGAGTCCTGAAAGGACCGTGGGTAGATCTCATAGATCACGGCGTGCTTCCACCAACCGGCGCCGACGGCGGTTGACGCCGCAGGCTTTGTGCTGCTCGTAGAAGAAGGAGTTTGCGCATGTGAAAGCGGCGATAACAGGACGGCGACGACCATCAGCAGGCATAGCTTCATGTCAAGAGCCTCCCGGTTGTGCAACGATCAATATAGATGCGATGCATCTGAGTCGTTGAGTTGCGCACGCAGGTCCACTGGAGGAAGCAAGAGCTTGTACCTTATTCGTCCCGCCGCTCCGGCCGATATTCCAGAAATGCTCGCCTTTATCCGCGAATTGGCTGAATATGAGCGTGAACCTGATTCCGCGGTCGCCACGGCGGAAGATTTGCTCCGCGATGGGTTCGCGGAGCCGAAGCGCTTCCATGCGCTGATCGCGGAGTGGAGCGAAGCTGAGCATGCGCCGAAGCAACCAGTCGGGTTTGCGCTCTTCTTTTACAACTACTCCACCTGGCGTGGCCACGCTGGTGTTTACATCGAGGACATCTTCGTCCGTCCGGCATTTCGCGGCAAGGGAATCGGTAAGGCGCTGCTCACACGTGTAGCGCAGATCGCGGTGGCCGAACGCTGCCCGCGCCTGGAATGGTCCGTGCTGGACTGGAATACCCCGGCCATCGAGTTCTATCGCTCACTGGGCGCGGTGTCGATGTCGGAGTGGACCATCATGCGGGTGTCAGCGGATGCGCTGACGAAGCTTGGCGCGCAGCCCTGAGTTCGCGAAAACACACGAGTACTGCGCCGGCCGTGATCCGTTCGCCATCGAACAGAAAACAAGAGACCCGGATTAGGCTGCCTACCACCACCATCTGGGGCAGCAGTATCTGTATCCGTAGCCATATCCGTAATATCGCGCCCGCCAGTACGGATCGTACGGTGAGTATGCGCCATACGCGTAAGGATACGGGTACGGAGGATAACCATAGCTGTAGGGATGGTAATAGCCGCAATAGCCCCAGCGCCGCCGCGTAAGCAGCAGGACCAGCAGGATCAGGCAAAACATGCGAGCCTCGGTGCGGGTTTCCAGAAGCCTACGTCCGCACGGGAGTATTCTACGCAACCGGCCGTCGGAAGGTTCCATGCCTCAGAAAGCGCCCAGGCGAAGGCCATGAACCCGGCAAACGCATGTAAGGCTGCCGGTATTCTGGGAGTGTGAAGAAGATTCGGGTCATAGGTGGTGGCCTCGCGGGGCCGGAAGCCGCTCTGCAGGCAGCGGCGTTTGGCTGCGAGGTCGCGTTGTACGAGATGCGCCCGCACCGCTCCACGGCGGCGCACCAGACCGCGGACTTTGCAGAGCTTGTCTGCTCCAATTCGCTCAAGAGCGAAAGCGAAAACACCGCCCCCTGGCTGCTGAAGCAGGAGATGCGCCGCGCCGGCTGTGCTCTGCTTGCCGATGCTGACGCGTCTGCTGTACCTGCCGGGCACGCGCTGGCCGTAGATCGAGTGGAATTTTCGCGGCGCGTCGCTGCGCGCATTGAAGCTGCACCAGGCATCACAGTGATTCGTGAAGAGGTCACTTCGCTTGCCACAGACGAGGACTCGCTCACCATTCTCGCCAGCGGCCCACTCACTTCGCCGGCGCTTGCGGCGGAGCTGCAGCGCCTCACCGGCTCTGCTCACCTCGCCTTCTACGACTCCATCTCGCCCATCGTGGACGCGAGCACGATCGATATGTCGCGGGTGTATATGGCTGCGCGCTATGACAAAGGCTCCGCCGACTATATCAATTGTCCGATGACCAGGGAGGAGTACGACCGTTTCTACGATGCGCTGATCGCCGCGGAGACCGTACCGGCGAAGGAGTGGGAGCAGCTTCCGCGTGAGGACAACATAGAACTGAGAACTGACCACTGTGAACTAAAGTATTTCGAAGGCTGTCTGCCGATCGAAGAAACCGCACGCCGCGGGCGCGACACCCTGCGCTTCGGTCCCATGAAACCTGCCGGTCTTACCGATCCGCGGACCGGCCGCTGGCCCTATGCTGTGGTGCAGCTTCGTCAGGAGAACCTGCGTGCAGACAGCTATAACCTTGTTGGCTTTCAAAACCATCTGAAATTTGGCGAGCAGGCGCGCGTACTCCGGCTGATTCCGGGGCTGGAGAACGCGACGTTTCTACGCTACGGGCAGATTCATCGCAACACCTATATCAACGCGCCGGCGCTGCTGACGGAAACACTGCAACTCCGTGCTCAACCGGCGATCCTGATTGCCGGTCAGTTGTCAGGCGTGGAAGGCTACACCGAATCCATTGCCTCCGGATTGCTGGCTGGCCGATATGCCGCAGCGCTGGCGCGAGAAATCCAACCCGCGCCTGCTCCGCGGGCTTCTGCCAATGGATCGCTGATTCACTACATCACGCACGCCGAACTAAAACGGTTCCAGCCGGCCAATATCACGTTCGACCTTCTGCCGGCGCTGGAAGAGGAACTGCGCAGGAAGATTCGCGACAAAAAGGAGCGCCATCGCGTTCAATGCGATCGCGCCCTCTTCGCCTGGGACGAATGGCTTGCGGCTTTTGGGTTAGGCGGCGCTGGAAAACGATGACGACACCGCGTCGCCGGTTCGCGGCACTCCGGCATCCGAACCGTGCTGTTTCACCAGCTTGTTGTATATCCCCAGCAGAAGAAACGGCGCCGCCCACTGTCCCAGGAACAGCGATCCATGCTCCCGCTTCGCCATCTTGAAGCCGAGGGAAACTCCCATTGCCACCAAAGCGGCCGCGAGAAAGGCGCTGGAAGGAATCTGCGCCGTGCACTTCTCGATTGCGGCCGTTACCTGATCTTCGCTGGCCTCGCCCCTTGTTACCCGATAATCCGTCATTGCTGCATCTCCTCCGCTGCGGTCTCGACCGCATGAATCTGAGAGTGCAACTCCGCGCTGCGCGATGCCCGCGCGCACACGGGCGCGCATCCTGGTCCGGATTGACTGCATCCACACACTGCCGGAAACTTCGACTTTGCACAAGGAAACACTCGCGCTAGTGCTGCGTTGCACGGCCCATCTGCATGCGCACAACTCTTGCAGTCGCATCCACATACGCCGTCGCGGACAGGGGAGACTCTGACCCGCTGCGCCTCAGCCATCCCGAGTCATACTGAAAGCGCAGGTCGCGAAACGTCACGGCATGCCACGGCGGCAACCTCGGGTCTTCATCGATCGGCGCAGTTGGACCGGTGTCCGCTACGATAGGCCAGCTTGACCAGTCCAGATAGACGCGCCCCAGAAAGCTTTTCCGTGCGGCGCGCACGGCCGGCGTCCACTGCGGCTTGTAGAAGAGGTCGCGTGATGGATCCGTCTCGACTGTTCCTTTCAGCAGATCCACCGTCGCGACCTGATAATAGCCAGGCGTCTCGACTACCGTTTGCCAGAGAAATGGGTTCGCGGGATAAGGATCGGCGGTGACCCGGAGAATCTCTGCGGGAATTCCTGAAGAAGCCTGGGGCGGTGGACCGTTTTCATCTCCGTCACCGGAATCCGCTTGTACGCTTCGCACGGGTCCCGGCCCGTAACTTGCGCTGGAAGCCATGTCGAGCGCGGCATCGTGCTCCCACCAGCGCCAGCCCCACAGCACCACGGTCAGCGCCAGAGCAGCGATGGCCCAGCCGCGCCCCGAAACGCGGGTTTGCGTGCGCCGACCTCTCCTGCAATCAGGCCAAACAGAGCCGGAGCGCACAGCCCAACGGCGAGGACAGCGAACATCACCGGCTCAAAGATGAAAACAAAGGAGCCGGCGTACCAGTGCGGGTCAAAGGGATAGAACGGCCGCAAGCCGTAGTTGTTCGTCCAGTCCAGTAGCAGGTGACTCAGCAACGCAATCAGCGCGAACAGATAAAGCCACCCCCAGCGTACCGGGGCTGCCGTGAGCGGACGGATCAGTGGCTCGTCCGTCGCCAGCGATGGCGCGGTCGCGCCCGGCCGCGGATGTCTTCTGGCTTCTCGCTCATCTCGCTCGCGCCTCCGCAGCCGCCAGCGATGGATGCCCCACACAACCCCAACGATAGCCGCTGCCTCAAACGGCACCCCGAGAAATGTATGCGTGATGCCGCGATGATGCTCAAACGCGGTGACCGGCCCGCCTGCTCCCCACACCACATCAAGATCCGGCATCTCCGCCGCGAGCGTCATGGCGAGCGTGGCGTAGGCGGCTTTGCGATTGAACCCTGCGCGCGCCAAACATGCGCCGGTGAGGAAATGGGTAACAGGTTCCATCGCAGTTCAGCATATCGCGCCCGCGCCGGCCTTCGACTCTATAATCGATCTCGCCATGGCGAAGGCCTCTGTCGAAAAACAGATTGAAGAACTGCGGGACGATCTGCGCCACCACGAGCATTTGTACTATGTGCTCGACGCCCCCGAGCTTACCGACGCCGAATACGACGCGCTCATAAACCGGCTGAAGGCCATCGAAGCGGAGCATCCGGAGCTTGTCACTCCGGACTCGCCAACCCAGCGGGTGGGCGGAAAACCTCGCGAGGGATTCGTAAAGACGCCGCACTCGCGTCCCATGCTCTCGCTGGACAATGCCTATAACGAAGAGGAGTTGCGCGCCTGGGAACAGCGGGTTCGCGATGCTCTGCCTTCGACTGAACGAATCCGCTACGTCTGCGAATTGAAACTCGACGGCCTTTCGCTGGCCCTGCATTATGTGCCTGCGGCCGACGGCTCGGCGCGTCTTGAGCGTGGTATCACGCGCGGAGACGGAACGATCGGTGAGGACGTCACGTCCAATGTGCGAACGATTCGCTCGGTGCCATTGCGGGTTGCTCCCTCGAGATTGAAGGCTTCGGGTTTGCCCGCGAGCTTCGAAGTGCGCGGCGAAGTCGTTCTGCCGCAAACCGCCTTTGAGAAGATGAATGCTCAGCGCGTCGCGGAGGGGCTCGCTCCGGCGGTGAATCCGCGCAACGCCGCTGCCGGAACCATCCGAACGCTCGAGCCGAACATCGTTGCGCAGCGCCGCTTGGATTTCTACGCATACTTCCTGCTGAATGGTGCGGGAGAGAAGGCGGGCGACGCCCTGCTTGCAACTCAATCCGCAGCCCTCGAAGGGCTGCGCGAGGCTGGTTTTCGCGTGAACTCTCACGCAAAGACCGTGGGTTCTATCGACGATGTGCTCACCTTCATAGCGAAGGCGGAGAGCCTGCGCGATTCGCTCGGCTATGAGATTGACGGCGTTGTCATCAAGGTGGACTCCGTCGCGCAACAGCGCCGGCTGGGCTTTACCGGCAAAGCCCCGCGCTGGGCTATTGCATATAAGTTCGCCGCGCGCGCAGGCATCACGAAACTCGAAGGCGTGCTTTTCCAGGTGGGCCGGACGGGAAAGATCACGCCGGTGGCCGCGCTGGCACCCATCTTTGTTGGAGGCACTACGGTCTCGCGCGCAACGCTGCACAATGCTGACGAGATTGCGCGACTCGGCGTGCGCATCGGCGACTTTGTGCAGGTCGAGCGCGGCGGCGACGTGATCCCGAAAATCACTTCGGTCGACAAGGGCCATCCGCGCGGCAAGGAGGAAATTGTATTTCCAGCGAACTGCCCGGCCTGCGGCACCGCGCTCGTGAAGGCGGAAGGCGAGGTTGACTGGCGCTGCATCAATGCCGACTGTCCCGCTCGCCTGCGCGAGGCGCTGCGCCACTTCGGAGCGCGCAACGTGATGAACATCGAAGGTCTGGGCGACGCAATGGTCGCGCAACTCCTTGGCCAGAAAATGGACGAAGCGTCCGATGCCCTCGACGAAGAGGCTGCCGCGGTCGCGCAAGCGGAGGCAGCCGACTCCCAGCGGACCGCACAACGCCCTGTCCTTGTCCACACGCTCGCCGATCTTTATCGATTGAGGAAGGAAGATCTGATCGGGCTGGAACGCGTCGGCGAAAAATCCGCACAGGCCCTCCTCGACGAAATTGAACGCTCGAAATCAGCAGGGCTCGCGCGCGTCCTGCTTGGACTCGGCATCCGCTTCGTGGGCGAGCGAACGGCACAGCTTCTCGCCGCACATTTCGGCTCAGTGGAAGAGATCGAAGCGGCATCCGCCGAAAAACTCGAGGAAGTCAATGAAGTAGGGCCTCGCATCGCCCAAGCCATCGTCGAATTCTTTGCTGAGAAGAAGAACCGCGAGCTCGTCCGTGCGCTGGCCGAGGCCGGCGTCGATATGTCAGCCGAGAAGCGCGTCACGACGACGAAGCTTGAGGGACTTACCTTCGTTTTGACCGGCACGCTGCCTACGTTGACTCGCGACGTTGCCAAGGAGATGATCGAATCCGCAGGCGGGCGGGTTTCCGGCTCGGTCAGCAAAAAGACAAATTACGTTGTTGCGGGCGAAGACGCGGGCTCGAAGCTCGACAAAGCGCAGTCGCTCGGCGTGCCGATCCTCGAAGAGGACGGTCTGCGCAAGCTGCTCGGCTGATTTCCGTCCTACGACATTCCATGCACGCTATGCGCCAGTAGCTCCGAGACAGGCTGCCACTCGCGCCGCTGCGACTCCGCCACCGGCTTGCATGTGAGCGCGCCATGGAAGGTGTTCAAACCCGCCGCCAGTCCGGCGTCCTCCTGAATCGCCATCACCGCACCATGCTTTGCCAACTTCATCAGATATGGGAAGGTCGCGTTGGTCAGCGCAAGCGTGGATGTGTTCGGCACCGCTGCCGGCATGTTGGTCACGCAATAGTGCACGACACCGTCCACGACATAGGAAGGATCGGAGTGTGTCGTCGGCCGGGCTGTTTCGATGCAACCACCCTGATCGATCGCCACGTCCACGATCACCGCGCCCTTCTTCATCTTTGCCACCATCGCTTTTGTCACCAGTTTGGGCGCCGCGGCCCCCGGAATCAGCACGCCGCCGATTACCAGGTCCGCCTCGCGCACCGCGCGCCCAATGTTGTAGCTGTTCGAGGCCAGGGTAAAGATGCGGCCGCCGAAGACATCATCCAACTCGCGGAGCCGATTCAAATTCACATCGACCAGCGTCACACGCGCACCCATGCCGAGCGCAATCTTCGCGGCATTCGTGCCCACAATGCCGCCGCCTATTACGACAACATTTGCCGGCGGCACGCCCGGAACGCCGCCCAGCAGCACCCCTCGGCCGCCATGCTCTTTCTCCAGATAAGCGGCGCCCACCTGGACGCTCATGCGCCCGGCCACCTCGCTCATCGGAGTCAACAGCGGCAGGGAACCCGTGCGGTCGCGCACCGTCTCGTACGCAATGCCCGTCACCCTCTTCTGTAGTAGGGCATCGGTCAGCTCGCGCACGGGAGCCAGGTGGAGATAGGTAAACAGCACCAGTCCTTCACGGAAATAGCGATACTCCTTCTCGACCGGCTCCTTCACCTTCACAATCATCTCTGCCAGTCGCCATACATCCGGAGCGCCGCCGACGATCTCCCCGCCCGCGGCCTGATACTCATCGTCCGGCAGGGCCGAGAGGTCGCCTGCGTCGTGTTCCACCAGAACGGTGTGGCCGGCGGCCACCAGCGCATGCACGCCTGCCGGCGTCACTCCCACCCGGCTTTCGTGGTCCTTCACTTCCTTCGGCACCCCAATGATCATCCCCGCTCCTCTATGCCCTGCTCAGAGTCTAGCCTTCCACTGGAGTTGCAGATACAGGTCCGCCCAAAGCCTTACAATAACTCTTGAAATCCAGATTTCAGGAAGTATCGAGCCAATGTCTTCCAACGGTTATCAAGGCCGCTCCTCGCGTATGTTCTTTCACAACACGCGCTCGATTTTCAGCCTCTTTTCCAACGATCTCGCGATTGATCTCGGCACGGCCAACACACTGGTCTTTGCCAGCGGCAAGGGCATCATCCTGAATGAACCCTCCATCATCGCCGTCAACACGCAGACCAATGAGGTTGAGGCTGTCGGCAAAGAGGCCAAAGAGATGCTCGGCCGCACTCCGGGCAACATTATCGCCATCAAGCCCATGAAGGACGGTGTGATCGCTGACTTCCGCCACACTGAGAAGATGTTGAACTACTTCATCATGAAGGCGCACAACAACCGGAAGCGCATGGTGCACCCGCGTATCGTCATCGGTGTGCCTTCCGAGATCACGCAGGTGGAAAAACGCGCCGTCATGGACTCCGCCTATCGCGCCAAGGCCAGCGAAGTGCATCTGGTCGAGCAGGCTATGGTCGCCGCCATCGGCGCGGGGCTGCCCATTACAGAGCCCGGCGGTAACATGGTGGTGGACATCGGTGGCGGCACTACGGACATCGCCGTCATCTCGCTGGCCGGAATCGTCTATTCCCGCTCCGTGCGCATGGCCGGCAATCAGATGGATGAGGCCGTCGTTACCTACCTGAAGCGCAAGTACAACCTGCTGATCGGCGAGCGCACCGCGGAGCAGATCAAGATTGAACTCGGCTCTGCATATCCGCTGGATAAGCCGATGACCATGGAGATCAAGGGCCGCAACCTCATTGAGGGAGTGCCAAAGACCATCACCATCGAAGACGGCGAGATCCGCGAGGCGCTTTCCGAGTGCATCGCCACCATTATCAATGCCATCCGCGTGGCTCTTGAGCGCACTCCGCCAGAGCTTTCCGCGGACATCTCGGACCGCGGTATCGTCCTAACTGGCGGCGGCGCGCTGATCAAGAACCTCGACAAGCGCATCCGCGAGGAGACGGGCCTGCCGGTCTCTATCGCCGACGATCCTTTGGCCTCCGTAGTGCTTGGCACTGGCCGCATGCTTTCGGACTTCAAGTTGCTACGCAAGATCTCGATCGATTATTCCTAAGCGCGGTTTCGATGGACTTCCTGCTCCGGTTTCGCAACGCGCTCTTCCTCATCGCCATTCTTTTGGCGCAGGCGTTGGCGCTTGCCGTGCAGGTGCGGTCCCCATCCAACACAGCCAGGCCGGACAGCGGCGGCGTCCGTCTGATCCGCATGTGGACCACCGGCGTCATCACGCCCTTCGAGCGGGGCGCTCAGGCCATCGGCTCGGGGCTGCATCACGGCTGGTCCAACTACGTCGACCTCCGGCACGTTCGTCAGCAGAACCAGCAGCTTCAGCAGCAACTCACCCAGATGAGAATTCAGGAGGCGGCCATTGCAGAAGATGCTCTTGAGGGCCGCCGATTGCAGGCGCTGCTCGCCTTCAAAGAGAAATATGTCGCCTCTACAGTGGCCGCACAGGTCATCGGCGCCAGCGGCAACGACCTCACGCACGTGCTCACCATCGACAAGGGATCGAACGACGGCCTCAAGCCGGACATGGCTGTGATTACGCCGGATGGAATTGTTGGCAAAATCAGCGACGTCTTTCCGGCAACTGCTGAAGTGCTGGAGATCAACGACCCGAACTCCGGCGCCGGCGTCGTCCTGACCAATACTCGCATTCGGGCGATCCTGCGAGGGACATCCGCAGGTCGCGCCCAAATCGGCAATCTGACCTCCGATTCCCGCATCAAGCCCGGAGAGCCGGTCGTGACCTCCGGCGGCGATCAGATTTACCCGCGAGGCCTTCCCGTCGGCACCGTTCAGAGTATTGCGCTCGATCCAGACCGCCAACCGTATACCGACATCGTCATCAAACCCGCCGTTGACTTGAACCGGGTTGAAGAAGTTCTCGTCATCACTGACCTCCAGTCGAATCTTCCCGCTGAAGCGCAGCAGGACCTCGCGGCTGCGCAAGCGCAGCACGCGGCAGACATCAGCGCGGAGCGGCTGCCGGGCGTCCACGACGACGATCCCGCGGCCGCTGCCGGTGCGAATGCCGTCGCTCCCCCTCCCGCACCAGGGATACTGCCTCCGCTCGCCATTCCGCATCCCACGCCTGCGCTGCATCCGGACCGTTACACCAGCGGCGCTACGCCTCCGGCGGCAAACCTGACACCTGGCGCCCCGATAACTCCGCAGGCCGTACCTTCGAGCTCCGAATCGGCCGCGCGAAAATCCACGACTCCTAAGGATTCGGCACAACCGGATGCAAGCCATTAACCTGCAAGCCGTACTTCCGCGCTCACGCGCCTGCAGCTTCACGTTAGCCTGACGAGGACATCAGCTTTGGACGCAACCATGGCCACACGCAGTTACATGTCGCGCCGCGAGGCAGAGCAGCAAAGCTTCAACTGGCCGGCCGCGCTCTTTGTGCCGTTGGCTGCGCTGCTGCTGCAGACGCTGCTGCCGCGCTTGATTTCAAGCCTCGCTATCCTCGATTTGCCGCTGATCGTTACGCTCTTTTTTGCCGTCAGCCGTCGCAATCCTATCGCCGGCACCACTACCGGTGCGACCATTGGCCTGCTGCAGGATGCGCTGTCCAGCATGCCAATCGGTGTGAACGGCATGGCGAAGACGATCATCGGCTACTGCGCCGCCAGCCTTGGCAGCCGGATTGACGTGGATAACAATGCCACGCGCACGGTTCTCACCTTCGGGTTCTTCCTTCTGCAGAGCATCCTCATTTACCTCATCGAGCACCGCCTGCTTGGGCTTGCCAGCTTCCATCTCTCATGGATTCATGAACTCTTGCGCGCCGCCGTCAATACAGCCATCGCCGTGCCCATCTATCTCCTGCTTGATCGCACCCGGAAGGAACCGTAATGTCTGGGTTGGGTCCAGTCAGGCTGCTGCAACCGCCACGAAAGTTGCAACTGTCAACGGCATCCTGCGGTGCGAAAGCTGTGAATTTCGGCTCAAACAAGCAGTAAACTAACCCCAGGATCAACTCTCGCCGTGCCCTTTTTTCATAAGCTCCGGCCCATCTCCCGGCCTTCGCGCCCCTCTGCCGGCCGCACGGAAAAGGTCTCGGCGGAAAAGCTCCACATAACCCAATACATTGTGGTGATTGCGCTGGCTGCGCTCGCGGCCGGTATGTGGCGGCTGCAAATCCTCGGCGTCGATAACTATCGCGTGCTGGCAGAAGAGAACCGCATCCGCAAGGACCCGGTCCCTGCGCCACGCGGCAAGATCTTTGACCGCGAGGGCCGCATCCTCGTCGACAACTATCCCTCAGTCTCATGCTACCTGCTGCGCAACCAGGCCAAAGATCTCAATGCCGACATCCCGATGATTGCGCGTGGCCTCGATCTGCCGGTCGAGCAGGTTGAAAGCATCATCCGCCGGTTTGCTTCCGAGCCGCAGTACGAGCAGATTCCGCTCAAGCAGGACATCACTCCCGACGAGCAGGCGTTCATCGAGGCGCATCGCAATGAGCTGCCCGAACTGGTGACAGTGGACGAGCAGCGCCGCCTCTACCCGCGCGATGGCTTCGCGGCGCACCTGATCGGTTATGTCGGCGAGGTTTCCGAGCAGGACCTCGAGAGCGGCCGTTACGACTACCTCGAACCCGGCGACATGGTGGGCAAGTCCGGCGTCGAAGAGACCTACGATGCATGGCTGCGCGGCGTCGACGGCTCGCGCAACGTCATCGTTAACAGCCATGGCAAGGAAATCCGTGTTGACGGCCAGCAGCTTGCCATCCCCGGCCACGACCTGCGGCTTACCATCGATCTCGATTTGCAGCGCGTCGCGGAAAAAGCCATGGAGGGCCGAAATGGCGCCGTGGTCGCGATGGACCCGCATACCGGCGAGATTCTGGCGATGGTCTCGCGTCCTACCTTCGATCCCAACCAGTTCGCCGTGCGGCTCACGCGCGCGTACTGGTCACAGCTGGTGAATGATCCGAATCATCCGCTGATGAACAAGGCCATCCAGGCACAACTCGCGCCCGGATCGACGTTCAAGATCATCATGTCGCTCGCGGGGTTGCAGGAGGGCGTGGCCGAAAACATGCATGTGATGTGCAACGGCGGCGCGACGTTCTATGGCCACTTCTTCGCATGCGACAAGCACCACGGCATGTTGGACATCAACCAGGCCATCCCGCTGTCCTGCGATACGTTTTATTACACCTTGGCGGAGAAGCTGGGCATCGACACGATCGCGAAGTACGCAACAGAAGTAGGACTCTCACAGAAAACCGGGGTCGACCTGCCGGATGAGGCCTCGGGCGTCGTGCCTTCGACGGAGTGGAAGATGAAGACCCAGCATGACAAATGGTATGCGGGCGAGACCATCTCGGTCGGCATCGGACAGGGCGCGACGCAGGTGACCCCGCTGCAACTGGCCCGTGCATTGAGCGGAATCGCATCTGGCGGCAGGCTGGTCCGGCCCCACGTGGTGCCCGGCGGGGAGGTTGATCCTGCCATCGCCGAAAATGTCGCGGAGAACTATCCGGGATCAGGCAACAAGACGATTCCCATGACCACCAGCACATGGGAAACCATTACGGATGCCATGGCCCAGACCATGATTAACGGGACTGCTTCCGCAATGCACCTCGAGGGGATCGACTTCGCCGGCAAGACCGGTACCGCCCAGGTAGTCAGCCACAACTTCGGCGACAAATCCGTAGGCGCGGGAGCATTGAAGGCGAATGCGTGGTTTGTCGGCATGGCGCCGCGCCGCAACCCGGACATCGTAGTCGCAGTGCTGTGCGAGCATGGCGGGTGGGGAGCAGAAGCTTCGGCGCCTGTTGCCGCGCAGATCATCAACGCTTTTGTGACCAAGCAGCGCAGGAATGCGGGCAATCTCCGGATCGAGACGGTATCGGCACCAGTAGCAAAGCCGCAGACAACGTTGGGAGCGCCGGCCGCAGCCTCCGCGCCTGCCGCGAACAACGTACAGCGTACAACGAAGAACGAGCCTTATTCCGCGCAGCCGGCCAAGGCGGTCACGCTCGCCTCGAACTCCCGCCCCTCGGAGCAGGCTCACTAGACCATGCGCCGCCTCACCAGTTTCCGCGATTTCGACTGGACGCTGCTGACGCTCGTCGGCCTCCTTTCGCTCATCAGCGTCATTGAGATCCACTCCGCAACCATGCACACCAAGTTTCACGGGTTTGGCTCGAAGCAGGTCGGCTTTCTTGCGGTCGGGTTCATCCTGATGTTTGCCATCTCTGCGATCGACTATCACAAGCTGGTGGAGATTTCGCCCTGGGCATACGCGGTCGGCATCTTCGCGCTGGTCGCGGTCAAGTTAGTAGGCACATCGATCAACGGCGGGAAGCGCTGGATCAACCTCGGCGCCGGCATTCACTTCCAACCCTCAGAGTGGGTCAAGCTTATTTTGATCCTTGCCGTCGCGCGGTTCTTCTGGAATCTCGCAGGACGGGAGTTGACATGGCTGGACGTCGGCAAAGCTCTCGCCCTGGTATGCATTCCGATGTATCTCGTTCTCAAGCAGCCTGATCTCGGCACCGGCCTAACCTATGTTCCCGTGCTGATAGCGGGACTCTTCCTCGGCGGTATGCGTCTCAAGCAGGCCTTGGTGCTCCTGCTGGCCCTCGCGGCAATCGGAGGTATTCAAGTCGTTCGAGGAAAACACCTTAAGAGTTACCAGCAAAAACGAATCGATAGTTTTCTCGATCCCAGTTCGGACCCCCGCGGCGCCGGCTACCAGATCCTTCAATCCAAGATCGCCGTCGGCTCCGGCGGCCTCTGGGGCAAGGGCACCAGCAAGGGCACGCAGACGCAGGGCGACTTTCTGCCGATTCCTTATACCGACTTCATCTTTGCCGCCTTCTGCGAAGAACACGGCTTCATCGGCGGCGTCGGCGTGCTGCTGCTCTACTTCCTGATCCTCACGCGCCTGATCCAGAACGCACAGCAGGCGCTGGACGCTCCCGCTGCGTTCATCATCATGGGCGTGGTCGGTGTGCTGCTCTTCCAGGTCGTGGTCAACATCGGAATGGTCGTTGGCCTGCTGCCTGTTACCGGCATTCCGTTGCCGCTGATGAGCTACGGCGGCTCGTCGGTGCTGTTCACCTTCCTCGCGCTCGGCATCGTAATGAACATCCGCATGAGCCGTTTCGTCAACTGACGCCTGGCGGCGCACCTTTACAGCTTCTTGCGGTAGACCAGCCCGTGCACGCCTCGAGCGTAAAAGTTCTCGGCCACGCGCATCCTGTCGTAGCCCCGGCTTTCGTAGAAGGCGATCGCACCTGCGTTGCCGGTGTAGACATGCAGCGCAACCTCTCGCGCGCCGGCGGTTCGAGCGCGCGCTTCTGTCTGTTCCATCAAGCGGCCCGCAAGACCTTTGTGCCGGTATGGAGCGGCGACATCCAGCGTGACGATGTATGCCGTCTGGCCCTCCATGTGCGCAATCGCAAAGGCGGCCAGCTTCGGCGCCGCTTTCTCGCCGGCGCGTATCTCAGCCAGCAGCACAATGGCGCCCGGCTCTTCCGCGAACTGGCGCATCGCGCGGCTGCTGAATCGGAACGGAGCCTCAAAGCACTCCAGGTCGAGCGCATACATCGCGTTGGCATCGCCGGGACGGTAGTCCCGCAGCGTGATCGCATCCTCCGAATTGGAGACAGGGTCCATTGCTCTCAGGAGCTTCACGCTCGCGGCGAAGCCGGCGCTCAGAGGACCTTGCGAACAAGGCGGCGAACGAACTCGACAGTTACGCCGAAGACCACATGGGAGGTCATCCCGCTGATGCGTTCCCGCGTGCTCTCGCTTCCGACCGGCAAGGAGATGCCGAGAGCGGGAAGCGGAGCTTCCTGGGTGAGTGTCTCGACCGCCATGCCGAACGCCGCGCCCTCGCGTGCCGTTGCGGCGGGGTAAAACTCGGCAAGCGCACCGTATGCCGCGCCGGTGAAGGCGCCGAACTCCCACGGAATCCTTTCGCCGCGATCGCCGGCAGGTTGCTCGTGCCTGGCCAGCCAGTCGCCTGCCGGCTCGGCCTCTGGCGCGGAACGATGCTGGAACATGCGTTCGGCGAGCGTCTTTGCTGCGACGCCCACAAGGCCGGCGACCAGCCCGGCGGCCAGGCCTTTGGCGAGCGATCGTTCCCGGCTTGTGGCGGATGTGCTCGATTCGCTCATCGTTGAGGCCAACATATCAGGCTGAGATGCGCCGAGTCAGCGCGGCGTGCCTTCGGTCCAATCGTAGACGACGACGCCGAGGTCGTTCAGGGTCTTGACTGTATTTTCGACATTGCGGCGGACAGCCGGCTCGTCCGACTTGGGCGTGCCGTGCGCTTCCTCGACGGCAACCACACGGCCATAAGGCCAGGAGTTTTCCGGAATCGCATCGAGCGCGGCTGGAAGGTCCGAGAGCCGCACGGTGACGTCCTGCCGCCGCGCGCTGACAGGCCGCAGCATGCCGCCAACTCCGATCTGGCTGGGATTCGCGTCCGCTAGTGTGATGTGCAGCGTGGCCATGTTCGCCTGCACGGTCAGGTAAGGGTTCTCCCACCCGTTGAGCGAGTGCACGGACATATAGCGGCTCTTCGCAGGCGGCGGGATCAGTTCGATCTCCTGGCGTGCGCTTGCAACTGCCTGCGGATCCGGCAGCGCGGTCGCGGAGGCGCGGCTACAGCCGGCGAGCGCTGCGGCCAACGAAAATGTAAGCGCCGCGGCACTCAGGAGCGCTGCGGTGCGGCGAAGATTGCAGGAAGGAGAAGGGGAGTGAAACATAAGCGCTCCTTACAGAATAACGAAATACAGGGTTCTGGACACGCTTCGCGGTCCAGAATGACGCTTCCCGATGACCTGACGCCTTGCGTCAGCGGCCGGTGCAGTGGGGCGCGCGCTTTTCGAGGAACGCCCGGGTGCCCTCCCGCATGTCTTCGGTCGCGCAGAGACGTGCGAAGAGCGAGGCCTCCAGAGCAACGCCCTGGTCCAAAGGGAGGTCTGCGCCGCGGTTGACGGCGTCGAGAAGGGCAGCGACAGCAAGTGGCGGCTGTTCAGCAAGAGTGCGGGCCAGCTCAATGGCGCGGAGTTCGAGGTGTTCGGCGGGAAGAACTTCGTCGACGAGGCCGATGCGGAGAGCTTCGTGCGCGTCGATGGGCTGGCCCGTGAGCATGATCTTCAGCGCGGCGCCGCGGCCGACCAGACGCGGAAGGCGCTGCGTGCCGCCGTACCCGGGCAGGATGCCGAGGCGGATTTCGGGCTGGCCGATGCGCGCAGTCTCGGCGGCGATGCGCAAGGTGCAGGCCATGGCGAGTTCGCAGCCTCCGCCAAGAGCGTGCCCGTTGATGACGGCGATGACGGGCTTGGGCAGCGTCTCAATGCGGCGGAAGATCCGCTGCGCGCGTTCGGCAAACTGGATGGCATTGGCGGCTTCTATCGCGGCCAGCTCGCCGATATCGGCGCCGGCGGCGAAGGCTTTTTCGCCGGCTCCTCGCAGCAGGATCACGCGGATCGCGGAGTCAGCGGCGAGCGCAGTGACGGTTTCATCAAGCTCGCGCAGCATCGTGGCGTTGAGGGCATTGTGAACGCGCGGGCGATTGAGCGTGATGGTTGCGATGGCGTCAGCGGTTTCGACAAGAAGGGTCTCCGGGCTCATTGTGTCTCTCCTGCGCGCGATGGCGTGGGTTATCTCAGACGATACAATCAGATTCAATGGTCGCATCGCATGATTAAGGGCATCACGCTGGTGACGCAAGTGGCTGCGCTTGAGCGGCTCAGCGCGCTGTTTGGCGCGCTGGGCTTCGAGCCTGGCAAGGGCTGGGACGAATCCTCACAAGGGGGCGCCGGCAAAGGCGCGGCGTTCCTTGCGCCGATCGGCAATCTGGAACTGGTTTCCGGCCGTGCTCCCGCAGTGCCGCCCGTTCTGGTCGAAGTGACGCATCTGGACCAAGTGCGAGCGGCGGTGGCCGAGTGGGCGAACGCGGACGGCATCGCGGTCGGCGAGATCGCCGCGACGCACTGGAAGTCACGGCTGTTTTCGGTGACGCTTGATCCTTCGCTCACCATCGGCTTCTGGGAATCGGAGAATCCGCTGCACGGCAGGCCAGTGGCTATTGAGGGCGACCTGAGCGCGAGCGGCATGCGTTTTGCGATTGTGGTCGCGCGATGGAATGCGGTGATCACGGACCGGCTGCTGCAGGGCGCGCTCGATGCCTTGTATCGCTCGGGCGCGGCGAAGAGGGACGTTGAGATCGTGCGCGTTCCGGGCGCGTGGGAGATTCCCTCCGCGACGAGGACGCTTGCGCAGACGAAGAAGTTTGATGCGATGATCACGCTGGGCTGCCTGTTGCGCGGCGAGACGCCGCACTTCGAGGCGATCTACAACGAGGTGGCGCGCGGCATCGGGCAGTCGCAACAGGAGACCGGCGTGCCGCACGCGTTCGGCGTGCTGACCTGCGAGACGCTGGAGCAGGCGCTGGACCGCGCGGGTGTGAAGGCCGGCAACAAGGGCTTCGAGGCGGCGATTGCGGCGATCGAGATGGTCTCGGTCACGCGCAAGGTGACGGCCTAGTGGGCACGCGGAGGAAGTCGCGCGAGCTGGCGATGCAGATGCTGTTCCAGGGCGATCTGGGCAAACAGTCGCCGGAAGATGTGAAGCGGCTGTTCTGGGCCTCGCGCGACGACGTGGATGCGGAGACGCGCGGCTTTACCGACGATCTTTACCGCGTCGCAACGGAACGCAAGGACGAGATCGACGGGCTGATCGAGCAGCACGCGCAGAACTGGCGGCTGGAACGCATGCCTGCGGTGGACCGGAACCTGCTGCGCGCCGGCGTGGCGGAGCTGGTGGGTTGGCCCAATCAGCCTGCACCCATCGTGATCAACGAGACGCTGGAGATCGCGCGGCGGTATGCTGCGCCGGAATCAGTGCACTTCCTGAACGGCGTGCTGGACGCTATCGCGAAGGCAGTGATGAAGGACCGGCTAAGCTAGATTATTTGATTGGGGGTATCTTGCCGCGTAAAATATCTGGAATCATGGGTTTACAGGGCGCATCGCCCGCTAAAATATTGATTCCAGACGGGTTTCCCGCAAAATATTCCATCGATTGGATTTAGGAGAATCTTAGCCGCCAAAAACCAAAAGCCCGGCAGATGGCCGGGCTCCTTTTGTTCTCACCTGTTTCTATTATAGCTGGCGGAGCAAAACTGGTATGCCAGTTTTTGAAAAGAAATATCTGGCTATGAAAAGAGCCACTTACGGGCGATAAAAGGCGGGCCGCCGCTTGACAGAAAATTCGACTGAGCAAGAGCGTGGGGCAATGGGGAGACTGAGTTTCATCCTGCTGGGGAGTGTTCTTGGATCGAGCGCAGGTCTTTGCGCGATGCAGCTGGTTCCGCGTGCCGACGCTTCGGCCCAGCCTCCAAGGGCGATGGCATTCGATAGCGCGACGGTGCGGCTCATGAAGCCAAGGACGGCTATGGGCTCACTATTCCCGCTAGGACCGGACGATGCTTTCGCGGACACCGGTGGGCATTTCAAGGCGACCGACAACCTCCTGCACTTTATTGCGTTCGCGTACAGACTGAAGCCGCTTCAGGTAAAGGTGATGGCGCGCGAGGCGCCTGAGTGGGTCCATCTACAGGCGTTTGCGATTGACGCGAAGACCAATCGGCCGAACGTAACGAAAGACGAGATGCGGCTGATGATGCAGTCACTTCTGGCGGACCGGTTTCGGCTGCTCATTCACAACGAAACCCAGCATCTGCCGATTTTGGAGCTGATACTTGCGAGGCCGAACGAAACAGATGCGAAGCTCAAGCCGCATGTGGATAAGGGACGCTGCGGGAAAGATCCCGCGCGGGACGGTTGTCGCGGTATGGTGGTAGCGCTTCCCGAGCCATGCGGCAATTGCAAGGCGATGCGCGCCGAAGGGTTGGACATGAGGCAGTTCGCGAAGTACCTGACGGAACAGACAAAGTTGGGAATTGTAAGAGACCATACCGGATTGGTGGGAACCTACGATTTTCATTTTGCGTGGGACTACGCCTCGGATGTCCCTCCGATGCTTGACCGCAATCCATTGCGCATGCCGGTTCCTGGCGGCGCTACGGTTGGCGACGAATCACTTGACCCTGGGCCTTCGCATCCGTCAGGAATCCAGAAGGCGCTGAAAAATCAATTGGGACTGACGCTGGTGCATGGAGGGGAGCAGGACGAGATTTACGCGATTGATCGCGCACAGATGCCGAAGTAGCTGAAGGCAGGGTCAAAAATGCAACCCACTCTTCGCGGGGCGAAGGGATGGGGCACTCAAAGACAAATACAGGGGTCCTTCGTTATGCGCGCGTCTGCGCTTAACTCGGGATGACGGCAAGAACGATGGGTTAGGTCGTCTTTCGCGGCTTCTGGACGATGAGGTTGACAGGAACAGCTGCGCCTGCGGGGCTGGTGAGTCCGGGGTTGAGCGTCGAGGAATCGGTGAGCGCGCCGCGGTTGATGAGGTGCACGAGATTGTCGCCGGAGGTGCCGACGAAGACGGTGCTGTTGTCCGAAGAGAGGACTGCCGCGAGTGGCGCGGTGGCTGTGCCGGACAGATGCACATAGCTGACGGCGCCGAGACCGCTGGGGGCCGGCGCGTACGCGGGAAGATAAGGCGAAGGCGTGCCGCCGGGATTGCTCAGGGTATAGGTGACGAACGCGATCGATGAGTCGGAGGTGGGCAGGACGCCGGTAATCTGGCCCACGTTCGTGATGCCGGAAAGCGGCGCCGCGTTAAAGGTGTTGGAGAACTGGAGCGCGAGAGACGTGGGCGGCATATTGGCCGGCGGATTGGTCAATGGGCAGGCAATGGAGCCTGTAGGGCTGGGCGTGGTGGGGATTTGCACGTGCAGGTCATCGACGGTCGGGACGGGCGATACGGTAACGCCCACGATGTGCTTGCCGTCATTGGTGGCGGCGATGCGATCCGTCACAGTGGCGGCGCTGTCCGCGGGAGGAAAGAAGACGTTGGTGGCGGAGGTGGAACCGGAAAGAGTTGTGATGGGGCAGTAGCCGCGCGCGGTGGTGACGGGACCGGCGAAGTATGCGCCGACGGCAGGCACAGTAACGGCGACGTCGGTGACCGGTGTGTTGGACATGGTTGCAGGCGAGTAGTTGGTCCAGCCGGTGACGGCGTTGAAGATGAGAAGCTGGTTGCCGGCGCTGATGTAGACGGTCTGATTGTCCGGGGTGAATTCAGCGTGGGTGCCGACGCCGCCATAGCTGGAGATGACGCCGCCGCCGGAAGATTCGATGGAGATGGTCTGCTTGACCGGATCGGTAAGGACGAGGTCCGAGCCGTCCGGCGAGACAGCGAGCACGACGCCCGGAGAGTAGGGATCGATGCGCGTGATGGACACGCTGTTGATGGCGTTGAGCACCATCAGCGCGGTGGAACTGCCCATGTAGATGGTTGAGCCATCATTCGAGATGACCATTGAGTTGGGCGTGTAAGGCAACAGGAGAGGTTGTGCAAGGCTGTTCTGCGTGAAGTCGCGCGCGACGACATACTGCGACTGGGTGCTTGCCATGTAGAGGATGGTGGAGTTGGTGCCTGGCGCGACGACGTCGACGGAGTTCGATGCGATGGGAACGCCGTTGCCCTGCAGGCCGATCTGGTTGTACGGGGCAGGATTGCAGGTGTCGGGCTGGCAGAGGGCAGTGATGGAAGCAGCGCCGGCGAGGGTAGGCGTGATGGTATTGGTCCCGGCCGGAATGGTGGTGGGGGTAGTGGAGACGTACTCGAGGGAGAGGCCCGTAATGGGGTTGCCGTGGGTGTCGAGCACCGAGGCTGTGAGCGGCAGCGGGTTGTTCTGGTTGACGGTGATGGGTGTGTTGCCGGAGAAGCCGGGCGCGGAGAGCGCGATGGAGGCAGGTGGGCAGGTGGAGAAGTAGCCTGCGGAGCTGGACGCGTTGGAGATATTGGCGTTGATGAGGACAGAACCCGGCTGCTGTGCAGTGGCGACGCCGTTCTGGTCAATGGTGACGATGTCGGGGGAGCTGGAGCCGTTGCCGCTGGTGGCGGCGGAGAACACAAGGTGTCCGGCGAGGCAGCTGATGTTGGTCTGGTTTGCGCCGGTGCCGGCGTAGACGCGCGCGACGAGCTGCCTGGTCTGGTTCTGCGAGACGCAGGTCGTAGCGTCGTAAGCCGGAGCGGTGATCTGGTTGACGGTGGCCAGCGGACAGCAGGCGGTGGTGGGGTCGGTACTACAGTTCGTGGAGGGATTTCCGAGGACGATGGAGGTGACGATGGGATGGATGAAGACAGGCAGCGGGTTGGAGGTGACGCCGTCGGCTGAGGCCGCAATGTAGGCGGTGCCGGATTTATTGGTGGGATTGCAGACGGTGTAGTCGGGAATGCCGCCGCCGGAATTGCGGTTCCAGGTGCCTGCGCAGAGATGGCCGTTGCTGGGGTCGACATCGGCGACGGTCATGTCCGTGGTGCCGTAGGTGTACTTGCCGATGGAGACAGAGGCGCCTTTGCAGTCCGTGGCGGCGGGGGACTGGACCTGGCCGATTTCGCCGTAGTTCAGGGAAATTCCATAGACGAGCGGCTGCAGAGTGATTGCGGTGGCCTCGCCGGCCACCAGACCGGAGTCGCCGCCGTTGCAAAAGGTGGGAGCAAGATTGTGCTTGCAGCCCGAGATCGAGACGCCGAATGGGATGGCAAACAGAAACAGAACAACCGAGGTAACAAACCGACGCATTCCACCTCCCCGCTCGCCGCGCCGAATGGCGGCGAACGGTTTCGACCGCAGGCCAATTTTTCTCAAGCCTCAGTGTAGAAGCTGCGCACACAGGAGGCAAATGAGCGGGCGTGTCGATTTAGACGGAAATCTGGAGGAAAGGTTCGAGTTGCGAGGTCCGGGGTGCGAGGGTGCGAGGCGCGAGGGCTCATTATTTTGCGGGCATCCACTTGGCGAACCAGTCGAGGGTGCGGGCGAGGGCGTCGCGCCGGTGATCGGGTTCGCGAAAGCTGTGGCCTTCACCGGGATAGACAACCAACTGGGTGGGGGTGCCGAGATCGCGCAGCGCATGCCAGAACTCAAAGGACTGCGGCGCGGGACACTCGCCGTCGCGGTCACCGACAAGGAGGAGCGTTGGCGTGTGGTCCTGCTTGATGAAATTGATGGCGGAGGATTTGGCGTAGACGGCGGGATCGTCGTAGACGGAAGCGCCGAAGAACGGAATCATCCACTGGTCGATGGAGTTTTCGCCGTAGTAGGAGAGCCAGTCGGAGATGCCTGCGCCGGCGACCGCGGCCTTGAAGCGCGAGGTCTGCGTGGGCGCGAACATGGTCATAAAGCCGCCGTAACTCCAGCCGGTGAGGCCGATGCGGGCGGGGTCGATGGGCAGGGCTTTTTCGAGGACATCGAGGCCGGCGAGGATGTCGCGGAGGTCGCCGTAGCCGAAGTCCTTGATGTTGGCCTGGGTGAAAGCTTCGCCCTGGCCGAAGCTGCCGCGCGGGTTGGGCTCAAAAACGAAGTAGCCGAGCGCGGCGAAGGGAACGGCGTTGAAGGAGGCGGACGGAAAGCGCGGGGTTGCGGCGTTGGATGGGCCGCCGTGGACGGAGACGATGAGGGGGTATTTGCGGGTGGGGTCGTAGTTCGAGGGATAGATGAGCCAGCCCTGGATGTGGCGGCCCTCGTTGGTGTAGCCAATGGATTCGGCGCGGCCCCAGGCAGGGTGGATGGCGTCGTTGAGGTGGGTGATTTGCTGGAGGTGATTGAGGGGGCCGGCGTAGATCTCGGGTGGATGCTCGAAGGAAGACTGGATGAGGGCGATGTTTTCGGTGTGCGAGGTGGAGACGGAGAGGACATCGAAGCCGGCGATGACGCTGGCGGGGAGGGTGAGGTTGACCGCGGGGTCGTCGGTTGCGGTGATCTGGCCAGTGGGGGATGTGTGCAGATCGAGTTTGGTGAGGTGGGTCGAGCCGCCGGCGCGTTCGGAGACGCCAAGGGAGTTGTCATCCAGCCATGTGATCCACGCGGGTGAGGCGGGGCGGTTGGGGGTGAGGTTGATGGGGCCGCCGGCTTCGTTTGTAGGGATGAGGTAGATGTCGCCGCCGACAGCACCCTGGTCGGACATGAGGCCGCCGATGAAGGCGATGGATCTGCCGTTGGGAGAGAAGCGCGGGACGGCGATTTGCAGGCCGTGGAGCGGGCCGATGGCGGTGGTGGGGTCGAAGAGGAGTTGCGGCGGGCCGTCGGACGCGGGGAGGCCACCGCAGAGCAAGAGTGCGGGGCCTGGGTCGGTCACGCATCCGCCGATCAAATTGACAGTTTGGGTATAGAGCTTCGCGGCCCACCAGTTGTTTTCGCCGGGAGGCGGCGCGGCGACGTAGGTGATCTGATGTGAGTCCGGCGCCCAGGCGAATTCATAGACGTGGAGCTTCGGGTCACTGGATATCCAGCTTCCATAGCCGAGGACTGAGAACGTGTCACCGGGCCGCGGGATCGACATCGCGAAGACGCGCTGAACATCGATGTGGTCTTCGCCGATGACGCCGGTGAGCGGTGCAGTAGCATTCGTCGCCCCAGGACGATGGGTAGCATTCTCGACGAAGAGGAAGGCGATGGCTTTGCCATCGGGCGACCATTGAAGGTCGGCGATCTCGCCGTGGAGATGGGAGATCTGCTTCATGTGGTTGGTGGCGAGCGTCCAGACGAAGAGGTTTTGCTGGGAGGTGGGCTGGTAGGAGATGTGCCGCTGTGGGAGCGGATGCTTTGGGTCGATGCCGTCGTCGCAGTTGGAGAGGAAGGCGAGCAGGCGGCCGTCGGGCGACCAGGCGGGATGGGCGGCGGTGCAGCGGCCGGGTTTGAGGTTGGTGACGTTGCCGATGGTGTCCGGGGAAAGGATGCGGTCCCAGGCGGCGTCCTGCACGGAGTCTTTGGGCGCGATGCCGGTGAGGTGGAGTTCGGAGTGGTCGTCCGTGCCGTTGACGGTCCAGGCGAGCTGCGTGCCGTCGGGAGAGATGGTGACGGTCTGCGGTGTGCGCACGCGGGCGAGCGAGTCGAGGAGAGATGAGATGCGGGCGGTGGTGGCGGGGTCGGGATTGGATTTGGATAAGGCGGCGGATTGACAGAAAGCGGGCGCGGCGAGCGAGAGGGAAGTGATCCAAAGTGGCAAAAGCAGCTTGGTAATGACAAATCGCATGGTCACATGCACTCTTCGAGATAAGGGTAAAGTTCGATGTTCTGGAGCCTGTCGGAGCCAAGCGGATCGTCCGCGGTTCGCGGAAACTCAAATGCGATGTAGGTATTACTGTAGTTGCAATACCAGGGCGGCTTCTTCGAGCCGATTTTCACGAGATCATCCCAGCCGCTGCCGGATGTGACGAGCGCGCAACATAGGTGCCGAAACGGAAGACCTCTGGACTGAAGGTAGCTTTCCAGATCAGCCCTTGTGGTCCCGATTTTCACGGCAGCGCGATAGGCGGTTAGTTGAGATTGATACTGGATCTCCTGCTTCTTTTCCACGATGTGGGCGACCACAGCGTTCACGCAGAATGCGACGATGGCGATCAGCACGGCGACCACAGAGATTCGTTTCCATCGCTTCTTCATGAGGGCATGATTTTAGCTGAGTGTGTATGCCTCAAGACGCTTTGAGGCGACCGCGCAATATATGCGATCAGATCGTGCCATATATACGATGGCATCGTATATATGGCATAGGCACCTCCGATCCCTCATGGAATGAGCGAAATGCGGGGTCCCTCGACTGCGCCGCTGCGCGGCTTTGCTCGGGATGAGGGCATTTGGGAACCGCAAACCATCCTTCGCTCGAGCGAAGGATGGGGCCACCAGGCATTCGGTGAGAAGACTCGGACGCGGGGACGTGTGCGTCGGGGGGTTCTTCGACTGCGCGGCGCGCGCTTCGTTCCGCATGATATGTCGGGGCGGCCCGTGGGAAGAAGCAGATTCCTCCGCACTCGACTGGCGTCGAATGCTGCGGAATGACAAACCTTCGGCAAATTCACATGCTCACGCTTGACCGCTTGGGGACTGCTTGATATTGTTAGAAGGTTCCGCGTGAATCGGGGACTCCGTGCCGTCTGCAACCTAAAGGATTGGGGACAGGCGGCCGGCTGGTGTGAAGTGGGCCGGGCGATGAAATTCATACCCCGGTCGCGATACACTAGAGGACATATAGAAAGTGTCTGGATTTTGGCCAACGGCTGACTTCAGACGGCGTCTGGGCTTCGACGGAACGTACTGCGAGGCCAGGTAAGGAAAAGACGCGAATCCTTCACGAATCGCACCTGCGACACCCTCCCTCCAGGGATGGGCTATGCGGGGCGGAACAGGCGAAACGGAGCCAACTCCAACTTCCAGGAGTACCGGCAGCAGGGACTTGAGTCTGGGTCCGGCCGGAGGAAGCAAGGGACGCTCGGCCACCGTCGACTGTTGTTCGTCTGAGTTTGAGTTGCAGACGGGGTGCAGGGAAAAACTCCGCGCGAGGCGTGATGCGCCTCGGGTTCTGTGCGCAGGGCGCCGGAATCAGAGCCGAGCGAATTCCTGATCCCGCTGAAATGTCTGGGAAGTGATTGCGCGTGCGGGTGCGAAGCCTGTGCGCGTGAATAAGGAGTTCGAGTGCCTACGTTCCATCAGCTCGTCAAGCAGGGGCGCACGCCCACCCGCTATAAGACCGCGTCTCCGGCGCTGCAGGGCTCGCCGCAGCGGCGCGGCGTCTGCACCCGCGTTTACACCCAGACGCCGAAGAAGCCGAACTCGGCGCTGCGCAAGGTCGCGCGCGTGCGGCTGACCAACGGCATTGAGGTAACGACGTACATACCGGGCATCGGCCACAACCTGCAGGAGCATTCGATTGTGCTGATCCGCGGCGGCCGTGTGAAGGACCTGCCTGGCGTGCGCTATCACGTGGTGCGCGGCTCGCTGGATTCCGTCGGCGTAGCCAACCGCAAGCAGGGGCGGTCGAAGTATGGCGCGAAACGTCCGAAGGCGGCGGCGAAGTGATCGCGTTTAGCGGGCGTCTAAGCCCGCTGCGATCATCCTGAGGAGCGATAGCGACGAAGGATCTGATTCTAGAAATTGCAGTAACCAAGCCCGGAGCGTGAGAGGTCAACCGAGCCGGGGGAAGAAGAGAGAGAAGAAAAGCAGATGCCAAGAAAAGGCCATGTAGCGAAGCGCGAAGTTGCGGCGGACCCGGTGTACAACTCCACGCTGGTGACGAAGTTTGTGAACTCGATGATGTGGGGCGGCAAGAAGTCCACCGCGCAGTCGATCTTCTACGAGTCGATGAAGAACCTGGAGCAGAAGGGCGGCGACGAGGCCCTGAAGCTGTTCAAGAAGGCGGTCGAGAACTGCAAGCCGCTGCTGGAAGTGAAGAGCCGGCGCGTGGGCGGCGCGAACTACCAGGTGCCGATCGAGGTCAACCCGGAGCGGCGCACGTCGCTGGCGATCCGCTGGATCGTGACCTACGGCCGGGCGCGCGGCGAAAAGGGCATGGTCGAGAAGCTCTCGGCCGAGCTGCTGGATGCGGCCAATGGCCGCGGCGCGGCGATGAAGAAGAAGGAAGATGTCCACCGCATGGCGGAGGCGAACAAGGCCTTTGCGCATTATCGGTGGTAACCCAGGGACTCGGGTCTGGGGACTAGGGACTAGGAAAACCGCGAGAGCAGAAGCTCCGCAGAGTGAGAGAGAAATACCGTGGCACGCACCGTACCTCTAAATCGTTGCCGGAACATCGGAATCATGGCGCATATCGACGCCGGGAAGACGACGACGACCGAACGCATTCTCTTCTATACGGGCATCACGCACCGTATCGGCGAGGTGCATGAGGGCACCGCGACCATGGACTGGATGGAGCAGGAGCAGGAGCGCGGCATCACCATCACGTCGGCCGCGACCACCTGCACCTGGAAGAACACGCGCATCAACATCATCGACACGCCCGGCCACGTGGACTTTACGGCCGAGGTGGAGCGCTCGCTGCG